>Ga0307517_10010245_pt1 | contig 13151 bp, 14 predicted proteins | sample 23_EM_MG_FD_194515 | JGI IMG/M metagenome (GOLD analysis project Ga0307517, IMG submission 194515) | Populus trichocarpa ectomycorrhiza microbial communities from riparian zone in the Pacific Northwest, United States - 23_EM | ecosystem: Host-associated > Plants > Roots > Unclassified | place...
TGAATATCATCCGGCACACCACACTTTCGCACACTTTTCCTCTCTTCTTTCTACCACCATCTTCGTCTCGGTAAGTCCTCCCTCCTACCTGTAAGTCGTGAGATAAATAGAAATTGAATGAAATAAAAGTCAATGAATGTTCGTTAATTGAATACTTATCAGGCCTGTATGAAACGTGCACGTGACGACCGGTTTCTCGATCTTGAGGCAGTAGTGGGTGATAATGATGAGGAGGATGAGGGGGATGAGGAGGATGGTGGCGGTGCGTCTCCTGTTAGCCCTAGTGTCCCGACTTACATTCACATTTAGGTGGTTTTATCGAAGACTCGGACGAGCCCGTCACCAATCCTCATTATACGCCTTGGAGGCAAATGGACAAACCCTCGGATCAAGAAGGCGGTTGGCAAGATATGATTGCCTCCCTTTCGGAGCGTTATGCATCAGGTAGCAAAACAATACAGCATGTTGTCGAAGACTACTGTAAAGAAGTAGGGGGAAGCAATGAACGGCACCTCGATCCCGCGCTTGTTTCCTCTATCGAAAACATCACTCGTTTCCCCACCCACAATGATTATCCTTTCTGGCGGGTTCGCTGCAAGGTGACTGACTGGTGTTTGCCTCTTCATCGTGTCTGATATGTATCCTTTCTAGCCAGGCTCAGAAGAAGCTACAGTTTTGTTTTTACGCCAGATGGCAGCGCCATATCATAAGATGCTATCCGCCTTCGCACCTGTGAGGTGTTGGGTGTACTTGCAGGCAACCATGAACGATCATTTGCGCCAGCTCCTTAAACTCGCCCCTGGAATCATTGGCAATTCTAGGTTAATTTTTGAACATGTCGACCCCAGAGCCGGCTTGAGATTGCTAAAGATGCGACATGCGAGTCCAGTGGAGGTGGAGGTTGGGAAGTGGGTTCAGATTCGGAAAGGGATTTACAAGGGGGACGTGGGCTATGTAACGTCGACCGAAAGCGGGACAGTTCGACTCCTCATTATTCCTCGCCTATCTCAACCACAGGCTTCCAAAGAAAACTCTCGTTCCGCGCCCACCTTATTCGATTGTGACACTGTCAAGCAGCTCGACATTGGGCCTGTCCGCATCCAAGAGAGTATTTACTCATTTAACGGCGACAGGTTCGAGCATGGGCTGATTATCAAGTCATACCCTTCCAACCTAATTTCGACGACCGTTTCCTGCATGCCGTTCAAGTTATTTTGTCTCTTCCTAGAAAGTCGTCACCCAACATTAATGGCATCTCTGTCCTCTTTCCTTAAACCCTCAGAGTGGCACTTTTCTGAAAATGAAGAAGTAAACATTGTGGATATTCCTTCTTACAAAAGTGGTGTTATCTCTACGCTTCGAAGTGACACAGCGGAAGTCTCTACCGAAGAAGGGATTGTCTGCGTTCCTTGGTTGAGAATCCGTAAGGTCATACGTCAAGGGGACTTTGTTGAAGTTACGGGCGGGATGTATCTAGGGCAGACAGGATGGGTGAGCGAACTTGACAACCTGGCAGGATCGTCGGACCAGTCTGGTTGCTTTTCGATACAGACGGCGAATATAATCAACATTGACATTGGGGACAACGACTCGGAAAAGCCATTGTCTGATCAACAAACTCAGGTGTTTCCGATATCGTTTGAATGTCCAACTCTTGTGCTCATATTCCCCTCAGATATTCAATGTGTCCGTCAATTTATTAAAACACGCCACTGTTCCTCATGTACTTGGAACACACCCCCAGAGTGAGCGTGCTATCGGACGGTCTGAGCGAGTTCCATGGCTCAACAAAGAAATTATTGTTGTCAAAGACGGACATGTATTTCGGACCTTGAAGGGGATTGTCAAAGACGTTCTTTGCAATCAACCGACATCAAGCGGTCTTAAACTTGTGGTACAAATGAATTCGATTACACTTCCCAATATCACTTTGGACTATGATGCCGTCGTGGACGCGAGGTAATTTTTTTTTGGAAGATGTTTGGTTGCTACTGATTTTCACCTTAAAAGCTGCGGTATTAGGTTACATGATTGTACGCCACCAAAAAGCGAACTCTTCTTACCTAGGAACAAGTCATCGAAACCAAAATCTTATGCATTAATCCAGCCACCCCATGCTTCTGTGTCTTCCCATTCACCTGGTAATGCCACTCCAATTCCTGAACCATCCCTTCCATCTTCACCGGCCTGGGATCCATCATCTCGCACACCGCAACCTAATTCTGATAATGCTGAACCTAGCCCAAATTCTCCGCCCAACCCTTTCGATGAAGGACCCTCGGACTCCCACGTTCTGTTAGACCTGCGGCTTCTGGGTGCACAATTGAGAGTGTCCGTTACCGGAGGGAAGTTTGATCACAAAGAATTAACTGCTTCAGTTCGCTCTGTAGATGGGCAACTTAGTATCCAACGTCAAGTCTACAAATCTTTTCAAACCCTTCTCCCGAATTGGGTGACTCCAAAGCACCCAAATCCAACACGCGACAATGGACTGCTCGTCGTTATCAAAGGAGATCATTACGGCAAGTACGTGAGACGGATTCACCATCGTTATAAAGGCGGAGAGGCAATTGTCATTCTGGCAGTTGTAAATCGAGTGGCTGGCCATGTGGATAACCTTTCAGGAGAACAACTGGAGCTAGATATTTCACATTTATGTGTATGTGAGGAGTCGAAAGAGGAAAAAGAGCGAAATAGATCACTGATGGACCCACTTCGAGAAGAGGCTCGCAAGATACGGGCGAAGTAATTGTCTTTGCTAGGCTGTGGAAAGTGATTTGCGGCTTCTTAATGTATATCTTTCGAACTAAATTTACGTATATATATAATTACAGCCGTTTCAGAAAACGTTGCATAAAAACTGACAAGAATAGCTCAGGCCCGACCCGACACATGAAACATTTTGCATCAATATCAGCCACACACTCCGCACTTTCGCACGTTTTCCCTCTTTTCCCCTAACCACCACCTAGTCGTAAGTCCTTCTCTCCTAGTACAGTTGAAACTCCCATAACCCATACCCCTCGGTGGAGGCTCCAGGCTATGGGATATAAGAGGTTATGGGTTATCAGGATGTGATTTGGGTGAAATTTTCGATTAGGTGGATCTCCAAAGGTATGGGTTATTAGAGATTATGGGTTATCGGAGGTATGGGTTATGGGAGTTTCAACTGTAGTACATTCGATATGTGTTTTACCTCATTAATAAATATGAAATGAGTATTTTGTAGCATACAAGAGTGAAAAATAAAATCGCTAGATTGCATGCATACAAGTTCAATCGCACGCTGATAGCACGCCCTCAGGCTGGCAGAGCAGTGATTAGAAGAAGGACGGTATGCATCTGCTCAGCACCCTTATCAGCAGTGACTAACAAGAATTCAATCAAGCCCATCCGAGTCAATCTCCTCCAAGTCGGAAACCGAAGTGTGCTATCAGGCAGGACGGTATGGGACTGTATTTGCTCAGCACCCTTATCAGCACTAACAAGAATTCAATCAAGCCCATCCGAGTCAATCTCCTCCAAGTCGGAAACCGAAGTGTGCTATCAGGCAGGACGGTATGGGGCTGTATTTGCTCAGAACCCTTATCAGCACTGACAAGAATTCAATCAAGCCCATCCGAGTCAATCTCCTCCAAGTTGGAAACCACAGTGTGCTATCAGGCAGGACGGTATGGGGCTGTATTTGCTCAGAACCCTTATCAGCACTGACAAGAATTCAATCAAGCCCATTTGAGTCAATCTCCTCCAAGTCGGAAACCGGAGTTGTACTACTGCGGCACGTTCGAGTCAGTTTCTCGTGTCAAGTTCTGGTTGGCTAAGTTCACCAATATGTGCAGGCGGAAACCAAGAATACGGCCACTACCTCAGTGATGCCGTTCACCTACGAAGATTTCTTACATTTTCTCCCTTCCTTTCTTCGTCCCAAACGTCTGCCAATGCCTCTCTCCCCCTTTCAAATGCTTAAGGCCGGCAACCTCGACACAGAGGCGGCTAACAGCTTTCTCTGGTCAGGAGTACAACAGAGTAACTCTCCCCTGACGGAGTTGGACGATTATGACTTGACGGTGATTCGTCTTCGGAAGACAGAGGACTCGCCATCGGAACATGAGTACCTTTGTTTTCACGCAGAGGACAGATCGATAGCACAAAGCAATGGGTTCACGCAAGCCCTGGAACGAACCGTATCTTCGGATCTGGCCCCTGCGTCCACCACCCTCGACCAGTTCTACAGACATTCACAGAGCGGGGAACTTCTCGATTCAATCACGGTGGCCATACAAAATGCGACGCCTGTCTTGGCAGCTGGTGCGGCAGTGTTCGCAGCAGTGCAACCCTCGACCCCTGCTATACTATTGACGATTCCACTCTCTTATTCCGCCTCGTCGTTAGCGATGTCGGGAAAGTTACCACACATTTATTTGTTGAACGATGGGCCCAGCTCCCCTATCCTTCCTCAATTCAATTCGCGAATCACGCCTCCTAAATACACATTCATCGACAACGCCTCTATATCCAGTGCCCAAATTTTGGAGGAAATGTCCCAAACTCGCGCGGGACGATTCGTGTCCGAATTGGCCAATCTCCAAATTCCACCTAGAGACACTCGCGCTCTTGATCGGTTTGTGGGGGGGGAACTGGTTGCGGAATACCAGAAAGGAAAACTGTTGGACACCTTTTATCCGAAGAACCTGAAATATATCCACATGATCATTCTCGCCAATGTGGTACACAGGGAATACCCACTTTATGCGCTTTTCTTGCGCCAGTGTTTCTGGTTCGCATTAACCATCTTCTTTGCGGCGCAAATCATAGACAGCGATCTTAACGAGGACAAGGCTTCGAGTCCACCCGATCTCACTCAGGTTTCCGACGACGTAGATCTGGTCTATATGCCGGTCGAAAATCCGCCGGTCAAATTAGAAGCACTCAAAAATGTCGGATGTTGGAAGGGGGTTAGAATCCATGGGTGCAGAATGGTGGTATTGGCCCGTGTTGTTAAGAAGTTTCACGAACAACTTGCGAAATACACAGAGATGGTATTTTATATTCCTTCTGAATACTACTCTCTACTAAATATCTAACAGGCTACGAAGAGGGACACGGAAATAGCAGAGAATAAAGCTATGAGGATAGAATTAGAACAGTACCGAGCTCAAGCTCAAGCTCAAGCTGGCAGCTCTGGCGTGGTACGCACTGACATGCATATTACTGGTTAAAATACTCATTGGCAGGTTACACAGCAATACTCATCGATGGCTTGAATTATGGCCAACTCTCCGAACAATCTCACGACCTCTTATGCTTTCGGCAATTTGTATTTTATAATATATTTTTTTTTTGTTTCTCTACTTCCTCTGCTATGTACATGTAACCTGTATCTCGTCGAGTCATGAAAAATATAAGAAAGAAATTTCTGACTTGTATGTAGGCTATCACGATAGCGACAGTCAAACGTACATTCAACCTTGTCGATCAGTTTGTCGACGACTCGGAGGATGGGGACGGCGATGGCGATGGCACCACGGTATGTCTGAATCTACTATATAATATATGCTTGCTACTAAATGGCAAAGGATCAGTCACTATGGCCGCATTCGACACCTGAGCATTGCCATAGAAGCACGCAGTCACTTAGTGATGCCATGGTGCTGCGGCGAAGAGTCATCCTCTACTCGGACTCTAACTCGAACTGTACATACCAGACTTTTACCCCTGCGTCTTACCATGGTACAATGCATTGGATGTCGTCAAACATTGAAGAGTCCAAAGGCCTACAGTAACCATCAGCGAGCTTGTAGGAAGTACAGAGCCGCAGGAGCTCTCCGTCTGCGGCAGATGCAGCTCGATAGAGCCAAAAAGGTGGAAAGAGCCCGCGCTCTTCAAGTACACATTACTGCTGATGAAGAGCCCAATGAACTTGTTGAACATACTCAGGATTTGAATAACGAATTGGTAGTGGTGAGTTTTTTGTCGCAATTTACTTCTTCAGGATTGACATGGGAATATAGGAAGACATTGTTCCTGTATTGAGGCCGTCAGGACGTCCTAATCGATGTGCTAAACTACCTGCTCGTTACAGGGACGGAGCTCCACCAATGAGGCGACAACGGCCCCCTGCACCATATCAAGACGATTTGCCTGCGGAACCGCCCCCCCTCATCTCTCCAAATCCGAACGAATCTACAGTCATGGTCGAAGAACCATTTTCCCGGTCTCCTGCAGACAATGGAGGCCCTGTATTTCAAACTTTGCCCGACAAGTTTGGTGTCTACCGTGTGTATCCTGGTGGTCGACCGTCATTTACTCCGGATGAGTTATATACAATATCGGATTCCGTTGGATCTTCGAACATCTTGACCATTGGGCCTGCTTCAATGTCCCGCTCATGGTTTTCTCCTTTTGGGCCATCATTAGAGGCAGTCACTGGCCTTTTGGCGAAATCCTTTGCACCTTTCCCAAACATGTCGACCTTTCATCTCATGTCATGGTTCTACAGCTCGTCGAACACCAAGTCCCATGCTGAACTTGACCGTCTAGTCGACGAGGTCATTTTAGCTCCCGATTTCTTACCAGCCGACCTTGTTGGCTTTCGAGCTGCAAAAGAAGCTAGTTGTATGGACAAGTATCTCGCATCGGGTTCACAAAATGAATCCCCCACCTCTACCTCATCTCGGGACGAATGGATTGAAACATCAGTCTTTCTTTCCCTTCCCTGTGACGGGATCAAGCATACATCTGAGGCTGACGCACCAAAATTTGAAGTTAAAGGCCTCTACCATCGTCGTATCGTGGACGTCATCAGGTCTGCTCTTGCCGAACCAGCTGCGCAGAAATTTCACCTCTTTCCTTTCCGAGAATACTGGAAGCCATCTCCAGATGAACCCACTGAGCGCATCTATTCCGAAGCTTTCACATCAGACTACTTCTTGGAACAATACGAGAAAATACGGCTTTGGTCTCATACAGACTCGTCGAAGAAACGCTTACCAGTCTTGATCGGATTGATGATCTGGTCGGATTCTACTCATCTCGCGAGTTTTGGAACAGCTTCGCTTTGGCCTATCTACCTGTACTTTGGGAATCAGTCAAAATACACTCGCGCCAAGCCTTCAGAGTTTGCAGCTCATCATCTGGCATACGTTCCTAAGGTAATTTCTTCAACATATAACAAAATCAAATCTCATGAAATCAGCTTAGTGACGATGTTCAGGAGAGTTACAAAAAGCATTTCGATAAGCTTGCTACCGCCGAAATGCTCACTCACCTACGCCGAGAACTTATGCAGGAAGTGTGGTTGATATTGATGGATGACGATTTTATGCATGCGTACATGCATGGAATAGAACTTGACGACGATAATCAGTTTTTGTTCTTTCCGCGCATCCTCACTGATTCTAATGATTATCCTGAAAAGTAAGCATTCATCATTCGTTTTGTGCATTATCTTCATACAATGATTATAGAATTCTGATGACGTGCCTTAAATATCTTGCCCAATGTCCATGTCCACGTTGCCTTATCCTCAAGTCCAACATACCACGTCTCGGAATGGAGGTGGACAAGAATGCCCGCCAAAAACTTGTACGGGCTGATTCAAAGGCAATTCAGAACACGGTCAATCGTGCTCGTCAAATGATATTCGAGGATGGGATTAACATCACAAGTGTTTATATTGATCGCCTTCTCAAACCACAGTCATTAGTTCCGACTCGGGTACGTTCATTTACGAGTCCGATGACCCTAACTTACGTATTTCCAGAATGCTTTTTCACTTCGACTCTTTGAACACGGATTCAACTTTTATCAAATTTTCGTTCCGGATCTCCTGCACGAGTTCGAGCTTGGTGTGTGGAAGGCAGTGTTTACGCACCTGATTCGTATTCTGCATGCATACGGTAATGACACCATCCCCATTCTGAATTCTCGGTGAGTTGTAAAGGGGTTTCGTGTATTCATTCCTAATATTTTGTGACAGATACCGTAATGTTCCTTCATTTGGCCGTTCAACTATCCGCAAATTTCATAACAACGCTTCAGCAATGAAGAAATTAGCAGCTCGGGATTTTGAAGACCTCCTACAGGTATTCCTTGCCGTCTTGTCACGCATTCTTATTTGCTTATACTATTTAGTGTGCTATCCCGGCCTTTGAAGGACTGCTGCCAGATGAAGACGACAAAATTGTTCAAACACTCCTTTTCGAGCTTGCAACATTTCATGCGCTTGCCAAATTGCGACTACATACGGAAACAACAATCCTGGATCTCGAAAGCTCTACCACTCGACTTGGAGAATGCATGCGCAAGTTTGAGAATTATGTGTGCTCAAAATATGATACAAAAGATCTTCCTTCTGAGCTAGCTGTACGTTCACGAAGGCGGCAACAGAAGGCCATCAAACTAGCAATGACAACGCCAGCTTCAACTCAAAAAGTTCCTGCTCCAACCGGTCCTCAACGACGAAAGTTTAATCTGGAAACCTACAAGTACCACGCCTTAGGTGATTACACAACATCAATCCGTCTCCACGGCCCACTTGATGGATATAGTACACAACTGGTAAGTTACCATATATTTTTCTGTGATGTATTCCTATCAGTGATCAGGGTGAACTCGAACACCGCCGATCGAAAAGATTTTACCCGATTGTTCGAAAAGGAAGACATGTTATTGGAATTGGAAAAGCAGTTAGTCGAGAGCGATTAATCCGACTGATCACTCAGAGGGGTGTCGGCGTGACCCATCAGAAGGTTCGACCTAAACCTAAAGGCCGCAAACCAGTTAAGGAACCCCTCCAACATACCTCGCCCACCACTCATCATCATATCTCCGCCGAAACCCGAAATAAGGTGGATATTGCTGACCTCCTTGATGAGAATGAAGGGGATCCAGCTCTTGAAGTTGTATTCAGCTAATATTTTCCGTTTCCTTTTGCTGATTTGCTTGCAGGGATTTGTTCCTCAATTAATCGACCACCTCCTTGCTCGATTACTCGGAATGGACCAAGCTGGAGTCGAGTATGAATTCACGGATGAAGAAAGAATGACATTGACCATCGACAACAACCGCCTTTATCGACATCAGGTGTTGCGTATCAATTACACCACGTACGACAATCGACGTGCCCAAGACACAATCAATCCCCGTACACGACCGGATATTATGATGCTTTCTGGGGAGAATGAGGAGGGTGACCACGCACACCCTTATTGGTATGCTCGTGTGCTTGGAATATACCATGTGCGTGTCCTGCATACGGGCGAATTTTCCAAATCTTCCCAGCTGCAAACAATGCAATTTTTGCACGTTCGGTGGTTTGGTCATCATGTCAAGCATAGGAGTGGGTGGAAAGCCCGCCGTCTGCACCGCGTTTCCTTCATTGATGGGGATTCAGAATCTTTCGGCTTCGTTGACCCAGCACATGTCATTCGAGCAGCACACCTTATTCCAGCGTTCGCTTTTCGTGAAACGGAAGATTTATTGGGTCCATCCAAAACTGCCCGCCGTGAGGCTGATGGTGATGAAGACTGGCGATTCTATTATGTTTCTATGTAAGTAATCTATCCTGATCACTTTTTCAGTTCTGATTTTGCAACAGGTTTGTAGACAGAGATATGTTTATGAGATACCGTGGGGGTGGTATCGGCCATTCAAGCACTCGAGCTGCAACCAATTTTTTCAAGCAAGACCGGCACCCACGAGACCAGAATCGCAACCAAGAAGAAGAAGAAGAAGAGATGGATGTCGATGACGTGGATCGACATCAGGGGGACAACGATGGATTTGACAAAGATGAAGGATTCGGGAGTTCAGATGATCCAGGCAGCGACGTGGATGAGCACGACGAGGACCAAGGTTTCAGTGATGAAGAGAGTAACGGAGACGATGATGAGGAAGAAACCGACGAGGAAGGTGACGGAGATGAAAGCGAGACGGAACAGCTTGGATTTTCTGAGCTTTGACTGGGTAACGGTAGTACAACAGTATGTGATATGTGGGCCAAATCCATGTTAATAAAATAGTCTCAAACTCACAGTGCTTTATGTGATACGAGAAATATCATACCTCCCTATTTGCCCCTCACAAGAAGTAAATTGTGGTGTTACTGAGTTGGTGTGTGCCCAACTTTTCCCGGCTACCTACTCACCGTTTTCTCTAAACTAGAAACTGACCCCTACCCTCGGTCTCTCCACTGAATGGTGCTTATCGGGGGTCCCCTCCTTCCTCATTCGTTGCCGTTTCGACACCAGGAGAAGGGATCCGAAGCCTCCTCCTGTTCGTCCCCATTTCAACGCTCATATTCCTCTCTTGTTCGTCGCTGTTTTAACACCAGGAGGTGATCGGATCCTTCCTTCCTTCGTTCAAAGTCAGGAGAGGGTTGGATTCTTCCTCCCTCATTTTGCGTCTCTCGAGATTGGGGATCTAACTCAAATTTATCGATACGTCATCGAATTTCGGTAGGTTCCTTTATCTAATTGTTGATAATTCTGCTGAATATTCGTCTGCTAATAGCATGAAGAAAAGGCAGCGGTCTGGGGAACACTCAAAGCCCGTGCAACAAAAACAGTCAGCGTGGATGGACAACTTCACCTCATCAGCCTTTCCCAATTGTTGGGAGGTACTACCAGCGACTGGGAGTCTCCATTCAATATCCATATCCAATGGCTACGCCAGACCAACCTCCCCATTGCCGAAAATCCGTGGATGACATTCCTAAGGTGAAATCAATGTAAAGGCTACATTGGTATATTCGTCCATGTTCTGGGTGTTTCACGATGCTGATGTGTTGTTAGTGGGTTGATATAATCTTGAGTCTCTCAAGATCTCCGCCGCCAAACACTTTATGAGCTCTTGTTTGGGCCCACAGATCGTATTTACTGTCTTTCCGAAATTTGGAATTTCATCAACCGATCGACGATCACATCACTACTACAACCTACTATCACATATGGCTAAACGAAACCAATCATACCTCACACGAGGACGTTTAATGTGAGTTGGTTTTGTAGATTAGTAATGTCGTCACTAATTTGAATGCCTTTCCTAGCGGGGTCATCGAGTCGACGTGAGGCTAGGTCGCCGATGGCATAGAGGAACGTTTCGTCGGTATGATTACTACAAGACGCAAGTGTGGGTGAGAGGAAAGAAAAAGAAGGACTGGCCGAAGTTCCAAAAGTGTATCGGTGGCCTTGTCTGTCTCGACAGGGACGGCGAAGATGTGGTGGCGGACTTGTACGATATTAGGAGGATTCTGGGACGGGGACAAGAGGTGAGCGTACGACCACTTTATCTCTCCTAATCACTTAATTTATCCGCTTTCAGGTGTGAAACTTGGTTTACATGTACAAAGTATTCATTTAGATATTTGTAAGCTCGACGCTGCACAAGAATATTACTTCTTAGGCTTAAGGTCGGTCGCATCTCGCATTACACCAGGGTCGGCGAGCCTTATTCCTCGATGCCGACAAGACGAACACGCAGATCAGGTCTCTGAGACGTCGAACAGGGCATCCGAGCCTACCATTCCACATACGTCCCTTCTCCCGGTGTCCAATAAACGAGACCGCGCTCTACGTTCAACGCCGACAGAAGTAGAAAGGGTCCCTCGACTGGCCTCTGTCGCTTTCCGCATGGGACGAACGAGAGGCGAGGTTCACGGTCTTTCCTCCCTATTCTTCATCACCCCAACCCTCTAAAATCTTTGGCCGAGGCAGAGATGCCAGCCGCTCCCTCAAGAATTCTGTCCCCACCCTATTCTAATAATCCAACTCGCACTCGAGATGAACCTTCCAGGCATCTTGCCAGCGGCGATGTACGATCTCTCCCGATACGGACCGAGCAGGATCCTGAACGGAACCAGCACTCCATCCACCACTTTTGACCGCTTGGTCACTCAACTCGCCAACTCCTATACCAACTTCTGCGTGGACGAGAAGAATCGCAACGATTTCTCACTTCGTTCGTCGAAAAAGAACTCTATTCCCGTCCGCCTTCTCTTTCTTGCCAAAACCTTCCCCCTACTCCGCCTCCTATCCCAACCACTCCACCAGCACAACCCGACTCACAAGACCTCGCCTCTAACCCCCCTCCAAGTTCAACGCCCCCGCCTCATCCGATCCCAACCCAAAGTAATCCATGCACCGATTCATTCTGCCCAGATTGGAGAAGGTGGTGCCGTCGCTTGGAGGCGAGATAGAGAAGCCGCGGCTAAATTCTTTGACAGCCGTTGTTTTCTCTATAGCACCCGCATAGTGACGCGCATGGGTATGCAAGGTACGCCCATTCATTCATTCATTTGTTTTCATTTTCTAATGTTAGTTTTCAGCTCAACAGTGAGCGGGGGCCATTCCCCCTCGATTTGCCTCCGTCCTCTCCTCCTTCGTCTTTCACAAGGCCAAGAAGGGAGATTCCTCCCTCCTTCGTCGCCATTTCAACGTCAGGATGAGAGAATCTCCCCTCCCTCTCATGGAAATCACCAAGGGGAGGGGATTTCATCTCCCTCGTTCATCAGGTACTATATAAGTCTTGTTATATTACCACCTATCTACAACAATCCCAAAAATATTATGAGGAGAGATATTAAATATGTTACCATGTGACAGGTTCACAATGATTTTGACAAGCTGTGAACGTACTAAAAGGCTATCGGCACCTTATAATATAACCAAAAATCATTATGTTATATGACCACCTATCTACAACAATCCCCAAAATATTATGAGGAAAGATATTAAATCTGTAACCATGTGAGGGCCTCACAATTATTTTTGATGGGATGAGAATCTACCACAAGGCTTGTCGGCACCTTAACATATGACCAATAATTATTATGCCACATTACCACCTACATACAATAATCCTAGAACAATTGTAGCGGGCCATATTGATTCTGGTACCATATGAGGGTTTGGCGATGCTTTTAAGACTCAGAACAGGTACTATAAGGCATGTTGGCAACTTACAATATGACCACAAGGCTCGTGTCACATCAAAAGGTCACAAGGCATGAGCGTTTTTGCTGATGACCAAGCGCCCCTACGACCATGCTAGCGCTCGCTTGTTATTTTCTTGAACAATCTTTCAGTCACCTGATTACTGGTAGCTTCAGTATATAAGGAGGACGACAGCGTTGCTGTGTCGCAAAATTGCTG
>Ga0307517_10010246_pt1 | contig 13149 bp, 10 predicted proteins | sample 23_EM_MG_FD_194515 | JGI IMG/M metagenome (GOLD analysis project Ga0307517, IMG submission 194515) | Populus trichocarpa ectomycorrhiza microbial communities from riparian zone in the Pacific Northwest, United States - 23_EM | ecosystem: Host-associated > Plants > Roots > Unclassified | place...
GTCGCTGGGGGCCCAATTTCAACCGGTTTTTCTCGGCCATGAGCCCGGATGCGAGAATGGGCCGCGATGCGTGGATCCGGGAGCGTACCGATGGCGGCCGCGGCGCCGGCGCGTCCGCCCGAGCGTCGGCAGTCGGCGGGCCCATCGACCCCATCCGCCCGCAGGGCGAGTCCAGGGGCGGGAGCATCTGGCTCCACATGGACCACGGCAGCGGCAAGTCCGGGTGCGTCAGCCAGTCCGAGGCCGACATGGAATACCTGCTGCGCACCATCGATCCGGCGAAGCACCCGGTCATCGTGATGGGCGACAGGGCGGACCTGGAGGCCTGACCCGAAGGGGCCCAGGGGGAGGGGACCGGCGGCAGGCGCTCTGGCGCGCATCGCCCAACTCGCGCTTCACTCCAGTCCCATGAGACAACGACGCGTCATGTCCATGCTCGCGGCCGTGCTGGGCCTCGCGCTCCTCGCGGCCCCCGTCGCCGCCGCGCAGACACCCCCGGCCGAGTTCGGCTCCGACTGGCACGACCCGGTCACCGCCGCACCGCCCATCGCGACCCCGGACACCAGATCCTGCACGGTGACCGTCGCCGAGGCGCAGTTCAAGGACTTCACCCCGTACACCGGCACCTACACCCCGCCCGCCGCCTGCGGCACCCGCTGGAGCAAGGTCGTCCTGCACCTGGACGGCAGCGTCGCCGGCCGCCAGTACGACCGCCTCGGCTACCTCCACATCGGCGGCGTCGAGGTCCTGCGTACGTCGACCCCCGAGCCGTCGCCCGACGGCATCTCCTGGTCCGTCGAGAAGGACGTCACCCGCTACGCCGCCACCCTGCGGGCCGAGCAGCCCGTCGAGATGCTCATCGGCAACGTCGTGGACGGCACCTACACCGGGATCCTCGACGTCAAGGTGACGCTGACCTTCTACACCGCCGAGGGCCGTACGAAGGCCGCCGCCGCCCCCGACCGGGTGATCCCCCTGTCGGGCACCGCGCTCACCACCCCGCGCAACAGCGAGCGCATCGTCGCCGAGGTGTACGCGACCGGCTCCGGCGGCGGTTGCGAGGAGTTCTGGTACCTCGCCGTCCCGCCGGACGTGCCGTACTCCTGCCAGGCCGGCGCCGACGGGCCCAACCGGGAGGTGCGGGTCACCGTCGACGGACAACTGGCCGGAATCGCGGCGCCCTTCCCGCACGTGTGGACCGGCGGCTGGTCCAACCCCTTCCTCTGGTATGTGATCCCCGGCCCCCGCGCCTTCGACGTCCAGCCCGTCGAGTACGACCTCACGCCCTTCGCCGGGCTGCTCAACGACGGCAAGGAACACCGGGTCGAGGTCTCGGTGGCCGGCGTGCCCGAGGGCCAGAGCGGCTGGAGCGCGCCCACCAACATCCTGATCTGGCAGGACGCCCACCGCACGCACGTCACCGGCGCGCTCACCGTCCACCGGGAGAGCGACCCGGTCGCCACCACCTCCTACGACCCGGACGGCTCGGACACCGCCCTGCGCACCCTGGACGCCGACGGCAGCCACTCCCTGACCCTGTCCGGGTACGTCGACACCTCGCACGGCCGGGTCACCACCACCGTCCGCCGCACCCTCACCGCCGCCTCCACCCACACCTGGAACGCCGACGAGACCACCGACGCCCTCACCGGCCGCTGGACCGACGACGAGACCCGCACCGTCGACGGCGCCACCACCCGCACCCGGCGCGCCTACACCATGGACGGCGAGATCACGATCGGCTCCGACAACCGGCTGCGCACCGTCATCTCCCTCGGCGACCACACCCGCACCGACGCAGGTGCCCTGCGCACCCGGCTCGACGACACCTACACCGGCGACGCCACCTGGACCCTCGGCGTCCCGCGCGACCAGCGGCACGCCGTGGGGACCTCCACCGAGCGCTACCGCCTCACCGGCGGCGGCAGTTGCTACGACCGCACCCTCGCGACCGAGCAGGGAACGCTGACCCAGGACCGCCAACGCTGCTGACAGGGCGGTGTTTTCCTGGCTGTAACACGGGGCTCCTCCCCGGAAATCTCACTCCGGCAAAGTGCCCGGAGGCCGTAGCGGAATACGGATTCCGTATTCCGCAAACCGGAAGAAACCCGCAGGAGGAGCCCCGTGTTGATACGCCGCGCCGCAAGGCTGCTGCGCACCTCGCTGTTCACCCAGGTCGCCGTCGCGCTGGTGCTCGGCGTCATCGTCGGCAGACTCTGGCCCGATGCGGGGACCTCGCTCCAGCCGCTGGGCGACGGCTTCACCCGCCTGATCAAGACCGTGATCGCGCCCCTGGTGTTCTGCGTGGTCGTCACCGGCATCGCCAAGGCGGGCAACCTCAAGGCCTTCGGCAGGATCGGCGTCAAGGCGCTCGTCTGGTTCGAGGTGGCCAGCACCTTCGCGCTGCTCATCGGCCTGGTCGCGGCCAATGTGATCGGCCCCGGCAACGGCATGCACGCCGACCCCGCCAAGCTCGACCCGTCCGCCGTGGACACCAAGACCGGCGGCGGGCACCTGCTCTCGACCTCCGAGTTCATCCTCAACGCCCTCCCGACCAGCGCGGTCGGAGCCTTCGCGGACAACTCGGTCCTCCAGGTCCTCGTGCTCGCGTGCCTGGTCGGCGCGGCTCTGCTGCACCTCGGCACCAAGGTCCCCGCCGTCCTCCCGGCCGTCGAGCAGGTCCAGGACGTCATCTTCACCGTGGTCGGCTACGTCATGCGGCTCGCGCCGATCGCCGTCTTCGGCGCCGCCGCGAGCCTCATCGGCCAGTACGGACTGAAGGTCATCACGACCTACGGCAAGCTGATCGCGGTCTGCTACGCCGTCGCGCTCCTCTTCCTCGTGCTGCTCGCCGTGGCGCTGCGGCTGCTCACCGGGCTGAGCCTGTGGCAGTTCGTCCGCTACACCCGCGAGGAGATGCTGCTCGCGCTGGGCACGGCCTCCTCCGAGACCGTGATGCCGCGCATGATGGAGAAGCTGCGCGCGGCCGGCTGCCGCGACGACGCCGTGGGACTGGTGCTGCCCACCGGCTACTCCTTCAACCTCGACGGCGCGTCCATCTACCTCTCGGTCGGCACCCTGTTCATCGCGCAGGCCGTGGGCGTGGACCTGAGCCTGAGTCAGCAGATCACCGTCGTCCTCGTCCTGATGCTGACCAGCAAGGGCATGGCGGGCGTACCCGGCTCCGCCTTCCTCGCGCTGTCCGCGACCGCCTCGACCCTCGGCGTCATCCCGGCCGGAGCGGTGGCGCTGCTGCTGGGCGTGGACCGGATCATGGACTCGATGCGGGTGGCGACCAACCTGCTGGGCAACTGCGTCGCCGTCTTCGTGGTCTCCCGGTGGGAGGGGGCGCTCGACACGGAGCGGGCCAGGAGCGTACTGGCGGGCGAGCCGGTCGCGCAGGCGCCGTCCGAGCCGGCCGCGCAGGACGAGGCGCCGGACGAGGCGCAGGAGGAGCAGCCGGTCACCGCGGGAGGCTGAGAACTCTTCCTCCGGACAGGCCCTCGGCTCAGCAGCGGCCCGGTGCGGTGTCCAGGACGGCGAGCAACGCCGTCAGGGACTCGCGCTGGGCCGCGTCCAGTGGCGCGAGCAGTTCCTCCGCGGCCTCCCTGCGCGCTCGGCGCAGCCCGGCCAGCACATCGCGTCCCGCGTCCGTGAGCGTCACGCGCATGACGCGCCGGTTGGTCGGATCCTGCGTACGGGAGGCGTAGCCGGCCTCCTCCAGCGCGTCCACCAGTGTCGTGACCGCGCGCGGCACCACGTCGAGGCGCTCCGCGAGATCCGCCATGCGCGGCGGCTGCTCGCCGTGCCGCTGGGTGTGACCGAGGATGCGCAGGACGTGCGCCTGGGCCGGGGTGATGCCGACCGGGGCGAGCCGCAGGGAATGGGCCCGGCGCAGCCGCTTGGTGAGGCGCAGCAGTTGGTCGGCGAGTTGGCCGGTGGTCTCGTCGGTGTCGGCGGCCGTGGCGCGGGATTCCATGGGGGAATACTATCAGGACCAAGTTCATTGTGAGCATAGGTAACAATGCTCTATGCTCTGAACCGTTGCCCTGACGCCCCCTTCCATGGAGAAGCCTTTGCACCCCGATCACGAACGTCCACAGAAGTGGACCCCACCGTCCAAGGACTCCGACCAGCCGGTCGACGTACGCCGCGTCCTGCGGCTCTTCCGCCCCTACCGGGGCCGCCTCGCCGTCGTCGGACTGCTGGTCGCCGCCGCGTCCCTGGTCTCCGTCGCCTCGCCCTTCCTGCTGCGCGAGATCCTCGACGTGGCGATCCCGCAGGGCCGCACCGGGCTGCTCAGCCTGCTCGCCCTCGGCATGATCGCCACCGCCGTCCTCAACAGCATCTTCGGCGTCCTGCAGACGCTGATCTCCACGACCGTCGGCCAGCGCGTCATGCACGACCTGCGCACCGCGGTCTACGCGCAGTTGCAGCGCATGTCGCTCGCCTTCTTCACCCGCACGCGCACCGGCGAGGTGCAGTCGCGCATCGCCAACGACATCGGTGGCATGCAGGCCACCGTCACCTCGACCGCGACCTCCCTGGTCTCCAACCTCACCGCGGTCATCGCCTCCGTCGTCGCCATGCTCGCCCTCGACTGGCGGCTCACCGTCGTCTCGCTGCTCCTGCTGCCGGTCTTCGTCTGGATCAGCCGCCGCGTCGGCCGCGAACGCCGGAAGATCACCACCCACCGGCAGAAGCAGATGGCCGCGATGTCCGCGATCGTCACCGAGTCGCTGTCCGTCAGCGGCATCCTGCTCGGCCGCACCATGGGCCGCGCCGACTCCCTGACCAAGGACTTCGCGCGGGAGTCCGAGCAGCTCGTGGACCTCGAAGTGCGCTCCAACATGGCCGGGCGGTGGCGCATGTCGGTCATCGGCATCGTCATGGCCGCCATGCCCGCGCTGATCTACTGGGCCGCGGGCCTGGCCGGCACCGCCGTCTCCATCGGCACCCTCGTCGCCTTCGTCTCGCTCCAGCAGGGCCTGTTCCGCCCGACCGTGAGCCTGCTCCAGACCGGCGTCCAGGTGCAGACCTCGCTCGCGCTCTTCCAGCGCATCTTCGAGTACCTCGAACTGCCGGTCGACATCACCGAGCGCCCCGACCCGGTCCGCCTCACGCGCGTGCGCGGTGACATCCGCTTCGAGGACGTCGACTTCTCCTACGACCCCGCCTCCGGCCACAAGACCCTCGACGGCATCGACCTCACCGTCCCGGCCGGCGGCAGCCTCGCCATCGTCGGCGCCACCGGCTCCGGCAAGAGCACCCTCAGCTATCTCGTCCCCCGGCTCTACGACGTCACGGGCGGCCGCGTCACCATCGACGGCACCGATGTCCGCGACCTGTCCTTCGACACCCTCGCCGAGACCGTCGGCGTCGTCTCGCAGGAGACCTACCTCTTCCACGCCTCCGTCGCCGACAACCTGCGCTTCGCCAGGCCCGACGCCACGGACGAGGAGATCACCGCCGCCGCCCGCGCCGCCCAGATCCACGACCACATCGCCGCCCTCCCCGACGGCTACGACACCCTCGTCGGCGAACGCGGCTACCGCTTCTCCGGCGGCGAGAAGCAGCGCCTGGCCATCGCCCGCACCATCCTGCGCGACCCGCCCGTCCTCATCCTCGACGAGGCCACCAGCGCGCTCGACACGCGCACCGAGTACGCCGTCCAGGAAGCGATCGACGCGCTCTCCGCGGGGCGCACGACGATCACCATCGCGCACCGCCTGTCCACCGTGCGCGACGCCGACCAGATCGTCGTCCTCGACCAGGGCCACATCGTGGAACGCGGCAGCCACGACGAACTGCTCGCGCTGGACGGCCGTTACGCCGCGCTGGTGCGGCGGGACTCCGAGCTGGCGCCCACCGGCTGAACGCGCACGCTGTGACCCCCGTACGGTGAACAACCGGTCCACCCGTACCGGGAGATCGCCACGCCGCCGCTGAAAGGCCCCGCCCGATGCCCACGTCCGACCGTTCCGCCCATGCGCTCGCCCGCCTGCTCGCCACGATGGGCACCGCCCACTTCGTGGTGCCCCGGCCGTTCGACGCGATAGTCCCGCGCTGTCTGCCGGGCGACGCGCGCACCTGGACGTATGTGAGCGGCGCGGCCGAACTGGCCCTCGCGGCGGGCATCGCGCTGCCCCGCACCCGCCGCGTGAGCGGGCTGCTGGCGGCGGGGCTGTTCACCGCGGTGTTCCCGGCCAACGTCAAGATGGCCAGGGACTGGCGGCACCGCCGGGCCCCGCTCAAGGCGGTCGCGTACGCCCGGCTGCCGCTGCAGGCCCCGCTGGTGCTGTGGGCCCTCCAGGTGAGCCGGGCCGCCGAGCGCTGACCGGCCGGTGTCAGTGGTGGCACCTAGGCTCGAAAGGTGACCTCTCCGTCCAGTGCTTCCGTTGCCGTGGCCGCCGACCCCGTAGGACCGGGCGGGCTGCTGCTGCGGCTGCCCGCGGACGGCGGGCCCACCGGGGCGCCCGAACGCGCGGCCGACCTGGCGGCGGCCGTCGCGCAACGGGAGGAGCGGGAGCGCCCCCGATGGGTGTGGGCCGCCACCGAGGACCTCTACCCACGGCTGCTGGAGCGGCTGCCACGGCGCCTCGCGCGCTGCCACGACCTGAAGCTCGTCGAGGCGCTGCTGCTCGGCCACGAAGAGCGCCACGGGCTGCCGCGCTCGCTCGGCGCGTCCTGGGCGCGGCTGCGCGGGCTGCCGGTGCCCGTCGATCCGTCGGACGGCGCCGCCGACGACCAGCCGGTGCTGTTCGCCGCCGACCGGCAGCGGCTGCCGCCGCAAGCCGACCCGCTGGAAGCGGTCGTCGCCGTCCACGCGGACCAGCAGCGCCGGATCGGGCTCGCGGAACACCCGGAGCGGATGCGCCTGCTGTGCGCGGCCGAGTCGGCGGGGGCACTGGCGGCGGCGGAGATGACGTACGACGGGCTGCCGTGGAGCGCCGCCGCGCACGACGAGCTGCTCACCGCGCTGCTGGGCCCGCGCCCGGCGGGCGGGGCGCGGCCCAAGCTGCTCGGCGAGCTCGCGACGCAGATCCAGGAGGAGCTGGGAGCCCCGGTGAACCCCGACTCGCCCGCCCAACTGCTGCCCGCCTTCGCTCGCGTCGGCGTACAGGTCGCCTCCACCCGCTCCCATGTGCTGCGCGAGGTGGAGCACCCGGCCGCCGCCCTCCTGCTGCGCTACAAGGAGCTGTCCCGGATCCACTCAGCGCACGGCTGGGCCTGGCGCGAACAGTGGGCGCCCGCAGGAAGGTTCCGCCCCGAGTACGTCGTCGGCGGCGTCGTCTCCGGGCGCTGGGCCACCCGTGGCGGCGGGGCGCTGCAGATCCCGCGCTCCCTGCGGGCCGCCGTGGTCGCCGAGCCCGGACACCGGCTGGTGGTCGCCGACGCCGGGCAGCTGGAGCCCCGCGTACTTGCCGCGATGTCCGGCGACGCGGGCCTGGCGGCTGCGGCCGCAGGGGGCGACCTGTACGCGGCCCTGGCCCGCACCGCCTTCGACGGCGACCGCCAGCGCGCCAAGATCGGGCTGCTGGGCGCCATGTACGGGCAGACCACCGGCGAGGTCCGGCCGCTGCTCGACGTGCTGCGGCGCCGCTTCCCCGACGCGATGCGGCTCGTGGAATCCGCCGCCCGCACCGGCGAGGCGGGCGGTCTGGTCCGCTCCCGGCTGGGCCGGACCTCTCCTGCGCCGTCCAGGGAACGGCAGGACATGAGCGACGGCGACGCCCGGGCCTGGGGCCGTTTCACCCGCAACTTCGTCATCCAGGCCAGCGCCGCCGAATGGGCCCTGGCCATGCTGGCGTCACTGCGCCTGCGCCTGGCCGCACTCGGCGGCGCTCCGCGTCTGGTGTTCTTCCAGCACGACGAGATCGTCGTCCACACCCCCGAGGAGCAGGCCGGCGCCGTCGAGGCGGCCGTCACCGAGGCGGCCGGTGAGGCCAGCCGGCTGGTGTTCGGCCCGACACCGGTGCTGTTCCCGCTGGAGACCCATGTCGTGCAGTGCTACGCGGACGCCAAGTAGTCCGAGTTCAGACCGGGTCCCACGGCGCGTCGTCGAACAGCCGCGCCAGCGTGCCCAGCAGACCCGCGTCCACCGGCAGCCTGTGACTGTCGATGGCGCCGACCGCCGCCACACCGTGCGAGTTGGAGACGAAAGCCCCCTCGTACGCCCCGGACTCCACATCGGCCATGCGCACCGGCCGGTGCACCCACGGCACCCCGTGCAGGGTCAGCTGCCGTTGCAGCACCCCCATCGAGATCCCGGCCAGCGCGGGCGCGTCGGGCCACACGACCGTGCCGCCCGCCACGAAGCCGATATTGGTGATGGCGCCCTCGGCGATCGTGCCGTCGGGCGCCACGAGCAGCGCCTCGTCGAAGCCCTCCGCCGCCACGCGGTCGCGGTAGTACCCCTGGGCGAACCCGCCGAGGGACTTCAGATGGGCGACCGGACGCTGGTACGCAACGGACCGCAGGCGCTGCGGCCCGCCGGGCGGCGCGGCGGGCCCGCGCACCGACACCATCAACGACAGGTCGTCACCGGGCCCGCCGGGGCGGAAGACGTGGACGCGCACGGACGCGTCGCGGATGCCGTCGCCGAGGGCGTGCCGGATGTGCGCGCGGACGAGCCCGCCGTCCAGCCCGGTGTCCCACAGTTCCCGCGAGGCCGCGTCCAGCCGGGACAGGTGCAGGTCCATCGCGCGCACCCGCCGGTCCCGCACCTGCATGGCGGTGAAGTGCCCGTAGCCGGAGAGAGCGGGGTGCAGCAACTGCCCGGCGGTGGCCGGCCGGCCGTCGATCTCGACGATGGGAACGCTCAGTTCGGTCAGGTCAGTCATGGGTGACGAGTATGACCTCCAGGGTGCGCGGGCCGTGCACGCCCTCTACCCGGTCGAGTTCGATGTCGCTGGTCGCGGACGGTCCCGAGATCCAGGTCAGCGGCCGTGCCGGGGCCAGCCGTTCCAGCCCCTGCGCGACGGAGTCCACGACCTGGTCCGGCACCCGTACGACGCAGATGTGGTGGTCCGGGACCAGGGTGATCCGGCGGCGGCCCTGGTCGGGGGAGGCGTCCAGGACGATGGTGCCGGTCTCGGCGATGGCGACGGCGCAGCCGGTGACCACGCTGTCGACGGCGTCGAGCTGCCGGTGGGTCAGTTCGGCGGTATCCGTCATGCGCGTGACGCCTTCCACCGCCGCGAGCCACCGCGGCGGCAGCCCCGGCGGCGCGACGAGACTGCCGGCCCCGCGCTGCGCGAGCAGTGCCGCGATCCGGGCGGGGAGCTCGGCGTCGGTCGTGCGGTGGACGACGGCCCGGTAGTCCGCGAGGTTCTCGGCGAGCAGTTCGACGGCCTGCGCGGCGTCGCGTTCGGCGTGCACGCGCAGGTAGTCGCGGACCACCGGCACGTCACCGGGAGACTCCGAGCGCGGCACGTCCGCCAGCGCGCGGCGGATCCGTCCCAGAACCTGGTCGCGAGTGCTCATGGGGTCTCCTTGCCGCTGATGCCACGGGTGCGCTGCCACCAGTCGCGGAACGACTCGGCCGGCACGGCGGGAATGTCGCGGGTCTCGGTCCAGGCACTGCCCGGCCCCGGAAGGCGGTGCTTCGGGTGCAGCCGCCGGGTGCGGGCGGCCAGCCGCTGGCCGCCGCGCAGCGCCGCCGGGTGGTCCAGGGCCCAGCGGGCGGCGCGCATGGCGGCCCGCTCGGCGGCGTGTCCCTTGGCGGGCTTGATGGTGGTCCTGTTGCCGCGCAGGGTCACCTCACCGCCCTGCACGACGCGCTCGCGCAGGTGGACCAGGACTTCCGGGATGTCGATGGCGACCGGGCACACCTCGTAGCACGCCCCGCACAGCGAGGACGCGTACGGCAGCGAGGCGTCCAGCTCGCTGCCGGTGCCGCGCAGTTGCGGCGTGAGGATCGCGCCGATCGGCCCGGGGTAGGCGGAGCCGTAGGCGTGCCCGCCGGCCCGTTCGTACACCGGGCAGACGTTGAGGCAGGCCGAGCAGCGGATGCAGCGCAGCGCCTGGCGGCCGACGGTGTCGGCGAGGGTGTCGGTGCGGCCGTTGTCGATCAGGACGAGGTGGAAGGTCTGCGGGCCGTCCTCGGCGGTCGTGCCGGTCCACATCGAGGTGTACGGGTTCATCCGCTCGGCGGTGGACGAGCGGGGGAGCAGTTGGAGAAAGACCTCCAGGTCCTGCCAGGTCGGCACGACCTTCTCGATGCCCACGACGGAGATCAGGGTCTCGGGCAGGGTCAGGCACATCCGCCCGTTGCCCTCGGACTCCACGACCACCATCGTGCCGGTCTCCGCGACCATGAAGTTGGCCCCCGAGATCCCGACCTTCGCCCGCAGGAACTTCTCCCGCAGATGCAGCCGCGCCGCCTCCGCCAGCTCGGCGGGCCGGTCGGTGAGCCCCTCGGGCGCCGGGCGGCCCCAGTTGGCCATCTCCTCGCGGAAGATGTCGCGGATCTCGGAGCGGTTGCGGTGGATCGCCGGGACCAGGATGTGCGAGGGCAGATCGTCGCCGAGCTGCACGATCAGCTCGGCCAGATCCGTCTCGTACGCGCGGATCCCGGCCTCCGCCAGCGCGTCGTTGAGCCCGATCTCCTGGGTGGCCATCGACTTGACCTTCACGACCTCGCTCTCGCCGGTCATCCGGACCAGCTCGGTCACGATGCGGTTCGCCTCGTCGGCGTCGGCCGCCCAGTGGACGTGCCCGCCCGCCGCCTCGACGGCCGCCTCGACCTGCTCCAGGTAGTGGTCGAGGTGGCGCAGCGTACGGTCCTTGATCGCGGCCCCGGCGGCGCGCAGCTGCGGCCAGTCGGCCAGTTCGGCCACCGCCTTGGCGCGCTTGTCCCGGATGGTGTGCGTGGCATGGGTGAGATTGGCCCGCATGCGCAGGTCGCGGGTCGACTCCGACGCGGCCTTGGGGAAGGCGGGCATACCCAGATACGTACCGCTCATCGGATGTCTTCCAGAGCGTAGGGGTGTTCCTCGGTGGAGGCGAGGATCTCGGCGATGTGCAGCGGCCTGGTCGGTGAGCCCAGCCGGGCCAGGGTGCCGCCGATGTGCATCAGGCACGAGTTGTCGACGGTGCAGACCGCCGCCGCGCCCGTCTCGCCGATGTGCCGGGCCTTGTCCGCGCCCATCGCCGCGGACACGGCGGCGTTCTTGACGGCGAAGGTGCCGCCGAAGCCGCAGCACTCCTGCGCGCCGGTCAGCTCGCGCAGTTCCAGGCCCTTCACATGGCTCAGCAGCTCCACCGGCCGCCTGCCGAGGCCCAGCATGCGCAGGCCGTGACAGGTCGGGTGATAGGTGACGGTGTGCGGGAAGTACGCGCCCACGTCGGTCACTCCGAGGACGTCGACCAGGAACTCGGTGAGCTCGTACGTCCTGGGCACGACGGAGTCGGCGATCCGCGCCAGCTCCTGCCCGCGCCCCTCGGCGGCCGCCTTCGCGCCGATCCGTGGATAGTTGTCCCGGACCATGGCGGCGCAGGACCCGGACGGCGTGACGATGTGGTCGTAGCCGGCGAAAGCCCGTGCGTAGCGGCGCACCAGCGGCTCGGTCTCGTAGCGGTAGCCGGTGTTGAACTGCGCCTGCCCGCAGCAGGTCTGCGCCGCAGGGAAGTCCACCTCCACGCCGAGCCGCTCCAAAAGCGTGACCACGGCCCGCCCGGTGTCCGGGTAGAGCGTGTCGTTCACACAGGTCACGAAGAGCGCAACGCGCATGAGGCCTCCTCCCAGAGTGTGCTGTCGCCCGAGGGCTCATACTGCCTCAATGGCTGCGTGCTGTGAAGCAGAGATCGGATGTCTGCGAGTCCTCCGCTGATCACCCCGGCCGCCCGCGCCTGCACCAGGACATTGCCGAGCGCCGCCGCCTCGGCCGGGCCCGCCACCACCGGCAGCCCGCAGGCGTCCGCCGTCAGCCGGCAGAGCAGCTCGTTGTGCGCACCGCCGCCGACGATATGGACGACGTCCACCTCCCGGCCCGAGAGCCGCTTGGCGTCCTCGATCGCCAGCCGGTGCGCCAGCGCGAGCGAGTCCAGGACGCAGCGCACCGTCTCCGCCGCGTCGCGCGGCACCGGCTGTCCCGTGCGGCGGCACGCCTGCGCGATACGGTCCGGCATTCCGCCCGGCGGCAGGAAGACCGGGTCGGCCGCGTCCACGACCGAGCGCAGCGGCGCCGCCTCGGCGGCCCGGGCGAGCAGGTGCGGCAGATCGAAACGGATGCCCTGGGCCTCCCAGTCCCGCAGGCTCTCCTGCAGCAGCCACAGGCCCATGATGTTGCGCAGATAGCGGACCGTGCCGTCCACGCCCAGCTCATTGGTGAAGTTCGCGGCCCTGGACTCCTCGGTGAGGACCGGCGCGTCCAGCTCCAGCCCCGCGAGCGACCACGTGCCGCACGAGATGTACGCGAACCGGTCCGTGCGCGCCGGCACCGCCGCCACCGCCGACGCCGTGTCGTGCGAGCCGACCGCCACCACCGGCACGGGGCCGCCGAGACCCGTTTCCGTCAGCACCTCCGGCAGCAGCTCCCCAGCCGCGTCACCCGGCCTGCGCAGCGGCGCGAACAGCGACATCGGGATCCCGAGGCGCTCCGCGAGGCCCCGCGCCCAGTCGCCCGTGCGCGGGTCGAGCAACTGCGTGGTCGAGGCGTTCGTCAGCTCGGTCCCCGCCGTGCCCGTCAGCCAGTACGAGATCAGGTCCGGCATCAGCAGCAGCCGCTGCGCCGCCGCGAGCTGGGGTGTGCCGGCCGCCGCCACGAGCTGGTAGAGCGTGTTGAAGGGCGCGTACTGCAGACCGGTCGCCGCGTACAGCTCCTGCGGCGGCATGGTCTGCCACACCTTCTCCGGTACGCCGTCGGTGCGCGTGTCGCGATAGTGCACGGGGTTGCCGAGGAGCGTGCCGTCCGCCGCGAGCAGCCCGTAGTCCACCGCCCAGGTGTCGATCCCGACCGAGCTGACCGGGCCCGCCGCGCGCAGGCCGTCCAGTACGCCGCGGTAGAGGGCGAGCACGTCCCAGTGGAGCGTTCCGCCTACGCGGACCGGGCGGTTGGGGAAGCGGTGGACCTCTTCGAGGTCCAGTACGCCGGGTGCGACACGGCCGACCATGACGCGGCCGCTGGAGGCGCCGAGGTCGACGGC
>Ga0307517_10010247_pt1 | contig 13148 bp, 7 predicted proteins | sample 23_EM_MG_FD_194515 | JGI IMG/M metagenome (GOLD analysis project Ga0307517, IMG submission 194515) | Populus trichocarpa ectomycorrhiza microbial communities from riparian zone in the Pacific Northwest, United States - 23_EM | ecosystem: Host-associated > Plants > Roots > Unclassified | place...
TATTTAAGGAGCAATTGATTTCAAATTTTTATGAAAGGGTGAGATTGGAAGAGGGGATACCGAAATGAAAAACATGGCAAATATGAGTGGCGTACTATAAGTTTTGAAAAAGATGCACTTGGTTCTCCAACTTAAACAATTATGTAAATTATACAAATTTGATCCCTCGAAATTGTTCCAATTCCATTTTGGTATAAAATTTTATTCTTGTTATTTTTTGGTCCTTAGTTGAGAGAGGAGAGAAATAGATCGTCGGATTTCAGCGATAGAGAGAGAAACATGTCGTTGACATCGATTTAGACCACCAAAATGGAGGTATTTGTGTCAAATTGTTTCATTTGATGAGGAGGGGTTCCTACTAGGTGTTTTTATACCTTAAACGTTCTTGAAAAAACAGAACTTAGCTTGAGTTGATTTTTAGTTTTGGGTTGAGTTCAGTTTTTGGGGTAGTTTTTTGAGGTCATTGATAGGCTTATCATGATTTTCTAAGGTGTTTTGGGTCAAAAACAGGTTGCAAAACAGGTTTTTGAGTCAAAAAAACATAAATCCCGATTTTCCAGCCATCATAATGGCTGGAATCTGGGCAAAACAGGCGACGGGGTCGTTTGCCTCAGCATGCGACGCATCGTCTGTTTCTTTTTCAAAAAAAAAGGCGGACGCACAGATTAAAAAAAAGGTCTAGTCGTGTGGGCCTTGGTGAAATGGGCTAAACGGGCTGGCCTGACCCTTTTTTCCCTATTTTTTGAATTTCAATTAATGCGTTTTTTATTTTCTTAAAAAAAATTATTTATATTTACATAATACATTTTTTCTTTTTTATTTTGTTTAGAGAGCCTCTTTTAAATAATGATGATTTTTTGGTTATGCGTTTAATTTTTAAAGAGGTTTTTTTATTCATTTATGATTTTTTTTATCTTTTTTATAGATAAACTATGTTTATAAAAATAAAAAAATATTTATTTTCAGATGATATTTCTAATATGTGTAGCCTTACATATTATTCTTGTTTTTTTTTTATTTTATTCAATCAATTTAACATGTTTGTCTATTTCTATTATCGTTTGATTAAATAAAAAATATTTTAATAAACAAAAATTAGAAAACATGATCGGTTAAATGTCCTATCTTGCGAGATTAAATATCTTAATCTATATTTGTCTCTTGGTTTTTCAAGTTTTGTTTTTAGACGTCATTAATGATTTTTTTATTTATTCATGAGCACATATAGTTTTCAATTTATTTGATTACATGTGTTCATAAACTTTTTGATTTGTTAAATTTTTTGAAGTACAAAAATGCATTGAAAAAATATGCATATATAATATTTTTATGAAAAATAAAAATATTTGACCTGCGGCAGAGCGCGAGTTACATAAGTAGCGTGTTTGTGTGTATGTGTGTGTGTATATATATATGTTATGTAATATATAAATTTTTTTCTTATAAAAGCATGACTTAAATAATATTGTTCTGATTTTTAAATATGCTTGTAATAAATTTTTTGTTTCCTGAAATATCAAATATGAACTTAGCAAAGGGTCCAAAATATTGAAAGGACTATAGTTGTTACTTCAAAGAATATTACACCGGTTGTATTGTCAATTATCAAGTTATAATTTCTGTATTAAAATAATAATTTATTTGCACTTTATTTAAACAATGTAATGAAACTACTATTTAATTTTCCTAGAAAAGAAAAGGAAGTTATCAGTCTAACAAGAATATTTTGTTTATTAAAAGTGAACTAATAGGTAATTTTAAATAATGTGAAAAGAAGATATCTAACAATATGTTTCTATTAAAAAATTGCTATTTTTTAACCATTATTATAGAGTGTATATTATTTAATTAATTAGTAAAATGATATATAATATTAAATGATTTTAATTAGTTATTCTAAAGTAAAGATTGCGCTCGATCAATAAGTGCCAGTGCTAATTAATCCTCTCTTGTAGAAAAGCTTGATATTGACTTTTTTTTCAATGACTTCAATCTCCAGTTTTGCTAAGCTGGCTAAAGCCGATAAGAGATACAACTTTCTTTCTTCCACCGTGAGGCCTGCTAGCTAGCTGATCACCCAAAAGATGAAAATTCTCTCAAATTCTACATTTAATGCATTCTTTATATGTATAAAAATTCATAATAGCAAAACAAAATGTTTATACTTTCATCTAATTAATTAAATATTTGATAAATAGACTAAGATATTTATTCCACTAATACAAGTCATATACTTAGTTGTTATGTGTAGTAATCATGTTTCTTAGAATATTTTTTTTATTTGATGAAGTAACCACTTGCGTCAATAAAAAATAAATAAAAATTATAAATCAATATGAATGACGAAACTGAAATAAAAATACTAACTTAAATAGCAATGAAAAATCTCGGGTCAAACCATGTAAAACTTGGCCAATTATTTTTTTATTAATATTTTACATGTTTTATTTTTGTTTCTTCTTAGGTAGGTACATTGATCTTTTCTTGACTTGGTTTTCACGACCCTTGTACATTTGAAAAGTCAGTTACACCAGCATTTTATCCAAACACAAGTACGCCTATAACTCCATTAACCTGCCCAGATTTGATTTGGATTACTTGTTTATAAATGACGTGGGCCAGCTAACGATACAACGACAAGTGGCTTGTTGGCAACAATCATGGCAAAGATTAGAATCTTAGATTGACGGACGAGATCACAGTGATGAACCAGGTCAAGATTACTATTGGTGGGGGTGGGATCGTTGTTCTGTTGGAGGGTAGGTGGTGGGGGTGTCGTTGGGCCAGATCTTGTTCTTTTCTGGAGGTTTTTTTTAGTGGATCTAGATCATCAGTCCAATCAATCACACTGTAACACTTCTAAAAATATAGATTCTTTTGGTTCTAAACAATTATAAATAAAGACGAGTAAAAAAAACCACAATTAAAAAAAATAAATACAGGAAAACTGTAATTTTTTATTAACACAGCAAAAATTTAGACCCCGTTTGTTTGCTGAAAAGTAGTTTTCTTTTAGAAAGTGAATTCCGGAAAAGTGAATTATTTTCTGATGTTTGGTAGTGTAATAAAAAATAAGTTGGAAAACACTTTCCTGTGTTTAGTTATGTCATAGAAAATGAGCTGGAAAATAACTTATTAATGTTTTATTTTTCTGAAGTTTATTAAAATAATGAGGAACAAATCTTACAAATTAAAAAGTTGAATGAAAATGAAATTGAAAAGAAATATAACTTCATAAATTATCTCAAATAATACAAAATATTAATCAAAATAATAGAAATCAAATCTAAAAAATAAAAAAAAAATGAAAGATAAAAAAATTAAAATAATAATAATTAAAATTTCATAAATTATTTCAAATAAAATAAGTAACAATCAAAAGAATAAGAATCAAATTTGATAGATAAAAACTTTCAATAAAAAAAATAATAAGGGAAAAACTAATAACAATTATAAAAATGAGGACCAAAGTTAATATAAAAATTAAATTTTAAGAGATGAAATTGAAAAATAAATATTCAAAACAAAAAATATATATATATCAATCAAAAGTTTGAGGACCAAATTTGATATAATCAGCAAAATAATATGACATTTCTAAATTTTTCACAACTTCCAGAAAGTGTTTTCCATCCAAATTTTCCAGGAAAACACTTTCCTGGAAACCAAACCAATTTTTCCTTTGACGGGAAAGTGTTTTCCGTTGACCAACTTTTCTAATGGCAAACAAATACAGGAAAGTTTGGAAAGTGGTTTTCCGGAAACCACTTTCCAGGAAACAAACATAGCCTAAAGAAGAGTTAGAGGAAAAAAAAATCTAACCACCACCAACCACTATGAATTTCATTACACGTGTCACCTTATTATTTACATTGCGACTGGATGCTTCAGACAACACAACAGTTTTGCCTTTTTGACCACAATAAGATATAATACACGTCGCATAAAGAGGGTGGGTGGTGTTCACTTGATTGAAATAATATACAAGGCTAGACATATTAAAAATATTAATTTAAAATAAATATTTTTTAGTTTTAAAAACATAGTTCATCTATAAAAAAAAAATCATATATAAATTAGAAATTAAAAACTTGGATTTGAGTGAACTAATAGGTAATTTTAAATAATGAGAAAAGAAGATATCTAACACTATGTTTCTATTAAAAAATTTGCTATTTTTTATCCATTATTATAGAGTGTATATTATTTAATTAATTAATAAAATGATATAATATTAAATGATTTTAATTAGTTATTCTAAAGTAAAGATTGCGATTAATCAATAAGTGCCAGTGCCAGTGTTAATCCTCTCTAATAGAAAAACTTGATATAGAAATTTCTAAGAAATGAACACATAGTAGTAGAAAGCAAGGGACTCCATGATCTCTGTCCACTATAGTTAAAGCAGAACTTATGATTGATTGAAGGACTTACATAATCAGTAGTCATTTTTTATATATATATATATATATATATATATATATATATATATAAAAGAAATGACTACTGATTATGTAAGTCCTTCAATCAATCATAAGTTCTAGTTACTGTATAGCGCATTACGCAGGATAAATATATACAAGTAAAGTACAATATTTTCTATATTACAACAAATCCCATAATACACCCCCTCAAGCTAAAGATGGGTGAACCACATGAAGCTTGAACCGCAAAGAAGCAAAAGCAGAGTGGGGAAATGACTTAGTAAGAACATCAGCTACTTGGTCTTTGGAGGATATAAAACGAATTTGTATCTCCTTTTTAGCCACTCTATCACGAACAAAGTGATAATCAACCACAACATGATTTGTACGTGCATGGAAGATAGGATTAGCATACAAATACGTAGCACCCAAATTGTCGCACCAAATGGTGGTAACAAGACTGGGAGAAAAACATAAATCTGTTAAAAGATAGCGAAGCCAAAGAACCTTAGCAGTACCATCAACTAATGCTTTATATTCTACTTTAGTGGAGGAGCGAGCAACAGTACGTTGCTTGCCAAATTTCCATGAAATGGGAGTGGTGCCGAGAAAGACAATGTAGCCACCCGTAGACTTTCGATCATCAATGCTCCCCACCCAATCAGCATCAGTAAAACCATGAAGTGATCACAATGAGCCACGAGTAAGGTGAAGACCAAAGGAAGACGTACCTTTCAAGTATTGTAGTATACGTTTGACAGCCGCCCAATGACTCTTAGTAGGAGCATGCATAAACTGACATACCTTATTGACAACATAACATATGTTTGGTCTAGTAAATGTGAGATACTGAAAAGCACCAATAATTTGACGAAAACAAGTGGGGTCCGAGAATGGCTCACTAGTCGGTAGGCCACTCTTGGAGGCAAAAGCTAGTGTATCAACAGGCTTGCACGATGACATATCAACATGACTCAGGATATCAAGAGCATATTTATGTTGACTAAGCATGAGACCCATACTGGTGGGAGTAACTTCAATCCCCAAGAAATAGTGAGCATTACCCAGATCTTGAAGTTTGAATTCTGAACTCAACAGGATAACAAGACGTTGAATCAAAGTGGAGTTACTACCAGTAAGCAAAATGTCATCCACATAGACAAGCAAATAACAAATATCATGATTCACATTCAGAATGAATAAGGAAGTATCAACCATGGAAGCGTGAAAGCCAACCGACAGAAGAAAGTCACTCAGTCGTTTGTACCAAGCCCGCGGGGCTTATTTTAAACCATAAAAAGACTTGTAAAGGCGACACACATGAGTTGGCAAGACATGGTCGACAAATTTCATGGGTTATTGCATATAAACAACCTCCTGAAGTGAATAATTGAGAAAGACATTATGAACATCAAGTTGTCGTATCTGCTAACGATTACATACGACAATGACAAGGACTAGGTGGACAGTGGTCGGTTTAACAACATGACTGAAGGTTTCTGAGTAGTCGATACCTTCCTGTTGCATGAACCCTCATATAACCAAACGCGCCTTGTAACGTTCAACAATACCATAAGCTCGGTGCTTGATTTTGTAAACCCATCGGCAACCAACAACATTCATAAAAGGCTTATATGGAACAAAAAACCAAGTACCATTGGCATGTAAAGTTGTAATTTTAGATCTCATAGCAGAATGCCAGCACAGAAAACGGTTAGCTTCTTTGAAAGACAAAGGTTCATGAGCAGAGGAACATGTTACCAGTGAGTTAGGAGGTAGTGGAGAGGTAGAAACTGAGCTCAAGTTGATAGACTTGTGTTGTCGGGGACGCAGCACCATGGGGTGCTGTCGGGAAACCACTAGAGCAGGAGAGTCAGAAGACCTGATGGGCGTTTGCTGCAGTGGAATGGAGTAGCTGGAAAGATCAATACAGAGATCTAAGCCTGGTGGTGACTGTGCAGGGACCTGTGAAGGAGATGCAGGGCCTGACGGGGAAGCTGGGGGTGTAGCAGAAGGAGGAGAGTCAGATGCTGTGATGTTCATAGCAACAGAACCTGAACCTGTAAAATCATCAAGAGACATAGTTGCAAATGATGGTAAGGGGATCGAGGAGTGTGTGGGGAGGGTTGGTGTTTGAGGTAGGTTGTGTGATGAGAAGTATGTTAAGGCAGGAAGGTGGGAGATAGGGGTCGACTGTGGGTTAGAATGGGTTATGGTATAAACATGATCAGACTTAAGAAATGGAAAGGAATGTTCATGGAAGCGAACATGACGGGAGATGTAAATACGATCAGAAGACAAGTCAAGACAACGATAACCTAGATGACATGAACTATAACCTAGAAACACACAAGGAGTAGAGTGATAGTCTAGCTTATGAACATTATATGGTTGAAGAAACGAAAAGTAGAGACATCCGAAAGTACGCAGGAAACTATAATCAGGTGGTTGATGAAACAGACATTCAAACATAGATTTGTTTTGTAAGACCAATGTCAGCATACGATTAATAAGATAAACAGAGGTTTCAAATGCATAATTCCAGAATTTTAAAGGTGCCTTATAGTGACCAAGATGGGTAAGACCAGTTTCGACAATATGACGGTAGCGACACTCAACAGTACCATTTTGTTCATGCGTATGTAGACATATGATGTGATGATGAATACCAATAGTTTTGAAAAAGGAATTTAATTTATGATATTCACCACCACAATCAGTTTGTACTGATTTTATTTTGCGAGAGAATTGTCGTTCAACCAAAACGAAATTGATGAAACACATTAAACACATCAGATTTGACACTAAGAGGATAAAACCAAATAAATTTTGTGTGCGCTTCCATAAAGATCACAAAATAACAGAAACTATCAGAAGATAAAACAGGGGCAGGGCCCCAAACATCACTAAAAATTAGTTCAAGAGGAGCAGATGTTTTGTGACCGTAGGTCCTAATGACAAACATAATGATTTTCCTAACAGACATGTTGGATACTGAAAATTTAAAAGACGAGACGTACAAGTGACCTTTTTATTTGACACTAAGAAACTCAGAACCTAGGAGCTTGGGTGACCGAGTCAACGATGCCAAATATCAGCAGAGGTGAATAAACTAGCAGACAGAAAAGCTTAGGGCATAAACGTGGCAGAAGACTCTGAAAGGATGTAAAAGCCATCTTTACTCTGATCGGAAAGCAGAACCTCCTTGGTTATAAGATCATTAACATAGAAAACAGAAGAGTGAAATGAAAAAAAGACACAGTTTTCACGGCAGAATTGTTGAACAGATAAGAGTTTTTTTTTTAATTTTTGGAACATGCAAGACATTAGACAACATAAAAACTCGTTTAGGGGTACGTAAGATATTATGGGCTATATGAGATATGACAAGTCCTTTACCATCACCAACATGCAATTGATCATTACTAAGATAAGGTTCTGCATGTGTCATGCCGGCAATATCTGGAGTAACATGCTGATTTACCCCAGTATCAGGAAACCAAGTGACAAAATTTGTTGTGGAAGCGTCACTAAAAGAGAGGTTGGGCAAGGCGTGATTACCATGGTGCACAAGCTAGGAGCATTGCTGTGCAGAGTGCCCAAATATATTACAAAGCTAGGAGAAGTTGGATAGTTGATGCTGAAATGAATCTGCAGTAGAATTTCTGCAGAGGGAGCCGAAGTTGGCTACTGATATGATATCTGTTTACAAGAGTGTAGACTGGACACAATGCAATTTTTCAGAACTGAGGCAGGGAAGAGGAAAGAAGATGAAAAACGTTATTTTTTAGAGGAAAAACGTTTGCAGCAGGTTCTTTGGCAAAGAAAAAGAGGATGTGCCGATTAGAGGGAGAAGAAACAAGCGTAAATCTGTTTAGATATTTTAGTCTCTGATACCAAATTGCAGCACAACTTATTATTGATTGAAGAACTTATATAATCAGTAGCCATCTTTTATATAAATATGACTAGGACAACATATAGTAGATACTGTGTAGTGCACTGTGCAAGATACATATATACAAGAAAAGTACAATATTTTCTATATTACAACACATCCCATTTATCATTGACTTTTTTCCCAATAAGAGAACAATAAATGTGGCGTGACTTTTTTCGTTGACTTCAATCTCCAGTTTTGCTAAGCTGGCTAAATTAAGCCGATAAAAGATAACTTTCTTTTTTCCACCATGAGCGCTGCTAGCTAGAGAGCTTGATAACCAGTTTTGCTAAGCTTCTTTCCATTCCTTTTCCACATTACCTTTCATCTGATAAAAAGATATAACTTTCTTTCTTCCACCATGAGGGCTGCTAGCTTGCTGATCACCAAAAAGATGAACTCTCTCAAAGTCAACGTTATCCTGCTCTCGTTGCTTACCCTTGCTATTATCACTCTAGCACAGGAGGATGCCAATTACCTCTATCATAATTGCCATAACGCAACCACCTCCACATTAAACAGCACCTACCGAGTCAATCTAAATCTCCTCCTCTCTTCACTTGCCTCGAATGCAACCCGGAATAATACCATTGGATTCTACAACACCTCTTTCGGGAAGAACACTGATCAAGTGTACGGCCTGTTTATCTGCCGTGGCGATGTTAGAAACACTGTTTGCCAAAATTGTGTCACCTTCGCCACCAAAGATATAGTCCAGCGTTGCCCAATCGGAATAGCGTCCATTGTGTATTACGATGCGTGCATCCTACGTTACTCTAACGTGAACTTTTTCTCTAAGGTGGATCAAAACCCTGGTTACTACATGTGGAACTTACAGAATATCACAACCGAACCCCAGCGTTTTAACAATCTAGTGGGAACCACCGTGAATGATTTGGCTGCTCGAGCTGCAAGTGCTCCTCCAGGTGCTAAAAAGTTTGCTGTGAACAAAACGTCTTTCGATGCGTTCCGAAATCTATACAGCCTTGCCCAGTGCACACCGGATTTATCTAGCTTTGATTGCAATCAATGTCTCAGTGCAGCAATTGGTGATTTGCCCTTTTGCTGCAGCAGCAGGACAGGAGGAAGAGTCTTGTTTCCTAGTTGTTATATTCATTATGAAATTAATTTATTTTATAATGCAACGGCAGTCGCAGCGGACTCACCGCCTCTTCCACCTCCGCCCGTGGCTCTTCCTTCTCCCCCACCTCCTCTTTCAGCGACAAGACCAGAAGGTAATTAAAGTTATTTTGCACTATTTATTGTTTTTGTCAAAATCTTTAATCCCCACTCTAACAAAGTCGTTACTATAGAATGCACTAGTCGAAATTTAAATTTATCTCTTAAATTTTTGGATGAGATTTATTTATTAAATTACAAAATACAAAATCCTTAAATCATTTTGGAAAAAAATTAATCCTTTTGTAAATTTTAAAATTAAGCTATGGTTGGTTGGTATTCTAGATCCAAATGTGATGGTTGTGGCCCAATTCTTGTAAGGTATTGTTGCCATGTGATCTTACGATTTTATCCTCCAAAAGGCATCTCACATGTTAGAAAATCAATTCCAAGTCCTCGTTAGAGGAAAGTGTATCCCACGCCACGTGATAGTACCTCCAAAATGGCTCGGTTGTGTACGTGATGTTATTGCCATGTGATCTTACGATTTTTTGCGTGTTGTGCAAAACTTACAAAATAAAATAAAATAAAATAACAAACACTTGCAATATTTACAAAATAAAATAAAATAAAATAACAAATACTTGCAATATTTACAATAAAAAATTTACCATGTTTGGATCAAGAATTGCCTACCTCCATGAACAATTTTTAAAAAAACCCATCTAAAATAAGAAAAGAAAACCTTGCAAGAACAAACCCTCAAGTCAAGCCCTCTAAAGATAAACTTCTCAAAGCTACAACCGAATCGTCACGAATGTAGGAATCCCACCATACTACATATATTTCCTAGTAGAGATTTGCGACACGATTCAACAATTCAATTTTTACTCATCAAGATTAAATCAATCACTTTAATCACTTTAATTAGAAAATCCTTCAGGCTTTTACTTCTTACATCTTGAACTTAGATTAACCAAAAAAACCTGAGAATTTATTGTAGCTCCTGAGACAAATCAGAATTGCTCCTTACTTAAAAAAAAACATTTTAACTAGGCATTGATAGTAACATTATCTCTTTACTATAACACAATTATCTTTAACAATTTATATAAGATTAAGTTGATAATTTAATATTTTTACATAGTAAAAATATTTATGTATCCCTACAATAAAATAATATGCTGTCTTTCACTTAGGGAATTCTGATATTTTTTTTAAATAGTTAAATTACTTTTATACCTTAAAGATAAAATCAATATAACTCTCTCATATAAGCTTTTTCATCTTTTTATCATGATTTTTTTTAATATCATGATATTTCAGGGACATTGTTTTATTTTAATAAATGTTAGATATTGTTTTTTTAAAAAACTTACTGGTAAGTGCTACTAGCCCCCGAGTCATTTAACCGGCGCGTGCAGGTTGCCCGACCAACGAATGCTGCCATCACTAACATTGTTGGAATTGTCATGGCGCCCCGATGCAATGGGGTGGCTCGTGTTTTAAGATTCCCAATTGTGTGGCATCGATAATCATTTTTCTCCTCTCTTATCTGTCTCTAGATTTAGATTTTCATGACAAACCTTTAACAACTCTAGAATAACCCTTTAATTTTTTAATTCTTCAAATTTGATCTTTATTCTTTTTATTATAATTTTATTATCTTGAATAATTTATAAAATTGGTATGCCTTTTCAATTTCATCCCTCTTCACTTTTTTCATCTATTAAATTTGATCATTGTTCTTTTGATTGCTATTTTTTTGTTCGAAATCATTTTTTAAATTGATTTTGCTTTACAATTTCACCCTCCTTTGTTTTTTTCCTGTCAAATAATTTAATCTTCATTCTTTTGATTGTCAATTTTTTTTGCTTTGACAAGTTTTTTAAATTGGTTTGTAATAAAATTTTTGATTGAAAATGAATTCAGGATTTTACGGGTTGCGAGTTTTAAATATTTGACCAGGTTTATGATGTTTTCTAGGTTTGCTTGGTTTTTTATTTTCCTTTGTCTAAGTTAACTTTTTGTCCGTCTCATCCTTCAATATTTATTTAATAGGAGATTGGGTTACATATTGTTTTAGCTTGCTTTCTGCTAAATTTTTTTTTGGTTTTGAAAACGACCCGGTAATCTTAAGCCTTTTAGTTATTGTTCTTTGTTGGGTTTTTTTGGTAATTCTTGAAATTAATATCTTTTACTAATTGCATCCTTAAATATTTGATATTATTTTTTAAACAATTTATAAGATTAATTTTTTTTCTATTTCATCTCCCTTTATTTTTTTATCTTTCGGATTATGTTCTCACTTTTTCAATTTCTTTTTAATTTATTTTCTTTCTCTAATATTTTTCATTGATTTTAAAAATAACTCGGGTTTCTCAAGTCTTTTTATTTGTTTTTCTTTGTTGGATTTACTTTCGCTAATCAATATTAAATTAGTTAAAAATTGAGCTTATTGATTCAGCTCGAATCTAGAATTTAATGGGTTGCGAGTTTGAGACATTTGTCAGGTTTTAAAAGGTTCACACAGTTTTGTTTTATTTTTTTTAAGCTGATGAATTTTTAATTTTGTTATTTAATATTTATATAATTAATGATTAGACTTTTGTTTTTTATTATGAGCCTTCTATTTGGTTTTTTTTAACATTCTTTTTTTTTTGGGTTCCCATATTTTTTTATGTTTTCCATATGTCACCCTTTTTTTATTTGTTATAGGTCTATGGCCGGAGTCACATTATTATTTTTTTTTAAAATAAAACATGCTTGCCTCATAAAATTATAAATGTTTTTCAATTTCACCACTACCATTTTTTTATCTGTTAAATTTGATCCCTATTATTTTGATTGCTATTTGTTTTGTTTGGGATCATTTTTTAGATTGTTTATATATATATATTTTTTCATCCTCCATGAGTTTTGTTTTCTATTAAATTTAATTAATATTTTTTTTCATGATTTTATCTTTTAAAATTAAATTGGTTGAGAATTAAGTTTCTTGATTCAACTTGAATCCAGAAATTTACCGGTTGTTAGTTTTAGAGATTGGATCAGGTTTAGAAGGTGTGCTCGGGTTTCCATAGTTTTTTGTTTTCTTTTTCTTAAAGATAATGTATTTTTTTAACCTTTTTTTTAGTTTTGCATTATTATTTTTTACGGTTTGCCTTCTATAAGATTAGTCTCGGGTTCATGACTAGGGTCACCAATTTCAGAGCTTAAGAGGGGTTGACTTGTTTTTGTTCTTTTTTTAAATTGATTTATTTTTATTTTATTTTTCAATATTTAGTTTATTGAAAAGTGGTCTTCACATCTTTTCTTTTCCTTTTCTTCTATTGGTTTATCTCAATCATATGCCTATGATTATAGGGTTTGCAGGTAAACCCAGGTTGACTAGTATTTTTTCTCGTTACCTTTTTAAATTATATATATATATTATCCTTTAAAATTGAGTTTTATGATTATATTCAATTTTCTTTTAAATGTGGTCATTCTAGTATCATAACTAGGTCATAGATTTTGCATCTTAATCCTAGTGGGCACAAATCGAGTTTTTTCATCGTTTTTTAATTATCTTTCTTTCTTAATTTTTATCTTTCAACATTTTATTTGTTGGAGATTTAACTTCAGCCTTTTTTTTTTTATTATTTTTCATTCTTTGAAATTAT
>Ga0307517_10010248_pt1 | contig 13148 bp, 11 predicted proteins | sample 23_EM_MG_FD_194515 | JGI IMG/M metagenome (GOLD analysis project Ga0307517, IMG submission 194515) | Populus trichocarpa ectomycorrhiza microbial communities from riparian zone in the Pacific Northwest, United States - 23_EM | ecosystem: Host-associated > Plants > Roots > Unclassified | place...
CCGGCCCGCCACGGAGGTCGGGTTGGCATCGGGGTTCTGACGAAGATGCTCGATTTCCGACATGAGTATCGCATGGGTGCCGGGATCGAGCCCGAAGCGCAGCGATACGATCATGCCGAACCCCAACATCACCAGCGTTCCGATGCCCATCACGGCGACGATCGCGGTGATCGCCGCCGGGCTCTGGACAGCTGCCTTGGATATGAAACCCGACGCCTGCATGACCTGGCCGACGAGCACCACCGCAAGCGCCTGCGACAATTTGCGCACGAACGTCATCACACCCGCAAAGGCGCCCTCGCGGCGCTTGCCGGTCACGACTTCATCGACATCGGCCATGTAGTTGTACGTCGCCCATGGAATATAGTTGAGCGCACCGCGACCGAGCCCGGCAAAGACCACGGGAATCCATAATAAGGCGCTGTGGGCCTGGTACCCGGCCAAATACATGGCGATGAAAATCACCACCCCGGTCCCAAAGCTGACGGCGGCAAGCCGGTACGCGAAGCCGGGCGACACGCGCAGCGCAAAATTGATCGCGATCGCCACCGCGACCAGTTGGACGACATAGGTCACGCCAACGAGGCTGGCGACGATGCCGGTCGACCCGGCCAGCGCGAAGATCACGAAATAGGTGAACGCGGCATTGTAGATATCCTGGCTGATATAGCCGCCCAGATACATGCCGAGGTGGAGCCGGAACGCGCGGATGCGCAGCGTGGAGAACAGGTTACGGTAAAGCTTGGCGAACGCGTCACCAAGACCGGGACGATCGGCTTCGTCCACGTCGTCGAGTCCGGGCGGGCGGGCGCGCTCCCAGCTGAACGTATAGAGCAACCCGGCGGCGAGCATGAACATCACCGCGAAGATCACGCCCATGTAGAGATAGGTGTCAGGCGACTTCGGTCCCAGCCGATCGATCAGCCATCCCGGCAGAAAGGCCGCGGCAATGGCCGATATCTGACCGCAGAAAATCCGCGCACCCGCCAGCTTGGCCTTTTGACGATAGTCGGTGGTCATTTCCGATGCGAGTGTCTCGTACGGAATGATCTCCATCGCATAGACCATCTCGAACAGGACGTAGGTGACGAGGTAGTAAGCGAATGACTGGCCAGAGACCCACATCAGCGCGAATGACGGGAGCAGCGGAATGGCCGCGAGAATGAAGAATCGCCGCCGCCCGAAACGACGGCCCAGCCAACCCCGGCCGAGATTGTCCGAAAGATAGCCGACCAGCGGGCTGGTGATCGCGTCGAGCGCGCGCGCGATCCCGAAGATCAAGGTCGCCTGCCCGGCGGAAAGACCGCAAAAGCTGGTATAGAAGATCAGTATCCAGGTGCTGACCACCGCCATCGAGCCGGCGCCCAGAACGTCGTTCGAGCCATAAGCCAGATAATTGTACCAGCGGATCGGCCGGGTCGCGGGCGCTGCGCTCGCCATGGTCATCGTTCTCCTGCTACCTTGTGCACCAAGCGCGCCGGAGCTTGAAAACATGAGCGAGCTGCTGGATGGCCGGCATCGGGGCCGGGGCGGGCACCATCCTCTGGCGCACGATAGTCCGAGACGAGCGAATACCCTTCGGCGTTGAACCGGATCTTCGCGGCGGCTTGGATCCGCCCCGCCGGCATCGCGGCTGCGGCAGCGCCGGCGCCGAGCAATCCGCGTCGCGTCCAGGCCATCAGATGTAGGTCCGGAGGAATTCGGCCAGCGCACAGATCGCCAGGCTCTGCCCGTACGGCATCGAGGTCAGCGGAATGTCCTTGTAGAACTGCATCGTGTCGCCCATCGCCGTCCCGAAGCTGACCTGCTTCAGCTCGCCGGTATCGTCGATATTGGCGAGGACCGCGCGCACGGCACGAATGCCCACCGCCTGATATTCGAGCGGCAGATAGCCCTTCCGCACGGCCTTCAGGATACCATAGGCGAAACCCGCGGTCGCCGACGCCTCCAGGTAGCTGGTCGGATCGACCAGCAGCGTATGCCAAAGTCCGCTCTGGTCCTGATGCGCGGCCAGCGTCCGCACCTGCGCCAGCAGCGCGTCGAGCAGGATCGTCCGCAGCGCGTCGCCCTCGGGCAAGTCGAGCATGTCGACGATCTCGGGAATGGCGATCGTCACCCAGCAATTGCCCCGCGCCCACAGCGCGCCCGCAAAATTGTGCCGACCCTCGAACGTCCAGCCATGATACCAAAGGCCGGTCGGCCGATCGACGAGATATTTCAGGTGAACGAGGAACTGGCGCTTGGCCTCCTCGACATAATGCGGACGATCGAGCAGCAGTCCGATCTTCGCCAGCGGGAGCACGCTCATCATCAGCGTGTCGTCCCACATCTCGCCCGGATTCTCGTCGTTGAACACGATGTGCTGGAACCCGCCCTCCTCGGTCTTGGGCAGCCCGGCCGGGTCCATCAGCCATTCGGCCCAGGTGTCGAGATAGGGCAGCCAGCTCTGCTCGCCGGTCTGTTCGTAGAGATAGGCAAGGGTGAGAAACGGCGACATCGTATTGATGTTCTTGGTCGGCGTGCCCGCGGCGAACCGATCGCGGAACCAGGCCAGCATGATGTCGAGCGCACGCGGATCGCTGGTCTGTTCGTAATAGCGGCACATACCGAACAGGCCGACGCCGTGAGTCCACTCCCAGTCGTTCCAGCCCTTGGTATCGATGACGCGGCCGTCGTCGAGCCGCAGCAGGAACTCGCCCGTTTCGTCCTTCAGATTGACCAGATTGTCGATCAGCCTCCCGATCGCGGCGACGATGTCCGCGCGTGGGATATCATGCGTCAACGCGGCCACCCCAGACTCCCCTAAAAACCTATTGTTGGAATTTGAATCCAATATATGAACTTTTACGCGATGCTGTGATCGTCGTCAAATGCTACAGTCCGTGCCGCCGGGCAAAGCGGAGAAAGCCGTCCGGCCATAGCGTGGGACCGCCGTCCGGCTCGGGCGCGGGAAAGCCGTGGCCACCCCGCTCGTAAATCGACAGCTCCGAGGCGATCTTCGCCTTTTGCAAGGCGTCGAACATCGCGATGCTGTTCAGCGGCGACACGACCGGATCGTCGGCGGCGCAAGCGACATAGGTCGGCGGCATGTCGGCGGGCAGGTCGGTATCGGCGGAAAATGCCCGCGCCCGGTCGTCGGTTGCTTTGTCGCCCAGCAGTTCACGCCGGGATTCACCATGCGCGGCGGGGCCGAGGAGTTCGATCACCGGGAAAAATAGCCCGAGCACCGCCGGTGCCGCGGACAACCGGCCGGCCGCGTCGATTGACGCATAGGTCGTCCGGGTCGCACGGCTGCCGAGACGCGCCGCGAGGTGGCCGCCCGCCGAGAAGCCAAGCGCGGCGATCCGTGTCGGGTCGATCCCCCATTTCGCCGCATCGCGCCGGATCAACCGCATCGCGCGCTGCGCATCCTGCAGCGGCGCATCGGGACCAGCACTCCAGCCGTCGTGCGGCAGGCGATACAACAAGTCGAAGGCGGTAATGCCGCGGGCGGCGAACAGGCGGGCCTCGTTCGATCCGCCACGGCGCAACGCGATGCGGCGATAGCCGCCGCCCGGAATCAGCAGCACCGCCGCGCCGTTCGGCTTGATCGCCGGCGTGACGGTCAGCGTCGGCGTTGCGACATGCGGCCAAGCGATATCGTCCGCCGGACCAGTGGGCGAGCGAAGCACCCACTGGTCGGCAACCTTCACGCCCGCTCCGCCCGGCGGGGCGCCGGGCCAAAGGCGGATGGTCGCGATGCCGGACGCGGCATCCGCGCCGCAAGGGCTTGCAGCGAATGCACAGGCCCCGGCCAACAGCATGCGGCGATCAATCGTGTTGCTCATTGCGATGGCCTCAGCGCAGTATCTTCGGGGATCAGGATCGTTGCCGCTCCCGGCGGCCGCGCCGGGTCGAAGCCGGAATCCGGCGCCAGTAACGCCGCGAGCGACGGCGGACCCGCGGTGCGGATCTGCGACGCCACGGCATTGGCCATCAACCACGCGCCATAGATGTCGTGATGGGTCGCATCCCTGCCGTCATCGGCGAACGCCGCCAGCGCGCGCACCGGGCCGAGCGCCTCATATATTCGGATGCTCGCGGCGTTGAGGTCGATCACGCCGATCTTCTCCTCGCCGCCGACCGCGCGTACGGCCGCTGCATAATCGGCGAGGGTCGGGCGAATGGCGCCAGCCGCGGTGAAGTTGCGGCGCTCGGGCGGGGTGACGAGGATTGGCGTCGCCCCGCGCAGACGCACTTCCGCGATATAAGCGCGCAGGTAGGCACGGTAGGTCGTGGCCGCGGCGGCATAGGTTTGCGGCCAGGCGAATTTCTGGTCGTTATGCCCGAACTGGATCAGCGCGTAGTCGCCCGGCTTCATCGTTGCCAGCGCCTTGTCGAGCCGGTGTTCGGCGAGGAACGACTTCAGCGTCTCGCCGGACTCCGCGTAATTGGCCACCGCCACGTCGGGGCCGAACAATGCCGGGATCATCTGACCCCAACTCGCATAGGGTGCATAACGCTGATCGGTGACGGTCGAGTCGCCGAACAGATACACCGTCGGCACGGTCACGGGTTCGATCGTTACGCTCGCAACGTTCGGCGCCGCGCCCAGCAGTTCGAGCGTGAGCTTGCCGTCCCAGCTGCGCGAGCCTTGCTCGCGCGCGTTGAGCAATACGGCGAGGCTACCTGGCGCGTTCGCCGGCGGCGGCGAGAGCTGAGGGGTTCGCACGTTCACGACAAAGCGACGCGTTGCGAAACCGCCGGCGGGCTGGCGCGCATCATGGATCATCAGGCGCCGCTGCTCCGCCCTGATCGTCGTCGCGGACGCCGACACCGAATCGCCAAGCAAGACGCTCACGCGATAATTGCCTTCGGGCAGCGCGACCGAGAATGATCGAGGATCGCCTCGCTCGAAGCCGAACCGGCCATCGAACGCCTTGCCGCGCGCGACCGGCGTTTCACCGGGCTGCGCCGCCCCCTTGAAGCGAAAAACCAGGCGGCCCGGGTCCTTGCGCACCAGGCAAGAGTCGCCGCCGGTTGGTTTCGATACGGTCAGTGCCGGCCGTTCGCGAAGAACCCTCGCGGCGATCGGGACGGCCATTTTCTGCAGGTTGCCCGCAACGATGTTCGCGATCCCCCGCGCGCCCAGTTCGCTGAAGTGAGTGTCGTCATCGGCCCCGTCGGGGAAACCGGGCCGTCCGGCCTGCCCGGCATAATGGAGGAAGAGGGCCTTCGACCGCTCGGGTCCCGCCGCCTCGACCCAGCTGCCGGACAGCAGGTCGAGGTCGATCAGCGGCGTTCCCGTTTCACGCGCCACCTCGCGTACGCCTTGCGAGTAAGCGGGAAAACTGGGCGCGACCTTGCCATCGACGAAATTCCTGCGTGTGACTGGGGTCAGCAAGACCGGTTGCGCCCCTGCCTTGACGGCCACGTCGATGAAGCGCCGAAGGTTCGCTTTATATCCCGGGACATCGACATAGCGTTCGGGCTTCGCGGCGTTGGCATCGTTATGGCCGAACTGGATCAGCAGCGTATCGCCGCGCCGCAACTGGCCGGCTATGTCCTGCAGCCGGCCTTCGTCGATGAACGTCCGCGTGCTGCGCGCGGCAATGGCGCGGTTCTCTACCGTGACGCCGGGGCCGAAAGCGCACCGCAGCATCGTGCCCCAGCCTTCCTGCGGATAACGGTCGGGCGGATAATCCTGGGCGGTCGAGTCGCTGGCGATAAACACTCGCGTCGGCATCGGGGTGGGCGCCGGCTTGGACGTCCGGGCCGGGAGGCTGGCGGCCACCAGCAGCCCGGCCAACAAGGCGAGCGGTGCGATCAGCTTCATTGCGGCGCCTCCACCATCCGCACCGGTAGGCCGCCGCGCACGTTGCGTATCGTCCCCAGTCGTACGGCTTCCAGTCCGTTACCCGCGGCGCCATCGGACGTCACGGCAAGTGCCAGGACATTGTGCCCGCGGTCGAACGCGATTTGTCCGAAAGTCGGCGCCCCGGCGTCCGGCGCGACAGGCTCCAACGACCTCGCCGGCGCCGCGCCGGCAAACGCCAGCAACGCCAGGGCGATAAAGCGAAGGACCCGCACGCAACTCAGTCGAGGTGGAACATCGGCACGAGCGGCCATTCGAGCGGGCGATTGCCCGCGCCCACCTCCATCAACGGCGCCATATAGTCCCACCAGCGTTGCATCACCGGCAATCCGGGCAGCGCATCGCGGTCATGGTCCGAACGCAATTTCAGGACGGCGAACAGCGCGAGCGTTTCTTCATCGAGAAATATCGAATAATCGTGGATGCCTGCGGCGGTTAGCGCCTCGGCCAGATCGGGCCAGATCGCGTCGTGACGGCGGCGATATTCATCGATCATTCCGGGCTTCAACTGCATCCGAAACGCCTGGCTGGTCATTTCGCGCCCGCCGCCGCCTTTGCGATCTCGACGGCATAGATGCCGTTGCGACCTTCCATATTTGAGCGGAACACCATCCATTTCCCGTCGGGGGTGAAGTGAATATTGGGCTCGAGCCGATAGTCGTGGCGCCCCATATCGACCAGTTTCTCGGGCACCAGAACGCCAGGCGATATCAGCCCTTCCGAGCCGGGCGCGTGGATGCCGGCGACGTCGGGAATCGCGCGCGGTCGGAACAGGTACAGCCATTTGCCGTCGGGAGCATGCGCGACCATCTCGCTGTCGCCGCCGTCGCCCGAGAACACCGCGCCGTCGGGCGAGATATTGTAGTGGACCGACCAGGCGTTGCGCTCGACATTATACCAGCGGCGCTTGCCCGTGGCCAGGTCGTAACTCGCCAGCCAGAAGACCTCGCCGCGCGGCGTTTGCAGGTCGTACCAGATGGTTTTGCCGTCCGGCGACCAGAATTCGTGCCCGGCAATCTCCATGTTCATCGTTCGATTGTGGATCTTGGTCAGCCCGCTGCCGTCGGTACGGATCGTCCAGATACGGTCGACCTTGTGCCACGGCCCCTCGTGGCAGAACATCAACAGACCGGGATCGGTCGGCGAAAACTGGAGGTGGTTCAGCCAGTCGGTCGCCCGCAGCACGGTCCGCCGCGCGCCCGTACGCACGTCGATCGTAAAGATTTCCATCGGGATGCGCGCTTCTAGCCGCTGGTCGAGCCGCACTTCCTTGGCCTCGGCGAAGGTCAACGGCTTTCCGTCGGGGCCGTTGGCCGCGTAAGCCGCCTGATCGAAGCGCGGATCGCGCCCCGCCGCTCCTGGTTGAAGCGAGACAGTCTTTTCCGTGACGACACCGGCCATCAATGTTTCGTCGGCGTTGATCGTCGCAATCCCGCCCTCCGGCAAGTCGGCGATCTTGCGCGCCTTGCCGCTATCCACATCGGCCGCCCAGATCTGGTCCGGAAGTTTCTTGCCCTGCGCCGGATCGGCCAGCGCGCGCACCGTATAGTAAACGGTGCGCGTCTTGCGGCCGGTGAACAGCAAATCCACCTTGCCGGGCACGATTAACGTCAGTTGCCAGTTCTTCAGGTTTACGGCCGAAATCCCGACATCGGTCGAGACGACCATTTTGTCGCCCTGGGGCGTGAAACTCTCCTGATGAAAGTACAGGCTCGACGCACCCGGCGCCGTCGTGATGCGCACCACCCGATGGCCCGTCTTCGCATCGATCCATTGGTTGGGCGGCGCGTCGGCGGCCATCGCGAACGAGCCTGTGAGCATGAATAACAGCATGACAAAAATACGCATTCGGACCTCTCCCAAAGCGACTAGCCTGCCCATTAGCGCCGATCGTTTTTTTGCAGATCGTGCTCTTCGGGCTTGCCGGTTAGTTTCTCATAGAATAATACATAGTCCCATAAAGTGATATTACACAACAGGCACGGGGAGGGTTCGGTGGGTTGGACGCGAGGCGCGAATTTGCTCGCCACCGGTCGTTTGCGCGCGTCGTGACCCTTCCGCGAATCAAGCATGTGCGAGCGTTCGTGGTGCGCGGGGGCGGCGCGGACTATCACGACCAGGCGGCGGGCCATTGGATCGACGACCACATCGCGACGCCGATGGCGCGCTATCCCGAATATCGCGCCAGCCGCCAAAGTTTCGGCATCAACGTGCTGGGTACGCTCGTCGTCGAGATTGAAGCCGAGGATGGCACGGTCGGCTTCGCGGTGACGACCGGCGGCGAACCGGCGGCATATATCGTCGAACGCCATCTTTCGCGCTTTCTCGAGGGTCGCGATCCGGCCGAGTTCGAGAAGATCTGGGATCAGATGTATTTCTCGACCCAATATTACGGCCGTAAAGGGCTGGTTATCAACGCCATTTCCGGCGTCGATCTCGCGCTGTGGGACTTGCTGGGAAAATTGCGGCAGGAGCCGGTCCACGCGCTGCTCGGCGGCGCGGTGCGTGACGAATTGAGTTTCTACGCTACCGGTTCGCGGCCTGATCTGGCCAAGGAAATGGGTTTCATCGGCGGCAAGCTCCCGCTCCGCCACGGCCCGGCCGAGGGTCCCGAAGGAATGCGCAAGAATCTCGCAGCACTCGCCGAGATGCGCGAGCGCGTCGGGCCGGACTTCTGGCTGATGCTTGATTGCTGGATGGCGCTCGACGTCGATTACGCCACGCGTCTCGCGATCGGGGCGCACGAATATGGGCTGAAATGGATCGAGGAAGCGATCAGCCCCGACGACTATTGGGGTTATGCCGAACTGAAGCGCAATGTTCCCAAGGGGATGCTGGTGACGACCGGCGAGCACGAGGCGACCCGCTGGGGCTTCCGCATGCTCCTGGAAATGGATTGCTGCGATATTATCCAGCCCGACGTCGGCTGGTGCGGCGGCATTACCGAACTCCTGAAGATCAGCTCGCTCGCGGACAGTTACGGCAAGATGGTCGTACCCCATGGATCATCTGTCTATTCCTATCATTTCGTGGCGACGCGCCATAACAGTCCGTTCGCCGAATTCCTGATGATGCATCCGACCGCGGAAGCGGTCGTTCCCATGTTTCACCCCCAGTTGCTTGGTGAACCCGTTCCCGAAAACGGGCGGCTTCGGCTGTCGGCGCTCGATCAGCCCGGTTTCGGCGTCCAACTCAACCCCGACATCGCGCTGCAGCGCCCCTATTCGCATTGAGGAACGATTTACGATGAAGCTGTGTCGTTATGGGCCGCTAGGCGCGGAAAAGCCCGGCCTCGTCGATGCGGACGGTAATATCCGGGACTTGTCCGGCGTAGTCTCGGATATTGGTCCTGCCGAAATTTCGCCCGCCGGACTCAGTCGCCTTACTGCGATCGATCCGGCAAGTCTTCCGGCGGTCGATGGTGATCCGCGATATGGCGTGCCCGTAGCCGGTACGCGGCAGTTCATCGCGATCGGACTGAACTATGCCGACCATGCCGCCGAATCGAATATGGCGATCCCGGCCGAACCCGTCGTCTTCACCAAGGCGGTCACCTGCCTGCAGGGTCCCGATGACCCCGTTACGATCCCCCGCGGTTCGACCAAGACCGATTGGGAGGTCGAGCTCGGCGTCGTGATCGGCACGCGTGCTACTTACGTGACCGAGGAAGACGCGCTGGCTCATGTCGCCGGATATTGCGTCATCGATGACGTATCCGAACGCGCCTATCAGCTCGATCGCGGCGGCACTTGGGACAAGGGCAAGGGCTGTCCGACCTTTGGGCCGGCCGGACCGTGGCTCGTGACCCCCGACGAGGTCGGCGATCCGCAGAATTTGACCATGTGGCTGGAGGTGAATGGCCGACGCGTGCAGGATGGCAGCACCCGGACAATGATTTTCCCGATCGCCAAACTGGTCAGCTACCTGTCCGAATTCATGATCCTGGAACCGGGCGACATCATCACCACCGGGACGCCGCCCGGCGTCGGAATGGGGCAAAAGCCCAACCCGATATTCCTGAAGCCCGGGGACGTGGTGACGCTCGGCATCGAGAAATTGGGCGCCCAGCGCCAGGAATTCGTGGCGTGGACACCAGTGGAGAAGGTCGCTTGACCGTGTGGCAGGGCAGGTTCGCGGGCCGAAAAGCGCTTGTTACCGGTGGGGCGTCGGGACTGGGGCACGCGGTAGCGCAACGCATCGTGGCGGAGGGCGGAACGGTCGGACTGTGGGACGTTAATGCCGAGTTGCTCGCGACCGTGGGCGGAGACATCGGCGCCGTTTACACGCACGCTCTGGACGTTTCCGATCCTGATCTGGTCGCCGAGGCGGCAAGGCAAACGCACGCGGCGTTGGGAGGCATCGACATCCTTGTTGCATCGGCGGGCATCACGGGCGCGACGGTCGCCGTTCAGGACTTTCCGATCGACAACTGGCAGCGGGTGATCGACGTAAATCTGAACGGCTTGTTCTATTGCTGCCGCGCAATCGTGCCGTACATGATCGCGGGCGGCTATGGCCGCATCGTCAACGTCTCGTCGGTGGCAGGCAAGGAGGGCAACCCCAACGCTTCGGCCTATTCGGCTTCGAAAGCTGGCGTGATCGGCTTCACGAAGTCGCTCGGTAAGGAGCTCGCAACCAACGGCATCATGGTCAACGCCGTGACCCCCGCGACCTTCGAAAGCCCAATACTAGATCAGCTTCCACAAAGCCAAGTCGACTACATGCGCTCGAAAATCCCGATGGGGCGGCTCGGCGAGATCGAGGAAAGCGCGGCCATGGTCTGCTTCATGGCCAGCGAGGAGTGCAGTTTCACCACCGCCTCCACGTTCGACACCTCGGGCGGGCGGACAACCTTTTGATGATGCGGGACGGGAACGCGATGCGCGATGTCCCGTTCGTCGATGCCCATGTTCACCTGTGGCAGCTTGATCGGCTGCACTATCCGTGGCTCATGCCGCCTTTCGCGGATTACGGGCCCAATGGCAGCGTCGAAGCGATAGCGCGGGATTACGGCGTCGTCGACTATCGCACCGAATCTGCGGGCTGGTCGGTTGCTGGCATGGTGCATATCGAAGCGGGCGCCGAGCCGAACGACGCGTTGCGGGAGAGCGAATGGCTCGATCAAATCGCAACGGCAGAAGGTGCGCCCGACGCACTGGTCGCCTTTGCGGCGCTCGACGATCCGGACATCGAACGGGCGCTTGCGGCACAGGCGGCGCACGCGCGCGTTCGCGGCATCCGCCATATCGTCAACTGGCATAGCGACCCGCGCCTCACCTATACCCCGCGCGACGTGACCGGCGATGTCGACTGGGCGCACGGCTTTGCCCTGCTGGCAAAATACGGCCTTTCCTTCGACCTGCAGGCCTATCCCGGCCAGTTCCCCGCTCTCGCCACGCTTTTCGCGCGGCATCCCGACATCGCGGTCGCGGTCAACCACATGGGGATGCCGATCGGTCGGGAAGGCGCGGACCTTTGGCGCGAAGGGATGGCGGCTTTTGCAGCGTTGCCGCAAGTTAGCGTCAAGATTTCCGGTGCCGGCTTCATCGACCGGCAATGGACGCCGGAGCTCATCCGCCCGTTCGTTCTCGCAACGATCGACATGTTCGGCGCCGACCGCTGCATGTTCGCGAGCGATTTCCCGACCGACCGGCTGTTCGGCACGTTCGACGCGACCTTGGGCGCCTATGGCGGGATCATCGCCGATTTCTCCGCGGATGAGCGCCGCGCCTTGTGGGGCGGCAACGCTGGCCGATTCTATCGCCTGGGCCTGCATGTCAAGGAAAAGCAGAATGGGTAACCCCCTGCTGGGCGTTTTCTTCCACTGGCTAGGTGGACTCGCGTCGGCGAGTTTCTACGTGCCGTTTCGCGGAGTGCGGAACTGGTCGTGGGAAATCTACTGGCTGACCGGCGGCATCTTCTCCTGGCTCCTGGCGCCGTGGCTGTTCGCCTGGGCGCAGACAAATGACTTGATCGGCGTGTTTCAGGCGACCCCCGGACCGGTCATCGGCTGGCCGATTTTCTTCGGGCTGCTGTGGGGCTTTGGCGGCCTCGGCTATGGTCTCACGATGCGGTATCTGGGCCTGTCGCTCGGCATGGCGGTGGTGCTCGGCCTCTGCACCGTCTTCGGGACACTGGTGCCGCCGATTTTCCACGGCGATTTTCACGCCAAGCTGATCGATACGACGAGCGGCAACATCATCCTAGGCGGCATCGCGCTTACCTTGGCAGGCATATTCGTCGTCGCGATGGCGGGTGCACGCAAGGACGCGACCTTGTCCCCCGATCAAAAGATGGCGGCGGTCCGCGAATTCGACTTCCGCAAGGGGCTGGCGGTCGCGATCTTCGCGGGCATCATGTCGGCCTGCTTCGCCTTCGGACTCGATGCAGGGACGCCGATCAAGGCGCTGTCCGCGGCCGCCGGAACAGGCCCGCTGTGGACCGGCCTGCCGGTGCTTTGCCTCGTGATGTTCGGCGGCCTCATCACCAACACGGTCTGGTGCATCTGGCTGATCATACACAATCGTAGCGCGAGCCAGTGGTTCGGGCGCTCGACAGCGGTGGCGGAAACGCCGCCGCTTATCCGCAACTATCTGTTGTGTGCGCTGGCCGGAGTCGCCTGGTACTTCCAGTTCTTTTTCTACACCATGGGCGAAAGTCAGATGGGCCGGTACGGCTTCTCGAGCTGGACGCTCCATATGGCCAGCATCATCATCTTCGGCACCTTATGGGGGTTTGCCTTTCGCGAGTGGAAGGATGCCGCGCCCAAGGTCCGCGCGATGGTTTGGACGGGCGTGGCTTTGCTAGTGCTCGCCACGATGATCATCGGCTACGGCAACAAACTGGGCGCGTGACATGATCGTGGGGCCCTTGCTCGCGCTGGCGCTTGGCGGCGCTCCGCCCTCGGCGCCCTGCCCGACCAATTATCCGATATTTCAGTTTCCCGCCAATGCGATCCCGCGGATTGACGGTCGTGCCGACGACTGGGCGATGGTCGGCAAATCCTACGTGATCGGCAATGAGGGGCTGGCCGCGGATGACGGATCAGGCCGCCGCCCCGATCCCAACAGCATCGCGGTGAGCGTTCGCGTCGGTTGGGTGAAGGGGCTCAATCGCCTCTATTTCCTGTACGAGGCGACCGACGATTATTGGGACTTCGACAGGCCTGGGCTGGCAGGCGACATTTTCGAACTGGTCGTCGATGGCGACCGTTCGGGCGGCCCGCTGATCGCGCGCTTCCACCCGGACCTCGCCTCGCGGCCCGGAATGACGCCATCTGTCGCGCCCTTGTCGG
>Ga0307517_10010249_pt1 | contig 13147 bp, 5 predicted proteins | sample 23_EM_MG_FD_194515 | JGI IMG/M metagenome (GOLD analysis project Ga0307517, IMG submission 194515) | Populus trichocarpa ectomycorrhiza microbial communities from riparian zone in the Pacific Northwest, United States - 23_EM | ecosystem: Host-associated > Plants > Roots > Unclassified | place...
CTATTAATTTAGATAAATATATTTAGTGATCATTTATTGCATTTATATACACGAATACAGCAGAAGTCATGCCGAAAAAAGAAATAAGGGATGGCCTTTACATCTTTGAAAGCTACATATGGAAGCCTGAACAGGGAAAAACCCAAAAGGAAAAAGGAAAAGAAACTGCTATAAAATGTATATGTTGTTTTGTCCTCTTTATATGAACTTTGTTTCCTTTGGTAATTCCTGCAAAATTAATATGCTGCAGGCTTTGTAATTTTATATGCCACCAGATTATGGCGTTTAATGAAATCATATACTTTTCAAAAAAAAAACAATGAGAATCTAAAAGGAAAACAGAAATCTAATTTTTATTTATGATCATGACTTGGAAAGTACGTACAGCAACAATACACATAAACAGATTAACAGAATCCAAAAGTACAGCTAAAATTCCAGCACTCCCATTTATGTTGTGAAGAGGAAGATCAATCAGAAATAAAATCTCAAACTAAAACCCAAAGAGTTTATTTTATGCACATCTTCATTTTCATGGGCGATGACCTGAAAGCATTCACAAGTGTCGTAGGAAATAAGAAACTATATCCTAAGGCTTCAACTTTTATCTTGAGTGGTTTTTTGACGTAGTGGTAAAACCTGCTGAACTTCAAATCCTATCATTTCATTCTTTTAACTAAACGTAATTTTAGCATGAGAGATGAAGCACCTGTCCAAGTTTCAAGCTTTTAAAAGTTGCCCTAGTTTTGTAAGGAATGCCCAACACCAGGGCTGTGGCCTGGGGCAGTAGGTCTGAAGTCATCTACATGGCCTGGTAGGGATGGATGGGGTTCGCCAACAACCGGAGCTGGAGGTGCCGGTGGAGACACTTTGGTAGCATTGACTGGTTTATCGAGGTTATCATTAACATGTAACTTGCTATTGCTCTCAACAAGTCTTCTTATTTCCTTCTGAAGGAACTTGTTAGGGGTTTTGAGATTCAAATACCTTCCCTCAATGAACTGAAGTTCATGGGAGAAAATCAGTACAAGGAAAACAAAGGCAGAGAGCAAATTTGATTGGGCCATGAAGCAAGAAACAAAGAGGAGGGTGGGAAAGATAGAGAGAGTCTTAAGCAACTGTCTCAGTTGAAGAAGAGAGCAAGGCAATATATAGGGTAAACCAGCTACCGAGCAACTTGCATGCTAACACTTTCCTCAACTTCGGTATTGGTAGAGCAACAAAGACAGCAATGCATGTGAGGGCTGAAGTACTTTCTCTGAGTAAAATATACTGGAGGCAGTCATGTGAGCCTTTGAGAAGTGAAATGCTAGCTTCGACAATTACAACTAATGTGCAGATATGTGAAATCCAAATGATCATGCGATAATTTGGCTTACATGGACGGTTAAAACCTCAAAATCTCTAAATCGAATTTGAAACGCATGCCATTATCAAGCCCACCAGTTTTTTTTTCCTTCCTTTCGTTCAAATTGTACGCTTCAAAACTAATATGCATGTGATCTATTTAAAGACAAAAGATAGTCTAATGACACACCAAAGATCTTAATACCTTAACAAATATAATCTTATGATTCAAATTTTGATAATTGGGGATGCATGGGGTTTGGTATGAAAGGCAGCGGTAGTCCCTTTATTCATGGTCAAACTAATTTTTAATCAGGTTTGGCTTTCAAAAATGAATGACACGTGTCATAACTTGTTTTTACTCCTCTTTTCAATATATTTTCCCCATGCAACTCAAAAATAAAAAATAAAAATAATCAAAAGGGATAGATATAAAAGAAGAAAAGGAAGGTGGTGGTAGATTTGAGAATAGAAGAGGATAGGAGAGAATTTGGGGTGTGCTAGTATAAATAGGAAGGTGTGAACAAAAACGATCATCTAATAATATTTAATAAATTATAAAGTGATGGAAATAGTGATGCAACACCTTTAATGGTGTGATAAATTTATAGTTTTTCATAAACATGATTTTTCAATTTAATTTTTAACAATAGTTTTTCAATTTTTTGTATTTTATTACATAAAATTTAGTCTTTCCAGAGTTTGTCCTTTGAATTTTTAAAATATAATAAAATAAATAGCTTGCTAGCTAGAAATAATATTAATTTTATTTATTTTTTTATTATGTTTTATATTCTTAATCATTTTTTTAATTAAAAATATAAAAATTTTGACATGAGACACTCTTATTTTTTAAAATCAAATTTAATTGAAAATTGGTTTGATGATGGATGGTGGGACAAACAACAATGCCACTCCACCAAACCATAGCACTTAACTACAAAATTTGGAACCATATGATTATCTTTGTCAACAATATATAAAAACATATGGACCTATGGTAGCATGGAATATCATGAGATTGTTTGGTATTATGATAGTAATTATTTTTTAAAATATTTTTTATTTGAAAATGTATCAAAATAATATTTTTTATTTTTTAAAATTTATTTTTACATCAGTATATCAAAACAATCTAAAAATTTTAAAAATTAAAAAAAAAAAATTTGATTAAAAACATTTTTAAAATATAAAAACAAACAGCTGTTAGTTAATAAATCCTCCGGGAGAAAAAAAATTAACACCTAAACATAAAACCTCTCCAATGGCCTATCTCCTCCGCCCACTACCCTAAACGCCACTCTTCCTTCACCAAAACACAGCAATACCCCTTCACAATTCAGACTCTGTAACTAAGATTTATTTTGAGAGATTTTTCCATCATGGTCGGATTACCGGGCACCAAGGAAAACTTCCAACAAATATGGAGAAATGACTTCAATGTTCATAGCATGGAGAAATAACCAAAGGAATTGAAGGTTTGGTTTGGTTTTGATGAAATCAAAATCTTCACAAACTCATCTTCTTCAACAGATTAACGATCTATGATTTGGCACATATAAGCTGCGTGCAAATGTGTAGCGTATGAAGCCAGAATCGGGAGGATCAATTCCTACCAGTCAGAAAAACAAATCAGTCTCACGCATCCCTGTCCCTTTTAAGCAGAGAGATTCAAGAAGCTATGCAATGGTTGTTCGTGCGGGTAATGATGCTGTCCAGGAACCCAAAAATAACAGTGGAACTGTACCATTGGTCATACATAATCCCTCTGAGGGAGGAAGTTGCTTATTGGATGAAGAATAGTCTTTTGGGTGTATTTGGTGAAGGTATCAATTACCAAGATATAAAGCAATCTTTAATTTATGGGTGCTTTTGAAATGCAAGTGGCACTATGGGGTATTTATTTTGACGAATTACGACCTTGCATTGCGACTGATGGTCGTATTGACAGATTTGCTTGGATTGAAGTTGCTGCCAGTTATAGGCTGGAATGCAACTAGTCTAGCAAAACTTCTTTCGGCTTATGGCGGAATTATAGGCTTTGATAGTTTTCGATATAGTATTCTTGGTCATATTAACTTGTTAATTGGAACAAGACAGGGCAGATTCCTCAAGGAATCCATTATTCTACGGCTCAATGGCACCTATTATCACATTCACATTCATAAGCTCGACCCACTTCGTTTTCTAGTTTAATGTTGGTGATGTTTCAAAAATCCAAGTAGTTTAGGAATAAGGTTTTTAGGTTGGATAGTTGGTTAATCAATTGATTTTAACAATATCATTCATTCGTGTAATAGCTTATATTTGGTGCTTTGAAAGCCAAGGAGGCTCGTGGCTGATACCTGCAAAAAATATCTCTTTTGATGGAGGTGAAGACTCTCTGATGCTTAAATAAATATCTTTCTAGAGAGAAAAATAAAATAATATTCTAGAGAGATGCTCTAAAAAATATATTTGTAATAGAGAATGAAGATTGTGAACCTTTATTTTGAAGGTCTTATAATATATTTATAGCCTATGAATTTTGTCCTTTGTAGGGGAAAGGGGCTGGAATGTAACTTTATCTTTGAGATATTTTGAGTTGCATTGTGAGCTATATTTCACTCATTTTATCTAGTTAAACAATAGAGACATAACGAGTTATGATAAATTTAAGCTCACTCAAAGCTAAGCTTGGCACACTGCCAAGCTCCCTCATGGTTGGGCTTGGCACACCGAGTGGGTTTGGCACACTGTCAAGCCCCCACTAATAAAGATATATAAAGATATATATTAAAAATTCTATAACACTTACTAAAACTATCAGAAAATTGATAAATACAAACGAAAATATCAATGGAAATTTTTCATCGATAGATTCTAGTGAACTTTACCGACAGAATATTCTCTCATTGTATCCCTCGATAAACACCGACGAAAATGTTCCCTCGGTATATATAGAAGGGATTACAGTGGAAAAACAAGGAATTAAAAAGAAGAAGTCAAAAGATACAATAACGTGTCATTTATAAAGGCAGAAATACCGATAAAATTAATTCGTTAATGAAATCCATTAGTAAATCTGTCGATAATAATTCAGTTACGATCTGGTAACCGATCTCCTCTCTTTTATTTCTTCTTCTTCCTCCATCAACTCTACAACAAATGACAGACCCCCCCCCCCTATTTTATCACAAATCAACCTCCCACCACAAATTCGGTCATCCTAACACTTAGTCTATCAGCATCCACATTCTAATTCAATTTCTTTTTAGGATTCCTCGCATCAAGTAAGAAAAATTTCTTATTTTTTTAACTCAATTTTAAAATGTTAATTTTTATTGTATATTTTTGAAGTATATGTAGATTATTTATGTCTTTACTTGTTTTACAGCTTTTTTTCCATAGAAATTTCTTGTATGATTTTTACATGTTAGGGTTTGTTTAAGATTTTAAAAAATTATATTTGTTTGTAATTTGATGAAATTAATTTTGAATTTGTGACTTAGGTGTTCTGTAATAAAATAAATAATAACTTATTTAATGAGCTTATTTTATATTTTATCAATTTTATTATTGAGCTGAAAATTTCTGTAAATATATAGGAATTTAAATTTATATAGATAATTGATAATGATTTAAGAGTGTTATTAAAATAGATTGAATAAATTTAAGATAAATCAATGTTAACTAATTTATTTAGTTTATATATAGGATGAATAGATTTAATATAAATAATAAATATTTTTTTTTTTATGGATATACCAATAGACTTGGTGTCCAATTACTTCAAATCATGAGCATAGGTCTAACTCAAAGCAAATGGAGAAGAGAAGTTTAAGCCCAAGTCCATCAGAGGTTAGTGTGTTAAAGGCCCGCACAAATCTAAAGTCCTGTTGATGACCAGCGAGGAATGTTAGGAATGATTGGATTTTCGAGAATAAGAAACCGGATTGAGTTGTTTGATAGTGCTCTAAAGCAGCTTTTGAAACTGTGATTGTAGTTATTTTTTAAAATATTTATTATTTAAAATTATATTAAAATAATATTATTTTTTTAGTTTTAAAATTATTTTTGATATTAGTGTATCTAAATAATTTGAAAACATTAAAAATTTATTAATTTAAAATAAAAATAAAAATAATTTAAATTTAAATTTTTTAAAAAATACTTTTGAAACGCAAAAACAACTAATGCGTTACTTTGTATGCATTGACAACAACTTGTTTATAGGATTTGAAAGCATTTTAGGCTGGACAAATAAGTAATGTCCAAGTATCTTTTATTTAATCTTTGCATCTAGCTTGTATATTTTTCTTTCATGCTTTTTTTACATCTTGTTTTAGTGTAAGAAGGATAGTATCTTTGTATTTATTTTCATCCAAAATTAATATCATTCTCTTAATGGTGTTATGGCTTTCTAATAAAGCTCTCGATTATTATAAAAAAAATCTATTAATTTGATGAATACATGGGACTAGATTGATGGAAATAAGTCTAGGAAGTTTGTTGGAAAGGCAAGCATGTGATCTTGGAGTCCAATAGGGGCTCGTAAGTCCAATCTGAAAATCTTATTCCGAGCTCCACAATCTGATACTGATTGAAAAGCCATCAGAGGCTTATTTGGAGGACAAAAACTACACTAAATGCCTACTTTCATGTATTTTTAGAGATTTCATTAGCCAAACATGTCCAAATTGCTCCTATTTTATAATTATATCTTTCTGGTTTATCATTTATCTTATTCCAACATATGTTTTTATTATTTTTAATGAAGAGAAAAAATATAAGTTATAAAGAATTAATGAGTAGTAAATGATTCCATATTTTACCACCAAAAGATCAGTTCTATCTCACACGCACATATACACTCGCATTCTCAAACATTTTTGCTTCTGTGTGGTATAGCTTAGAGTATCGGGATGCTCTGTCAACAGTTTGCATGCCCCGTGCAACCGTTAATTTTTATGTGCTCCTTCATTTAAAAATTACTTCGAGAGCAAACGTATCTTGCTCTGATCTGATATACTATTTAACCATTCCAATCTAATTGAAATCTGCAATAATTAAGGCCACGACCAGCTAAAACCAATATGAATGGTGCCCAAGTCCCACCATTCACATTTTCAATTGATACTCTTTCTTTCTATTCCTATTTCTTTAATGCAAAATGTTGGCGTTTCTTGTCCTGAGGCTATAGAAGCATGTTATAATAAAAGTCAAGAGGTAAGGTGGTCAGCTTTCCAACCACAGACCTTGAGAGTGCTGGCTTGCAGCTTTTTGAATGCATGTGTAGTCGGCACTGACATTCTGCTGGTCTCCCTATAATTTTTCTCGAAAAGTATATGCTAATGCTTTGGAATATGAGTCTGCTATCTTCAAGTTGGCTCACCTAAAACTAGCTAGGTTTGTTTACTGTGTGAAAAAAATAATTGTATATATAGGGTGAATCTGCAGGTGGGATGCCTTATATATTACGTAATTTAAAAGGGATATGTTTTTTTTTAATAAAAAAGGTATTCTTATATCAACTTTTATGGAATGACACCAATTTCTCTTCTATTGAAACGTGAACAGGTCATCCACATTTATCAAGTCTACTACATGTGGACGTGCTCTGCACCGGGGCTAGATTTTTTTATTATTATTATTTTTGCATAAAAAAACAATGTTTAGAAAAAGATTAAAATTCCTTTTAAGAAAAAAAAAAGCAACTCCATAAAAAGGGTTAAAACAATTTGGGTTAACCCGCCAAACTTGCGGTCCAAGTTATGATATCAAGATAGCCTGATAAAAAAACAAAGAAAATCACAAAGCTCAATTAAAAAAAATCAATGTTAAATGATAAAATCAGAAAAAAATAATTAAAAAAACATTGATGTCAACCCGTTTTAACTTTTCAAACTCATGACTCGAATCATTAGACTAGAAGCACTCTATCTGGAAAAATCATGAAACTCAATTACTAACCGATCAAATATTGAATAATGAAATTGAAAAAAAAAATCAGTTGTACAAAAGGATCCAAAATGAAATATAGTAATTAAAAAAATGATGATCAAAATAAAATAAAATAAATAAATAAGAGGGACACTACAATTTTTTTATTGAAGGGTGAAATTCAAAAGAAAAAACAATTTAACAAAAGAATAAAAAAATAAAACATTCAAAAGAATAGGGACCAAATTACAAAAAAAAAATAACATATCACCAATTGGGATTAAATGATAAAATTGAAAACAAATTGAGATTTTACAAAAGAACCAAGAACAAAAATTAAAAATCAAAATAATAAGAACCGAAGTTCAAATCTCAATAAATAAGAGGACGACTTTGAAAATTTGCATGGCTAGTGTGCTTATCGAGGGAAGGAGAGAAAAACGTGGGAGGAGAACAAAAAAAGACCATTAGTGTTACACCGCCACTCCACCACTACCATGCGCCACCCGAAAAGCGCAAGTACCTCCCACCAGCAACTTTTTGTTTTTTTAATATAGTTTATATTTATTAAAATACTAAATTGTCCCTCATCCAACTTCATTATGATGAAAAACCCAGTATAAAAATACAAAAAAAAACTTGTAGATGTTAGTTTAAGATTTTTTCTTTCAAGGGTATTTTAGTCGTATTTGTACCCGATCAATCTAGTGATGAATAATGAACCTTAAGAAAAGATTTCACTGCCCCCAATGGCCAGTTCAATATTTTTAAATGAGAAGAGAAAAATTGTCATTATATGTTTTTCAATAAACAGTGTTTTCACTCATAGTGAACAATGTTTTCCCAAGACCTATTAGGTTTTGGTAATTTACTAAAATTATTTTTCTTACAACTAAGTAAAAACTAAAATATGAGTAGTAAGATATAGTTATGTTTGGTGGTTTAAAATCATTGTATCCTAAACATTGTTACTAAACTTGATCTAATATAAGGTCTGGGTTGTGGGTTGGGCAGCTATCCCAAATAAATTTTTAAAACAAAATCAAAATGATATCGTTTAGAAAAAAAAATATATTTTTTTAAATCACTGGATTTTGATCGGATCAACCGGGTCACGGGTCAACCTGAATTTTTGACCAAATTATACTAGGTCAACTCTCTTATATTTTTGTGAAACTTGAATTGTCCAAGTTTCGGGTCAACCAATTGAGCAGGAACAAATTTAATAACAATGATCCCCTAACGCATGATGATACCCCTCTCTTTTTATTATGTAGCTCAAATAACTTGATACCTTTCTCTTTTTATTATGTTGCTCTAATAAGTGGAACAACTAATACACCAAAAACAATTGTTAAAATATATTAGATGATTACAAATATTTCAAGTATTTTTAGTTCTTGTCTTTACACTTGATTTGTGGCTACATATCAGTAAAATAATGAAAGAATTTTGTTAGATTATATTGCCAATATAAGTATGGTAAGAGTATATATAAACCCCTTGTATTCATACAATTCAATATATATCGCATAAATATATTTTCTCTTTTATTTTTTCATATGGTATCAAAACCTTTTAAGGGGTTTTTTTTCTTTTTTGGTTGTTTATTTATTTTATGGTGAGCCTCGGTTTAATTTTACTAGTTTCTATCTAGATCATATCACTTTTTAAGGTTTTCAAACATGTTCCGTCAATTTTTCTTGTCATTCGTTTTACCCAATTTAGCCTCTACAGTAAGGTTTTCTCTTATACTACGTAGGTTTTTTCTTTTCATCACTTGGGGTCGTAACCCGTGTTAGAGAATAATATAAAATCATATCTTGGGGCTTCGCTTAACAGTTTAAGTTATTGGGTTAAGATAGTTCTTTGACATAGTATCAGAGTCTTATTGACAAAGTGGTCACGAGTTCAAATCTCACCACCTTCATTCTAGTTGATAAAAATTAAGCACAGGGTAGTGTGAGCCTATGCAAGTTTCAAGCCCAAAAGTCTTTCACTTTAGGGAATGTGTTAGAGAATAATATAAATTATATCTTGGAGCCTCATCTAAGAGCTTAAGTTATTGGGTTGAGATGGTTCTTTGACTTGATATCAAAGCCTTGATGACCAAGCGGTCACGAGTTCGAATCTCACCACCCTCGTTCTCTCTTCTAATTAAAATCTAAAGGCTTTCACTTGCGGGGGTGTGTTAGAGAGTAATATAAAATATTATATTGGGGTCTTATCTAACAGCTTGAGTTATTGGGTTGAAATGGTTCTTTGACAATCCGGTCAATCTATTCATTATTACATTGCTTAAATGCATGCTATTTGGGATCAATTAGCCTACTTAGGAACATCCAATGATGCTGCCAAATTCACTGCATATCGAGACCATCTTTCGGTAATGCAATTTCTTATGGATCTAATTAATGAATTTGAGTTCGTTCATGCCTCTATTCTTCATAGAGATATTTTTTTCCCCAGCTAGAAGTCATGGTTTCTAATTTTTTATTGGAAGAAAATTGGCTTGCAACATTGAAATCCAAATGACTTCTCACCACTACTAACAATATTTTTGTTGTATATTTTAAGGTATCCATGACATGTTGTTGTTGATTGTTCTAAGTTGTAAAATAAGAGACAATGTTTTTGCTATAAATTTTAAGGTATCCAAGATATGATGTTTGTTGTTTTGTATTTTGAGGGCCTATATAAACAAATAAAAAAATAAAATATAAAAAAATGTTGGAAGAAAAAAAATTTATATATATCAATAAGAAAAATATACTAGAATGCTCAGGAAATTGTCGAAGCCTAACTGAGAAAGATCAAATATACGAGAAAAAAAATTTCGACAATGTATTTTCGACTGATGAAGGCCCTATTAACAAAAAATAAATTTAATTTGATGAGGAAAATTCAAAATTTGATGTTGAAGGGCTCAATTAGAATTCTTCAAGGTTTATTCGAATTTATTACAGGCTTAATTGTAAGAAAAGATTATTTTTAAAAGTCAATTTAGGCTTTAATTAGAAGAAATTAAATTATAAGGGTTGAATTGTAATTTTCAGAAGTTAATTTGGTCAAATCAAAGGCTTAATTGCATAAATATTGAAGTTTGATATTATCACCTCTTAAGCGTCCTACCTGAAGTGGACTGCATTGCTGATTTTATCTTAAATTACTAAAGGTTTGTATTGTTTTTTTTTGTTTTTATTTTTTATGGTCTTCTTATGATATTTTTTTATTCTAGTGTCAGTGAATATTCTCCTATGAATATTTTCAACTCTGGTATTGGTAAATATTACATAACCTAAAAAATATGGTATTCTTAATTCTGGCGCCAGTAAATAAATCTGCAAAATTTGGATTAAAAAATAAAAAGAAACTATTTTTTATTTATTTTAAAAAAACATAAATCAATTCAAATAAATATACAAACAGTCCAAATATTATACAAAAACAAAAAACATGTCTCAAATGTTAAACATTATAGCAATACTGTCAAGAAATAATTTGAGGTCATGAATCGATCTTCTGAAGGCTGGGAATTAATTAGGGAGGCTACAGTAACAAGAAAATATTTCTAGACATGGAAACAGTGGTGGCACGTGTATCCTCACACCGTTGCCTTTGTCGACACTTGGCTTCATGTGTCGTCGTCGTCTGAAGAATAAATGTTGGTGCACTTGACGCGACTCTTTCCCTTCTTCCTTTCCCTACCAGGGGTGAGTATCATCGCTGCCTGCAAAACAAAGAAATCAACACACAATAGTTTTTTTTATTTTTTTATTTTTCCAGATCTGCTTCTATTTTCTTCCTCATGGGTTCATTTTTTTTTTATCTCTCTCCCTCTCTACTGGTTTCTATGGTGGTCGGCTTAAATAGTGGTTGGTTATGGGAGGAAGAATGGCAGAGCTAGTTGAGGTTAGGCTTGTTTAGAGGCTAATATGATGTTGATTTTGTTGAGGAGGCTGTCACAGGGAAGAGGAAAATGGGACAACGACAATGCTGGGTCGAGAGGTTTTATTGGTGTTGCCCCGAGGATAAAGGGAAAGATTAGTGATTTGAGAAGCTCTCAAGAGTTGGCACTATTGATCGGTTGAGGGAAAGGAGAGAGATGTCATGGTTTGGCAAGGATAGCTATTGTGCAAGGAATTATGGGTGTATGGCACTATAGATTTGTGTGAGAGATAGGTGAAGGGAGAGAAGGAAACTAGTGTTGCTATCTTCGTGAGTTGAGAAGTGGATTTGTGGGTGGTTATAGTTGGAAGAGAAAAATAAGGGTGTGCCTCAGGGAAGGTAGAAGTGAGGCGTGTGTGGGCATGATCTGTGACAGTGAGGGTCGCTCCTTTTTTTTAAGTTTCATCTTTTTTCCAAAATGCATGTTTGAAAGACGAAACTTGGCTTTGGCATATGAGACTTGGGCATGTAGACTTCGATAACTTGATGATGATGGCACAAAAGGATATGTTGAAGGGTTTATCATTCATTATACATTCAAATCAGTTATGTGAAGGATGTTTAGTGGGTAAGCAATTTCGCAAGAGGTTTCCAAAGGAGTCTATATCAAGAGCAAGTCAACCCCTATAAAAAATACATACCGATGTTTATGGTCCTATCAAACCATGTTCATTTAGTAAAAATTTGTATTTTCTACTCTTTATTGATGATTATAGTAGAAAAACTTGGGTATACTTCTTAAAATAAAAGTCTAATGTGTTTAGTTGTTTTAAGAAGTTTAAGGTATTAGTTGAAAAAGAAAATGGTTATTCTATAAAATCACTTAGGACGGATAAAAGGTGAATTTTGTTCCAATGATTTTATTGAGTTTTATGAAGATCATGATATAAAGAGACTCCTAATGGTGCTTAGATCACCACAACAAAATGGTATGATGAAGAGAAAGAATATAAGCATTCTCAGCATGGCAAAAAGAATGCTCAAAACCAAGAAGATGCCTAAAGAGTTTTGGGCCGAAACTATTGATTGTGTTATCTATTTGTAAAATAGATGTCCTAACAAAGGCTTGAATAGCATGACTTCATAAGAAACATGAAGGGGAAGAAAGTCAAGGGTTTCTCACTTGAAAGTTCTTTGGAGCATCGACTATGTGCGTGTAAATGATCAAGTAAGGACCATACTAGAAGACAAGAGTAAAAAGATGATCTTTGTAGGTTATAATCAAAAGTCCAAATGATGCAAGCTTTACAACCCTAATGAAAAAAAGATGGTGATTAGTAGAGATGTTGAGTTTAATGAAAAAGAAGCATAGGATTGGAAGGTAAATGATGGTTAGAAATATGACTTCCTACCAGTTCTTGAGGAAAGATATGAAGATCATCAAGAACCTATAGTTACACCTCCATCTATACCAATGAGCTCAACTTCTTCTTCTTCTTCTTTTTCTTATTCTAGTGGAAGCTCAAGTAGTGGCTGTGATGTTTTGAATATAAAGACATAGGAAAAGGCTAGAAAGCCCTTGAATGCTTAGATGTAGGAATAAATTAAATGAGGGGTATAGTAGTAATTGAATAAAGAGATGATAATTATAAATAGGAAGTAAAAAAAAAGAAAAAGAAAAGGAAAGAGGGATCTGAATTTTGAGAGAGAATCGGCAGGAGAGAAAGTGAGAAAGAAGAAGAAGAGAAAAGAGGGAAAAATAAGGGAAGAAGGAAAGGAGTTGGAGGAAATAAGTTAAAAGGGTAATATTTATGATTTAATGTGTATAATATATTTTCTTTAGCTTTAAATTTCGGTTTTGGATGAATGTTAGGGTTTTGAAAATTTGTGTTTTGAGTTTAATTGATGAATTAAGTTGAATGTTATGGGTTAATTGTTGTGGGTATTTGATTATTTGGTTGATTTTGAGAGATAGAATTGAAAGATGATG
>Ga0307517_10010250_pt1 | contig 13147 bp, 18 predicted proteins | sample 23_EM_MG_FD_194515 | JGI IMG/M metagenome (GOLD analysis project Ga0307517, IMG submission 194515) | Populus trichocarpa ectomycorrhiza microbial communities from riparian zone in the Pacific Northwest, United States - 23_EM | ecosystem: Host-associated > Plants > Roots > Unclassified | place...
GGGATCTTATCTCCGGACTATAACACAAAAGTCACATTTCGAAAATGTGATGAAGCAAGAAAGAAAGAGAGAAGAAAGAAAGATGGGGTTAAGAGAGATACCTGAATTTTCAAATGCATTGCTGCTATCAGTGGTTTCTGATCCAATTTGAAGCAATTTGCAAAATTCAATCCGTCCCATAATCTGCCGATATTGATGGTTGATATCATGGTTTCTAGTGATGCACAGTCATGTGTTGTTAGAGACCTCAGCGAAGGTGGAAGCTCAGGTAACGCTTTAATATGTGTTCCATGCAAAGCCAGATATCTCAAACATACCATATCTTTGATTGATAAGGGTAGCTCTTTAATAGGCGTTCCATCTAACCCTAGACTTCTCAAAGATATCATTTGCTTAAATGATGAGGGTATCTCTTTAATGCCTGTTTTACTCAAGTTAAGATCCACCAATGATTTCATAGGCACTGCGATTTCTGGGAAGCTCTCAAGTTTTGAGCAACCACTCATATCCAATACGCAGAGTCTTGTGAGAAACTGGATTGATGAGGGCACCTCTTTAATAGCAGTTCCACTTAGATATAATGTTTTTACATCCCCTGAAATCTCCGGAAACTTGGTGATCTTTGAGCAACCATGCAGACCAAGATTTTCCAACTTGCTAGTAATTGATTGTGGAACTTCTTTGATTGAAGTTTCCTCTAAATATAAGCTTTTCATATTTTGTGAAATCGTTGGACACTTGGTCATATCTAGGCACCGACTTATAGAAAGTACTTTGAGAACCTTTGAATCAAGCATTGGAAAACTTCTAAGATTATAGCAAAAATTGAGATCAAGTTCTTCCAGCTTGTCAAGATATTGAAGAGAAAACGGAACCTCGGTTAAACTTGGACAGTCTACAAGGCGTAAGGACACCAAATTTCTGGCCTTTGATAGATCTGGCAATTCCGTCAAATATGGAGAGTAAGATAGTACAAATTTTCGTACATTTCCAACATCCTGTCAACAGGAAAAGGCATAATTAGAAAGTTAGCACCTCCAACTACATATTTCTGATCATAAATATGCAGCAATTAAATCATACCTGTACTCCGGTCCAAAGTTTTTCAACCTTGCTCCTGCTTAAGTTAAGCTCGACAAGATGTTCAGCACAAAAAACATGCGGCAAGGATTTTGAAGGGAATCCATCCCAGTGCAAATATCTCAGCTTATTAGAAAGATATTCGAGGCCAGTAGGAGGAAGGTGCATTTTATCTTTGTTATCTTGGGACAAATGACCGAAAAAGAATTTGATAAATCTAAGACCATCCATCATTGCGAAGGCATCAGATTTCAAGTGTATCTGTCTCGATAACCTGGACATGTCCAAAGATATGCCTTCAATTTCTTCAGTTCCCTGTTAAACAAGAATAAAGAATAAACAAACAATAATACAATGTACTCAAAAAATCAACTTTTCAGCAAATATGAAACCTCTCAGTTAGTATGTCAGAGCAGAGAAAAGAAAGATATCTAATGACCTCGGCTTTAACCTTATTTTCCTCCAATACATGAACGATGTCAGTAAGATGACACAACCTGCTACGTTTGCCAGGAAACTTAGATTCTGCACGAACAATGCTAAATGCCATTTCTTGTAGTAAATCATGTATTTCTAGCATGTTCCGAGAAGAGAAGTAGTTATGAGACACTTATCAATGAGCATGCTTATATCAAAAATCACAGGCCGGCCATAAAAGCCATCTAATATTCTTGTAGCTTGGTTTTGCTCAAATTTTCTGAAGAAATGTGCTATATCAAGAAATATGGATTGTTGTTCTTGATCCAACCCATTGTAACTAATTCTCAATGCATTTTCGATTCGAGGGTTCTGAGCTAGTTTATTCAATGCACTGTACCATTCTTCTGGGCTTTTACCATAGAGAGAGGAACCCAAAACTATAAGAGCCAACGGATTGCCTTGTACATGACTTGCAATCCTTTTTATCAAGTCTCTATGATCAATTATGGGGATGCAATTCTTCAAGGCTTTTTGAGCTAAAGAGTTGAAGAGCTCCTTCATAGTTCAACCTCTCAACCTCGTATGTTTCGTCTACTATATTATTAAGCACTTGCTTGTCCCTACTTGTTATGAGAACTTTACTGCCCGGACCAAATGAACTGTGTCGTCCATGAAGCAATTCTTTCCATTCTTCCAAAGGCATTAAATCATCCACATCATCAAGAACAATAAAAACCATTTTACGACGAAGTCTATCCCTCACAAAAGAATCTCGAAAACTCAAGGAGCCCATTTTCAGAATTTCTTGGCCAAGCAGCTGTGAAAGAAAGCTTCTTTGCAAATCAGCCTTGTTTGCAAATCGAGAACAAACCTTGTTGCACACAGCTTCAGCAATCGTTGTCTTACCTATACCATCCATTCCCCATATTCCTACAATGAGAACATCTTGAGATTCCATATTTAACAAAGACTCGACTTTGTGAATGCGAACATCAATTCCAAATAAACCCGTAGTGTGACTTGAAGACATAGCATGCAATTTGTTCAAAACATCTCCAACGATCTTTTCAATAAATTCAGACTCCAGCCTAACAAACAAGAACACACACATATTTGTTAGTCAGAATGGACCAGACTAGAAGAAACAACAAACATATAAACATACTCACTCCTTAGTAGCTACATCTATACATAGTAGGCACGTATAGGATCTGAATTATATGGTGGGAAAGAAAGGAAGAGCCTCCATCTATATTTTGCTCTTTTATAAGGTGAGCATGTATTCATAAACCTGGACAAGATTCTCTTACTAGGCCTCTCGAGTGAATGCATTTGAGTTCAGAAATATGCAGCAGCTCCCTACTTATCTCATGCTACAGTTAATCAATCTTTGAAACTGGAAACTACTTGTAATCGGTGTTTATCTAGGAAAATCAATGACATGCAAATGCATAAGATCTTTTCTCATATCATCGTATATAGAATCATCTCAATAAAAAACAAAGTCAAGAAGATCTCAAGATATAATTTATATTATTTTCCAAGACAACGAAATCCTTTTTCACCTCAGATTAATAGACTATTAATGCCCTAATTTCAAGTGAAACGATCGAAGAAAACATTGATTGTCCTGATAAAATTTAATATAAGGATTCATAAGTATCTGCTTTCTGTCTCCTAAAGCTTAAGATCTGTACAAGTGTTTCGCTACAACGTTTTCAAAATCAAATAAAATAAATATAGATTCACAGAGCTCATCATTCTCAATAATTTTAAATTAAATTTCAAATCCTCAACAAATGAACGAATATTTTTTTATGGGATATATTTCAAGAGCTTACTCAGACTTCCCTAAGCTCCATCCAGATAGATTGGCTGCATCCGTCAAAGCGTCTCTGAAGCTCTGCTCTTTGTCCATCGTCAAAGCTTTCTTCTTTATAAGTCTAGCAAATGCATCCCCAAACCTCCCTGTTTGATTTCTTACATGGGATGGATCCACCTGGTAGAATACCGGAATAACTATCTGTCCATTATTTTTTCTACGTTCAAAAATCTTTGCAAGCTCCTCCAAGCACCATTTGGAAGATGCATAATTTTCAGAAAAAACAATCACAGAAAGCTTGGCCTCTTCAATTGTTCTCAGAAGTGATGCCGAAATCTCATCTCCTCTCACAAGCTGATAATCTATGAAAGTTAGGATTTGTTTCCGGTTCAAAGCAGCATAGAGGTGACTGGTAAAATCAGAACGAGTGTCTTCTCCCCTGAAACTAAGGAAGACATCATATTTAATTACTTGTGGCTGGGCGGTGGTTAAGGTGGAAGGAGTAGATGGGGATGGAGAAATATGACGGCTTCGTATGATGAATCTCCAGATATAAACAAACAAAAAGATAGAGAGAAACAAGAAAAACATCGCCATTGTTTCGTGGAGAAACAGTCGAAGAAACAAGAGTGAGACTCTGGTGGCAGGGTAAGTCTGTAGGAAGAGAACGGAAGTAACTCAAGGAAAAAAGATGCTGATTTTGAATCAGTAGCTTAGGCACATGTATAATTGTAATAATGGGGGTTTCAAATCCAAATATTTTCTCATGTAGAGAGGGTGCACATCGTTGACTTCCTGGAAATTCCCATGTACAAAAAGGCTTCAGGTCTTGTTCTTTGTTTATTTGTGATATGGGCCATATTTATTATTATAGACACGCAACAATCAATTGTTTTGATTTTTTTTTTCTTTTTTCTTTGATTTATTTGGTGATGTGGAGCCTTGGCCGGATCTGTATCTGTCGAAAACCAGACCAGCAATTGGCCCAGTCAACCTGAAATCTGGATGATCCAGTGAAAGCTGACAGAGTTATCTACACATACCATGCAATGATTATTTGAGAACCTGAAAATAAACCCAATAAGACTTCAAAGTCCAGGTCTTTAAAATTAGGAAAAAAATATCTTCATGTGAACTGAGCATATGAAAATAATAAGAGAAGGGTAAGAAGAAGAAGAGGGAACCTCCAACAACTTGAAGGTGTTTGCAATCTCTTGGAGTATGGCTATCAGCAGCAACAATTCTGTAAAATGCCCCGTTTTTGCATCCCAGTCTTGCTAAACGAATCTTCACCGCCATTTTCTTGGGTTGATCTTCTTCAAGTGAGAAATGGGAGAGTGAATTGCGGAGGGAGGGAGGGAGGGAGGGAGGGCGTGTTCGTGGATATGGGTTTTTATACGGATAAGGAGGATTGGATGGTTTGCGGATATGGGCTTTTGTACTTCTTTCTTGTCAAAACTGTGCCGTTTTTACCACATTGCGCCTAATTGATCCCTCTGTTTTTTTTATAAAAAAAAATTGTCCCTTTTGCAATTGTTCGTTTTCGTTCCCAATGTTTTTTCATTTCAATTTCATCTTCATATAATTACTTTCAACTTGTTTGACACATTGTTTTTGTAATGTCAAAATAAGTCTCTACTTAGGATTGAATAATTCCCCAATCCATCCCTGGATGGAAACCCCGCGACAGGCAGATATCAAGATTTTACCACAAAGCGTCGGCTGGTTCTGCTTTCACGTTGAGATTATAGAAGAGGGTTTTTTCTTTTTAGTATTCCAAAGGAAGGAGATTGTCCTGAACGATGCAGAATATATATACTTCCAACCATCTAGCTTCAATTATCATGCTATAACATGCTTCTGCGAAGCAAGAAGCCAGCTTGAAGCTATTCATTCCCTGTGCTGTCAGTCATCATTCTTGCAAATCACAAATGTTTCATGCCAAGTAGAGCCTTCTTATCAATTTAGTGCTCCAAACACATGTCCTGGGAAACGTTACAGCTCTTTCATATTTAGGTAGCGAGAAAATCCATTACTTTGAGGTTGAGTTTTTGTACAAGAAATATACTACATGTGACTGTACATCTGTAGTATATATTTCTTTCTTTTTTCAGACTGGCAGAAACTAATGAGCACTTCCTATTGTTGTTTTCTTCGGTGTCCGTCGAACTTTTTTCAAAGAATATCATGTTCAGAGGATGAAGAAGAACCTCATCCTCATTCCTTCTCCGCAATTACCACGAATACATCTTTCAGTGACCACCTACGTCTCTCACTTTTGGCAGGCGGATTGATAACAGCCTTTTTAGCATTAGCTGCACGGTAACCAATGACTATCTCTCTTCTCTGTCGGGCTCGTAATAGTACTTCATAGAAACTCAATTCCTCGCCTTCACTGAGGTAAAGATCTGCTTCCCTTATTTGTGGCTCATTTCCCTGATGAAGGCAAAATGTTTGTGAATGATGAGTTTAACTGATTAAAGGATCTTAAATTCCAACATCATCAATAGCAACAATTTCACTAACACAACAAAGGAATCACTCTGATCAATGCTAGAGGGTTGTTCTAAGCAGTAAAGAGAGAACATGCTAGCAAACCCTTTGCTGTTGTGGTCCAACATATTAACTAGCTTAATTTATCACAACCATAATAACAAAATGATTATTTGGATGCAGGGCTCACGCTATGCTACTTTCTCAATATAAGAAGCAGGGCATCAAAGTCATTATAATATATGATTTAAAGGAGTGACCAACTAAATGCACTAGGGAACGAAGTTAATAATCACCTGATGTGTTTAAGATTTCATCCTTTAGTTTAGCTAGAAAAGTTTCATGGGCTCTATAGTATACATGATGCAGATGGCTTTTTGTGAGAGAGAGGGAGGATTTAACATAGCGTGAGCTATGAGAAAAGAAAACATATAGATAAGGTGCTGACAGGCAAACTATGAGAAAAGAAAACATTGCATGCACTTGTTGGAATTTTCTATTGCAATTTTGTAAGCCTACTTCGCCCTTCAAAATTTGGTTTTCCATAGAGTGCAATAAGATCTCAGAATTTAACAGAAGTGAGACAAAAGAATACCTCATCTGCAAAGAGCTCTTCTAATACATCATTTATTTGTTGATCTTCTGCAACCATGGCCAATGCCATGCTGACAAGTTCATTTGATAAAACATAATCACTGATCTTCGACATGGATAATAAATTTTTAGTTCTTGGGTCCAGAATTTCACTTATTATTACAGATTTATCTGAAGCCTGCTGCATCTCCCCAATCCACGAACCTTGAGAGAAGGTTCCTCTGCGAACCTGGTTTACCATTGGGAGACGCTTTGACTGCATGGATCATGAGAATAAGAACACATGAATACAAAGGATCGAAAAGCACTAAATTGCACCATTAACACCTGGATCCTGTACAATTATCTTCTTGGGTTCAGGAGAAAATAAACAAAATCTTTTTGGCTTTTCCTTAAAGTTGAAGAGGAGTTGGCCAAGTACTCTTCAGAAAAGAAAGCAAAAGGCTATTCTAAACCTAAGATTACAGGGCATCTTGGAGGATGGCGTGAAACTTCGAAGAAGGCTGAAAGTTGAAGAGCCCATTTCAGTTGTCCGTGTGAAATGTCTTTTTAAGTCGTGAAATTTATACTGGTTAATCAATAGAACTTATGTTGTATGAATGAGTAATAGCCTATCCACCAGAACTTTAGTTAGATCGAGTACCTGAATATCACGAATCAATAATAATGTGGCAAGAGATCGGGAGTCGGCTTGAATGGCTGAATCTTCCACTGACTCATCAGCCAAAATTAAAATCTAGACACACCAAATACTGCATCAAAATCTTTTTAACTAAGAATAAGGATAATTACATTCAAAAAATACAATCCCAAATGTCATATAGTTTGATTCAAAACCCACTACTATTTTAGTATTATTCACTTACTGAATCAAAAGATTGCAAAGGAAGGCTTTCTAAATGACGTCTTATGACCGCATTTCCCTCTCGATTGACAAGTTGTATATTTTCCAATCTACTTAAGTCTAGACCACCATCAATGAGCTTCTTTTCCCTCTCATTTTCGGGAACATCATTGAACATCCAGAGCTCTGAACCTGGTGCTAGAAATGCATCCAACACCTAAACATGAAGAGATGAGTAACTGATAATTACTTTTGTTATAGAAATGAAATAGTCTAAATGAGACAAAAAGAGAGCTCATTGTTGCCCAAAAAAAAGTACATGTAGAAACTGGAAAGAATGGTTTCAATAGGCACACTTGTTGCAACTACAACTGAAAATCCTGCAATAATAACACAGAAGAATTCTGAAATGTCTACCACCACTTTGCCGCAACGGAGAAGTTATGATTTCATTATCCTTATAACATTACCATAATCATATCTTCCATGTCACGTCTCCAACCACAGAATAATATCTTTTCTGCAGACTTTGGACCAATAAAGTCTTTGGGTAGACTTCCTCTCCATACCTGCAGCATCCAGGCGAAGAAAAGAAAGATTAGGGGCTTCACAAAAGAGCTTACCACAATCATATCATCAATGTCCCTCCTCCATCCACAAAGTAGAATCTTCTGTGGCATTCTTGCAGGTCGGGCAATGTGCATGAATGATGCCTCTTTGACCTGAATGATGAAATTTATTATATTATGTAAGTTCTTCTTTTATGGTGCATCCACTTACCTAATTTCCACTGAAGGCATCATTCTAATGTTCACAACTGAACTTGTCCTTAACCAATCCGAGCATGATCTGCTATTTTCACTTTCATTTTTTCCCTTATCAGTTTTATCAGCCCCTTTACATCATGTATTATTTTTTTTTATTTTTTTTGATAGTCTTACATTATATCAAAAGCTATATCCTTTACTAAATTACACAATTTAGTAATCAGAGAAAAGAACCATCCATAAACGGTCTATGGTAGACACATCAGGTCCAATGTGATAGTTTTCACCAACCACACAGCATCATGTACAGCACCAAAGACTTCATGCATATCTGTGCAATAACATACTTTGCTAAAACTAAGAAACTATTTATCTATGGGTATGCATTGGTGTCTATAGCTAGGACGTTGTTTTCTTTTGTATACAGATATTTGCTGCCTTTATCAAGGCCTTTTCATTTTCATTTTGTAATTTATCTCCAATAAATGAGCATCCTGGATCTGGTAAGAGAAGACGACTTTCTTTTGCACTGGGTCAGGTGTAGGTCCCGTCTCTTATCATGCACATACAACCTAGGATGACAGAACAAAGACACAAGCTAGGGAAAAGAAAGAAGCATGCAATCTATAAGAAATCTTTATTTATGAAGGAAAATGAAAGCACCGTAGGTAATGCTGCTGGAGCATAGCTATCATCATCTTCCGCAATGACAAGGATTTCATCATCTTCTTGAAGAACATACGAGTCTTCAGGATTTAAGATAATTTTACCATCACAAGAAGCAACCTTGATCCCACAAGGTATAGCGTCGGGAAAACTGATTAGTATGTCCTCGAATTGCATGCCGTGCAACTGCGGCCATCTTTTGATGTAAAACTCACAATTTTCAAACCCAAGTATGTCTTCCCATATCTGTCATAACCAATCCGTAATTGATCACATACACAAACAAGCAGGAAAGAGTTTACAGCAGCATAATAAACAGCGGTAAAAAATCATTGTGAAATAAATCAGCCAGGCAATAACGCTTACAATGATGTTAACAGAACATGACAAGAGTTTTAAGAGTGCAGAATTAACCTGTGCAAGTCCTGGCTGCCGAGCACATTGAATCATCAAGCGGCCAATAACATCATGAGCTACAACAGTTTTGACAAGATCTCCACCAACAAGTTTCACAAGAACCTCATTGTCAAGATCACTTAGCTCCACCACAATGTGCCCTTTTAGACCTTCTTTCACTCCTGTAAGACTTAAGACGGTTCTCAATGCGCGAGCATCACTCTGTATACAACCATAAACATCAATGGCTATCAATGCTTGTCAATACCATACATGAAGAACATTACTTATGCACTCAAGTAGCTGACCTGGTCAGCATTTCCATCTTCAGCAAGGACAACTATTGCACGGGCCTTGGAGACAGATACCTGAAACTCAGGCATTACCATATCAAGAAAAGCAACAGATAAAATAATGGTTTCACCACTCATGACAAGGTAGATACTAACATCATTAAAACTGCTAGCTGCAACAACTTCACAGAAGCCCAAACACAGGCAAGTTGCACCATAGAATGATTGTGGGAAAGAAGATTATAACAAGCCAGTGTACTTGGGAAAACAATAGCCATTAGAAACACCCCCCCCCCCCACCAACCCAACCCCAACGCAAAAAGAGAGGGAAAGGAAGTAGAAGGTGGACTCAAAGAATGTACAGAGAAATAATATTCATAGCAGAAATCATGACAAGAAATGCTATGTGCAATCTTCAAGAATATGAAGTAACATTGTACAATAAAATGCTTAAAGCAAAATTTTAATCATAGAATTCTTTCTTGGGAACTGCCATGCTTTAGCAAAATTAGGAATGAACCCTAACAAACAAAGGGGAGTGAATGTGGCCGGAAACTAAACTAAACTAAACAAACATAAATTTTCGAGAGGATATCTAACCAGGCCATTTAAGAAATCACTAATTCATTGTACAACTGCAGAAGACTGAATCCATCCCGCTACCACAGCTTTTCAGTAGATAAGACATCTCTATGTTACAACTTATAAGCAATATCACAGAAACTATGCATACCTTTTTTAGGTCAGCCAGAATTAGGGGGCTCCCACTTCTGCATATGACAGATGTTCCTTTGAAGTCGAACTCCATTTTAGCAATATCCATTTCCATCTCTTCTTTGTCTCGTTCAGCCATCACTACTACAATTCCTCCACCCAAACTCTCATTGGCTATTCCAAGTTGATTCAGCAGTGATCCCTAGTTTCAGAACAAATTACTTGGTTATTGAGGAAAATATTGCAAAAAGATTCTTCAAGTACCTAAATATATTTGTTTCGTTATCCACGCCCTTTTAGGAATTTCTTCAGAGATTTTTAAATTAGGATGGAGATTATTGTTCCCAGATTATATTAAGGTTCTCTTTGAAATGACCTGCCTGCACTATTCACAACTAAGTCGTTTTAAAAAGTGCGAGCACACGTATGCTCAAAAACAAGCTTCATCACACTGAAAAGCTGTGTAATCAGAATCTTACTAGTTTATCGCTCCAGCCAAGAATTAGAGTATGGTTTTGCTCAACCACTTCGCTTCTTCCTTTCCTTAATGAATCAAACTTCTCAGAAATAGCATCAGACACAAGTCCAAGCATCATAGCAAAAATAAGCATCCCACCAAAGCTAATAGAAACAGAAACAAGCCTTGGACCAATCCCCTCGGTATTAGCATGATTGCCTGAATCCGCTACAAACGTCCAAGACAACCAAAGACAATCCGCTAAATTATCATCTGTCACACCAAACAACGCCAATCCACCAAGGCAAATAACCAGCAATGTCGCAACCAACAACGCCAAAGGCTTGGCATATGGATGAACTGATAAAAAAATATCCACCCGATATGCAAGCTGCTTATTCAACAACGCCTCTTCCGAAACACTATCCGATGATCTGGATTTCGATACAAAATCAATGTACTTGAAAGCAAGAACCGGAATAGACAATAGCGTAACTGAAACAATCAAAGCCAAATTCTTTAACCCGTTATCACTACCATAACCAATATCATCAAGCTCCTGCATAACTGAATCAAAAGTATCTACATTGGATAACAAATTACACGCTCGTAATCTAACATTTAGTTTCAGTATTTGATCCTGCAATCCGAAAAATAAAAAATCCCAGTTAACTAACAACAAAGCCGTGCATTAAGGTCAAAGTCAACTAGTAAATACTTTAAATGATCAATAAAACTACATACAGATTTAAAATCACCAATCTTGATAATAAAAATCAAAACTTTTAAGTGAAAAACTCACCTGCAAAACAATTACTTGGTTATGTAAAGTAAAATTCTTGTGCACTAATGAAGTCAAAGCTGTAATCACAATCTGCAACAGCCCAAAAACAAAACCCACTTCAAAAAACAGCTTCTTCTTTTACTTTCACACAATCAAGTTGTCAGAAACATTACTATATAAATACTCACAGCTACTGTAATGGCCAAATTCCATCGGACTCTGACCCGATGGCCCAATGACCCAGAAGAAACCTTCACAGTAGACTGCTTCTTCTCACTGGAAACAGCAGGTTTGCGGTCCAAAACGGAGTCATTTTGGTGTTGTATTGAATATTTATCAGGTGGTCGAGGTAACTCCACGCGCCGGCGAAGTCTTCCATATTTAGAAGTGGTGGTGGGAGAGAGAGAGGGTGATGAACGAAACGAGGGAGGATTGGAGATGTTGGAACCTGGAGAATGTTTGGAAGCAGTGGAGAATCTGCGGTGGGGTTTAGGAGGTTTAGGAGGTGATTGGTGGATGAAGGAAGGTGAAGGGAAGAACCAGTCCCTGTTGAAGGAAGGAGAAGTAGAGTCTTGGGAGTCAAGGGACATGGTGGGGCTTTTTTGAAATGCTTTCTCAGTTTCTCTCTTTGTGTTTGATTAATGATTAGAGATGCTTTTAGGAAGGCTAATGTTCTCTTTTTCTTTTTTTCTTTTATTTATTTATTTTTTAGTGTTTCTAACCATAGTTACAAGTCTTTACCCGTGAGTTGACTTGCTTCAAAGGCTGGTTGTTTTACAGAAGAGTTAAATCTAATTTTTTAAAAAAAAAATTAATGATATTATTTTTAAAAAATCAGGTTTTTTTTTAGTAAGTTGACCCAAAACAAGCGTTAATATGAGTCGAAACTTGGATTTCTAACTCGTTCTTACTTGAATTTACTTAAATGAAAACTTTCTATTTTTTTTATTTAAATGCATTTTTCATTTAATTTCATTTTATTTATATAAATTCAAATGATACTATAATTAAATATTTTTATATTAAAAACATAATAATTAAATTCAATCCAAATCACAAGTTTAGATGCAATTTAACGGCAGTTTTAATTTAAAATTGATATGGGTCAATTTTTTTAAGTTAAATGATATTGTTTTTTTTTTAAATCAATTTAATTTTCATTAAATTTTAATTGAGTCAATTTATTCATAATGATTATAAGTGTAAGTTAACTCTATCAAATTAGCTTGTTTGGAAGTGTGGTTGTTTTTCAAAGTGTTTTTCATTCAGAAATATATTAAAATAATATTTTTTTTATTTTTTAAAAATTATTTTTGATATCAGCACATCAAAATTATCTAAAAACATCAAAAAATATTAATTTAAAGTAAAAAAATAAAACAATTAAATTTTTTTAAAAATATTTTTGAAATTCAAAAACAAAAACAAACAGGGATATATTTAAATTAATTTTACCGAACACTTCACCTGGTTAGAATGTGAATTAGTTAATTTTAAGATTAAGTTAACTGGGATTAACGAACGAGACTTAATCAAATGATTAGGAGCGTTGTATTTAATAAAACTTAATGTTAATATTTTAAAAAGTTGATAGTGAAAGAGGCTGTTTGTAGTGATTAGTTTTGTGGTTTTAAAAATAATTGATGTGTGCAAACTTGTCCTTAGTAAGTTGTCTGGAAAGTAAGTGCCTTCTAAAGTCAAAAGTAAACACAAAGAACAAGTTTAAAATTTGGAACTTGATTATTTTCTTAATCATTCTCCTTTTTTAGCTAGAATACTTCATATTTATTAAACTTTCTTCTAATTCGATTTGTTTG
>Ga0307517_10010251_pt1 | contig 13145 bp, 6 predicted proteins | sample 23_EM_MG_FD_194515 | JGI IMG/M metagenome (GOLD analysis project Ga0307517, IMG submission 194515) | Populus trichocarpa ectomycorrhiza microbial communities from riparian zone in the Pacific Northwest, United States - 23_EM | ecosystem: Host-associated > Plants > Roots > Unclassified | place...
AGAATAATAAAGTCAAACGAGCTTGAATATACCTTTCTTTTTATTTGGTGACATGTGATATTTATAAATACTTGGGGTCACCTAAGCTTACACGTAGTAAAGAGAGAGAAATGATGAGAAATATTTGTTTTCCTATAAAGTTGAGTCATTAATTGATTTGGCACGCTTGATATTGATGGATAAATTTATATTTGAAAGTAAATCATTATTGAAAAGGATAGTCATGTTAGGAAAGTGATAGTCATTAATGAAAAAGGTAGTTAGTTTGAGAGAATATAATTCAAGAGAAGTTGTTTACCGGCGATGAAAGGTGGACTAGGTATGTTCGGTTTAATGCAATTTGTCACGAGTTTCGAAAAAAATACATTTTGGTTCTCCAACTTAAAAAATCATGAAAATTATACAATTTCAGTCCCTAGAAATGTTTTCAATTCTATTTAGGTACAAAAGTTTATTTTTGTTATTTTTGGTTCTTGATTGAAGGAAAGAGAGAGAGATCGTCAGATTTCAGTGGTAGAGAGAGAAATATATCGTTGGCCCTGATTTAGATCACCAAAATAGAAAATATTTATGTCAAATTGTTCTATTTGATAAAGAGAGTTAATATTTTTTTTTTTTGTAAATTAAATCACCTAGTTTATATTATATTTTTTTAAGGAAAAAAAAAACTATTGAATCACAATTAACAATTAATAATTATAACTCACAACCTAACAGGGATGACCTCTAACAGCTTGCCTTCTTTGACAAATGAAAACTGTAGTTTCTTTCCAAAAACTCACCTAGTTACATCACGAGATTCAACCTTGTACTGTCTCATTGCAAGAACAGTGCCTCACTCATTTCCAGGTCTGAAGCCTGTTAGTATAGCAGTCGATCATAGTCAAACCATGTCAAGCTCTCAGTGTTTAGAGAGAATCCACCAGACCTGGCCCCAGGTTTTGGAGAAGGGACAGTCCAAGAAACTGGTGGCCTGGAAACCTGTGTACTGGCCCTTCCGATTCCAACCTTGCCATCCTTCTCATTTCTGATGTTCTTGGTAAGAGCCCATCAAGATTATTTTTTTCATTTTCAATTTATTGATTTCCATAATGGCTTGTGCTAGGTTTGGTTTTGAGATTACCTATAATCTAATTGATGTGGGTTTTTAACCGTGCATTTTTTTACTGTTTATTTTCTTATATTTTACAGTAAATGGATTGTGCAAAATTTTGTATTTTTTTAATTTGATTCTCGATTTTTTTTTTTGCGATTTAGCCTTAATTAAAGAGCAATTAATTTTGAATTCTTATAAAATGGTGAGATTAAAAGCGAAGGGACTAAAATAAAAAACACGACAAACATGGGTAGTATATCATAAGTCTTGAAAAAAATGCACTTTGGTCCTCCAACTTAAAAAATCACGAAAATTATATAATTTCAGTCCCTCGAAATTTTTTTAATTTTATTTTGGTACAAAAGTTTATTTTTTTTTATTTTTGATCTCTAGTTGAGATAAGAGAGAGAAATCGCCGGATTCTGACGGTAGAGAGAGAAACATGTCGTTAGTACCGATTTAGACTATCAAAATAGACGATATTCATGTCAAATTATTTCATTTGATGAGGGGAGTTCATATTAGGTGTTTTTATACCTTAAAAGTTCATGGAAAAACATATACGAGCTTGGGTAGATTTTTGGTTTCAGGTTGAGTTTAATTTTTTAGGTGGTTTTTTATGGCCATAAATAGGTTTATCATGGTTTCTAGAGTGTTTTTTAGGTGTTTTGAATTAAAAAATGAGTTGAAAAATAGTTTTTTGGGTTAAAAGAATATAAACCTCAATTTTCTGGCTACCACATTGATCAGGGAAACAAATGACACGTCATCTATTTTTTTTTTCAAAAACAATTGGGGCATACAACATGTTGTCCGCCTTAGGTACAATTAACAAAAGGGCCCAGATATGCGGGCTTGCCCCAGTAGACCCGCGCTTGGGCCTTGATGAAATGGGCCAGGTGGGCTGGCCTGGCTTGCTATGCCTAGCAGCGTCTGACTTTTTTTTTTAATTTCAATTAACGTTTTTTTTTAAAAAAACTCAATTATATTTACATTAATATCCCTTCTTTCTTTAATTTTGTTTAGAGAGCATTTTTTAAATGACGATGATGATTTTTTTGTTATGCATTTAATTTTTGAAGATGTTTTTTCTTATTCATCTATGATTGTTTTTTGTATAAATGAACTATATTTTTTAAAATAAAAAATATTTATTTTTATATAATATTTCTAATATGCGTAGCCTTGCATATTATTCCTTTTTCCCTTTTGATTTAGTCAATCAATTTAATATGTTTGTCTATTTCTATTATCGTTTGATTAAATAAAAAAATATTTTAATTAACAAAAATTAGTAAACATGATCGGGTAAATATCCTGTCTTGCGAGATTAAATATCTTGATTTACAATTGCCTCTTGGTTTTTCATGATTATATGTATGTATAAACTTTTTGATTTGTACTTAAATTTTTTTAATTATAAAAATACATTAAAAAACTTGTATATATAATTTTTTTTATAAAAAATAAAAATATTTTACCTGTAGTAGAGCCGGGTAACAAAATTAATGGTTTTGTTTTTGGTAATTATAAATATTCGGGTTAATTTACACGTATTTCGACTAATCTTCAATACCATGGAGTTATTTACAAATTAGTGGTTTTCTATGTAATGTAATTGTAGGTTGTGGTTATTTACAAAGTTAGCATTTGATCGGCTTTTTATCATCAAACATCTTTTCCAAGTTATGAAGCTCCAAATTTGAGTTCTGGTCCATTAGATTTTTGCAGTTTTCATTGTATGATGAACTTGGACGATGGTGTTAGGGTCTGGAAAGCTAATAGAATTCTCTCTTGTGCTAGCTATAGTGAAGCTAGATAATCTCCAATGGCTCTTGACTTTGTTGTTTAACAGAGAATCATCATCAAACAAAATAATAATGTTGAAAAAGGAAAAAGAGGAAATCCTTGACCATTTTTAAGATTCAATTCAAAATGGGGAAAAGAAAACGATGACATAGCAAGAATACTTGCCCTGATATAGACAGCTCTTAGCTTAATCAATATTAACAATTATCACTGATCTCATCAAAATATTTATGTAATTTCATTGTTCTTCCTGGAAAGGAAGCTCGCAGCAAAGTCGCAGCTGCTGGATTCTTTGTGGTGGTTACTTATTTTTTATATGGTGATCCAGTTGATCTAAGCAAGCCTGATTTTGATAGCCACGGTGAGTTTCTAGAGCAATGGACATCACCATTTGTGGGATGTCATAGAAGTGAAATCCATGAGTTGGAGAAAAAGACCAAGTGACTGTCTTCTTACATCTGTAGGACAAAGGACATGAAGATGCGAAATTAGTAATTGCTGCTCTAAGAAGTAAAGGCATGAATTCCATTGGTGCTGCAGGTTCTTGCTGGGGAGGTGAGTCATTCTCCCCCATAGCTACGAACTTGCTCAAGTTGGAACAAGCTCAAATCTAAGACAGAAGAATTTAACGGTAAGATTCCCACTTTTCAATCTTCCCTTTGTTTCTTCTTAATCGTGACTGTTGTGTCTAGTTTCACCTTCCTTCTCTTGAAAATGGTTCAGGATAATTAGAGAGTGCTAAATATTTGTGTGCGTACTGCAATTGATGACATGTTATACTGTTTCAGAGGTGAAGATTCCAGTTGCTTTTCTGGGAGCTGAAATTGACCGTGCTTCCACACCAGAACAATTGAAAGAATATCTGCAAAATCTCAGGTGATGGGTCCTCAGTCCCAAGATTGATGATTGTCCCATAGAGGTTCTATGGTTTAAGGAGATGGTGTTTTTTTTTGTAACTCTTTTCATCTCATGACTTGGCAAATATTATTTAGCATTTTGGATTCAAGTCTCTTTGATCTTTCTATGTCACGCCGCGACGAAAAAGCTGAAGAGGATTCTCCTGCTTCCCTTGCTGTTGAGGCTCTAAATTTCATGCTCACAACGCATCAAACCTGATTTCTATATTTTGCAGTTTGATAGCCATGTCAAAATACTCCCTGGCGTCAGCCATGGATGGACAGTTCGTTACAATGTTGAGGATGATTTTCATAAATAATTTCTATTTTTAATCTTCGTTAAGAATTAAACTCGTAATTTCATAATAAAATGGGCTAGCTGAGTTATTTTAACTCGAATTAATTTAGATTTTAAGTTGATTAAGTCTTTGATTACTTGTTAAGTCAATTCAAATTTTAAAACTATAATTTCTCTTTTATTTTACTATGTTTTTGCTATCCTATACATTGTCAAATATCTTTATATGGTTTTAATTTTCAATTTAAATTATATATTAAGTAATATATAAATTAATGTTTTTAAACTCAAACCAGTAATCCATAATTTAAAACCTTGTTTAGGTAGTATTGCATGTCAAACCATGTTAAAACTTGACCTAATCAAAATCTAGCTAAAACTCTTTTTTATTTTTAATACAACATTATTTTATTTTAAAAAAAATTTAAAATTATAACGTTTTGCATTGATCCATCTAACTTTCGACATGAATTTTAAGTTAGGTTTATGGTATATAAAAATATAAAAATAATAATATTTTGGATTAATTTGAATAGAAAGTGAAGATTATAAATATTTCCACACTAATATATATATATATATATATATATATATATATATATATATATATATATATATATATATATATATATATATATATATCATACTTCTTTTTTTGGAAGAAGCTGTTATATGATTTTAACCAAACTAATAAATTCTTAATTTATTAATTACTTCAACCAGTTTGATTGTATTGTCCAATTAAAATTATTTTGGTATAATAAATCCTCCTCCTGCAATAATTTGTCGTATTTTGCTATATATGCTAAGAAAAAGTTGTGTGGCAAAGATTCTATGCTCGAGTTGCCCCAATTGCAAGGCAATGGTGCTCTTTTCCTATAGAGTGGATAAGAACAGTTCATGCAAGTGCTTCATGTTATACAGTAAGAGCACCCAGTTTTGTCTCCTTGACAAGCACTTCAAGCTGCCCCCCCACCTTGAGTTTTATGTCTCCTCCTATTGACATTTTGCTTGCATGAGGAGGGTCTTCTGTCAAGTCTGCTACTGGGTTCCACTTCGGTGACGATATAGTGCAGTCTGAAGCTAACAACATTCATTGAAAAGATTCAAACAAATTTGAAGTGTTCAAAGAGATGAATTATTGTTCTTTTAAGCACAAACTGATGGCTTTTTACTTGTGTTATTGATTAGTTTATGTGTGTCCTATGAGCTTGTAGCTCAATCAGCATCCATATATACCCCCCTCTCCCTTCAGAGGTCTCTGGCTCGAACCTCTCCTTTGTAACCAAACCAAAATCTTTTGCAGATATTTGAATACTGTGGCATTTGAACTTCAGATTGTTAAAATATTAAATCAGAGAATGATGAAGAGAACAGTACAGTGACCTGTAGAATCAGTAGAGATTTCAAATAGGAGGCTAAAAATCAGAGTTGTTTTGTGTAGATTCTTGAAGCAAATATCACAGTGAAATGCACTAAGATTCAGGGAATTTCATTTTCTTTTTAGGATTCTTGAGATGGACTGAGACCCTAATATCCAACCCCCTCCTTCTGCAAAGCATGAGAAAGTACATCAGGCTAAATTCCTTCTTGTCAAGGATTACAGTTTTTATTAACTACTTCGCCTGTGGACTGATAACCCGAGAAGAATACCAGCTTACAGAATTCATTATCAGGATATCCATGTCGGTTGATCCTGAAAGATAGTAGCTACAGTGTTGTTGATCCTGAAAGATAGTAGCCATTGTATTTCATTGATGATGATTTCTTTCTATGGACTTGCATGGATATTTCCATGTTGAAATGATCGAATATTTCAAACAACTTGCTATGTTTATTGATTTGCTTGCGTTTCAGATGATTAATCGCCTTGACTGTCTGTGGTCAATACCCGAGGAACATGTGGGCTGTGCTGCTGTGAGATTAGTCCTCTGTCAAAAAGTTGATCTGTTCTTTCTGACCAACAGGCCCAGATACATTGATAGCCAAAAGAAGTACAGCCATCTCCACTATCTGGGGCAGGTTTGAATTTCTCATCCTTTCTTAGAATCTTTACACCTTCTGGTATCTTACCTATAACATCTATTCTACTGTTTAGCTATGATTGGCGGCTTGGTGCCTTCGTACGATACTGAATTCTCTGGCAGTGCATATCATCCATCCTTCTGTTTAGACCATTTGTTCAGTAGATGGTGACTAAACAATTCTGTGGTAACAATTCCATGCTGGTGATGTTGTCACATAGCTAGCTAGTGGTGCCACTTGAAAAGCAATTGCTTCGGTAAATGGTCACACTAGGGCACGTAATCTTGTCTCCCAGCTATGCTGTTAAAGGCACTTTCAAGGTATCACTGCCTTCAGCTTCTTCTGAAAGTAAATGTTGGCATCTGAATTAAGGATAGAAATAGACCAACCAGGATTGCTGGAAAGGATTTTGTATGCTTGAGCTGATTTCTTATTTAACTGATTATTTGTAACGAGTCTCCTGAAGAAATACTAGAGGTTTTATATATTCTTCCTGTCAATTTGCTACTTGATTATGCACTCTTCATTTCTGAGATTGTCACTCTGCATCTGCATAGTTTCAACAATGATTGAAAGTTTTGGTGGGCTATATATCACCTGGGTTTATTCGAGGATTTGTCATAATAGATGGAATAATGGTAATCAGTGCCTACAATGTCCAAGATCAGCAACATATTTGCTCCTGTGTTGAAAATAATGTAACACCATCATTAATCACTGTCACTCTTCCTACATGATTAAGGTACCATGGGACCTACTGCTTTCCGCCCATAAACAATTCTGAATTGGAAGTTGAAGGCAACTCTTCAGGACCATATTTCAGAGATGCCTGCCATTATTTGCCTATGGATATCAATGTCAATAGCACTGTTCACACCTGTTAGGTGAGTGCGGAGAGCGAATGATCTTCCGTATCTAGGTTTGTCTGATACTTGAATTCTGTCATTTGCAGTCTCTTGCCTCGACATATTACATCAGTAACACCTTTTTCATTGAAATATGATTTAAAGCATGGATTGTCTTTTTGTGTTTGTTTCTTACTGTTTCCAATATAATCTATATCAGCTTGGAGCTGTGGACCCATAGAATCACAATTGTGAATTCTATTATCACCACTCGTTGCCTCTTTCATACTTCAGGATTTCATGTGGAAACATAGGGCCTTTCAATCAAAGACACTAACTAAGAACATACTTTATAATCAGCAGTTCAAATCCTTTGCAGTTGAACCACAGAACGTTGGAAACCATACCAGTGTGGGTTAAGTTCATGTCCTTTTATCATGGCCATTCTAGGAACCTTGGAGCAACTCTTTCCAATAGAGAATCTTTAGAAGATTCCCTTCTTTTGGATGCTATAAATTTTCCCTGCAAGTACATTCATAGCATGGTCTCTGGCAGATGCCAGTCCAGTACATCAGAGGGCCATGTTTGGTGGTTAGCACTTGGCATCCAAAATCATCTTTTCAGGAAATTTCTAATTATGGAACACAAATTTTAGCAGATGATATCATTCATCTTGTAATTAACAGCATCAAAATCTTGTTCTTCGCTATCTTGCTGGTGAAATGCTTGATTTCTACAGGCACAAATATGATGCATCAAAAAACTATGCTGCCCACTTTTTTTATGGTGATAAAAGGAAATATCTCATCATGTTCTTTCAGTGTCCATCCAAAAATCATTTTATGTTCTTTCACTTTTATTGTGGTTTTCCCTAAGTTTGATCTCTTTGGAGTTGGGGGAGGTACATAAATGTAGTGACACTACGTAGTTCACCCAGTGTATCGCAATCAGGAGTCTTCCTTCGAAAACTAAGTACACTTTAATGGAGAATTAACAAACTCATTGATGACACAAAGCAGATTTTGGTAACAAATTGGACTTGTACTAGTTTTCTTAAGGTAATTTCTGAAAATTGAATAAAAATAGAAAGAACGAAAACCCTGCACTTCCAAAGATACAAAGAAGTAGAAGGAAAATAAAAGTAAACAATAGGAACACAGAATCAAAATGAACTATATCACCTTTCAGGAAATAGAATTTCTCCACCTTCTAGTTGTCTTACTAGTATGTTCTCCAGGAGCTGTAGCAACCTCAGGATCGATATCATGGTTTTCCAAAGTTGTCATCTTGGTGAATTTGCTTAGTTTCTTCCACCCTGTGGTCCATGCTGACGCCTGTTTCTTATTTGTCAATTTATCAAACTGTCTCTGCAAAATGTCCATGTCATTTTGGAGCTCATGATATTTAGCCTTGACGGTTTCGAGTTCAAACTTGAGTGAGTTAATGTCCTTCTTGGCTGCTGCCCATCCTTCCTGGAATGATTGTGGCGTCCCTTCAAGTAGAGATTTTCGGTTTGATATCATAGGTTGGTACTGAGTTTCACCAGTTTCTTTCAGGGAATTGTTTGCTAATGCGTTGCTTATTTTTACCTGTTCAGAAAAGAGTACTTGGACTACAACTCTAAGTGGTAGTCTTTCATTTTGAGCAGCATGCATACAGGCATCAATTGAGAGTTTTTGACAGTCCATCACACGACAGAGGCGCTTCCTTTCATGCTCAGACAGTGTTGGATGAGCCTGTTGAGTAATAATACAGAAATTGCTTAACATGTGGGGATTCGTTCAGATAATATTGCAGAAGTATGGAATACTTGAACATCCTCAAAATGATTTCCAGACTACCTACAATATCATTTCTTTCCTTCCAAACTTTCTTCGAGCAACAACTAGGCTTACATTTCTACTCCTTCCTAATCACATATTAGTTTCTTAATTAGAAACAGCTCACTATTTGCTCCTTCAAGATTATATATACATTTTTGACATTGTTACTCCTTTCACTATCCTGATGAGCTATTTCTGATAATGATGGAAAGAAATGTCTGCCTGTGGTCATGGTTTTACAAGGGGGGCATTATATATGATGACATGTCTTCTTCCTTTTTGACCCGCAGGTATGAATTTTTCAGATTTATAATTTATTTCCAATTATCATATCTTCTATGTCTGCATTTATGCATTGATATGCCTACTTATCAACAGGTTCACAACCTGGTTCTGTGTCTAGAACTCTGGTAAGCACTCTCTATTTCAAGTTATTATCTTTAAATGTTACAGCGTAACGTTTAGAACTAGTACATAAGGCTCAAATTTGTATGCAGCTTCATTCTTGCAGAGTGATAAAAATAAATGCTGTAAATAATAAAAAGGGAAAGGATGGAATTACCTTAAGATAGGAATCAACTGCTCTATATAGTCCATCGTCGCAGGTCCTTGCAGAATCAGGCAAAGCTTCTGCCAGCACCTGGAATTTTGTTAGCGAAAGGTTTCTATCTCTGGACACCTCTGTAAGATAACTGTCAACAAGCCTTGCTACTCTGATCTTGGCACTTGGATTGGCACCCCTTTGAGCTCCGTCGTACATATGTTTGTCAGAAAATGATTGCGTGGTAGGACTTGAACTTTCTATCTGCTCTTGAACCAGAAAATGCTCGAGAAGTCTCTGAACCAGATCCACATCATACGAAGTTTCATTTTTATTGTAAGAGGGAATTAGAAGATCTGCCAATGTAGCCTGTTCGAACTGCATTCCTACGCGTTTCTCCAATTCAGTTACCAGAGCAGGTGCCACTTTCAACATGTTTGCCATTCTCAGCAGGCGAAGAAGGAAGCTGCAAGAGACACTATCCTTCTGTGGTGGAATTATGCTGATCAGGCTCTCGACGATCATCCGTTGATCTTTGGTTTCAGCTGTTGGGGTGTCATCTTTAGAAACTGCCACAATCATATGGAGTCCACCTTTCCAACTACTGCCACCACTACTATTGCTGCTATTGCTTGCTTCATCTATAGAACCTCCCCCATCTTTAATCAAACCTGGAAGCCACTTTCCTGCATAATGCATTATAGCAGCTCCAATCAATTCAAACCTCATCCCCTTTACCTTGATTGCAGTAATGACTCTAACAAAGTGATCAATCCTAAGGATTGAAACATCTTCAAACCACCAATCAGGCGGAACTTGCGAGTTTCTACTAGGACTTGAATCCTTCATCTCATTCCATTTTGGACTAGAAACTTTAGGGGGTTTTCCAGTGTATGCCCACCTTATTCCTTTAGGATTTGCGCAAGCCTTCCAAGCGATGGACTCACTACATCTTCGAACAATCTGAAGGTTCTCTGCCCATGGTGAGAGCTTCTCACAGCTTTTCAATACCACTATAGAATCTCTCCACGAGGATAGCACCACATAACTGAGAAATGCTTCGGTCTTGAAAGTAAGATTGCCTTCTTCCAAGTCCTCTGTCATTTCAAGGTACTCTGCAGCACATCTTAGGCCAGAGATATTGGCAGCTGTTAGATCAACGGCTATGCCATAGCAGAATTTTGCTGCAAGCTCAAAGGCCTCTGGTCCACCCGGAAGATCATCCAATGCCACCTTGTTGAGGCCCAGGTCACGCGATTCATATATTAGTCTATTCATCTTTCCACTTCTTGAAAGCAATGGATACTTTCACGACAAAAGAAATAACAAAGGACGGTTAGTAAACACAATTCTTAAAAACTATCTGTTAGTTGTTGAATTCTGAAATTTAAAAGCTTAAACGGAGTGAAATTCAAGCATCACGGGAGGAGAATAAGTACCTTATGCAAGTGGAAATTTACATCTCCAACCTGAACTAGAAAATCACTTGGAATATTAGTCGCAACGTACCTGCATATTAATCACATCCCATCTAAGTTTTCAGAAGTACAAGTGCAAAACAAGCTAAACTATTGGCTGGAGAAGAACCGTTTCAAACTCTTATCCATGCTCAAACTTTGTCATGATACTATAGACATGACATAGAAAAAGAAAAGCAACCAACTAAAGGTTGAAGAATTTCACAGTTTATAGAGCATGAAACCTTACTAAAGTTACCATCTTTCACATACATACCACGAGTGATCTCTTAGCTCAAATCCATCATTCTTGACACCATGCTTGCTTGAGGAAAGGATTCCATTTTCATAATCTCTACCAGTGACAGATTCACTCTCAGAGTCCCACATGATGATGCTGGGCCAAGAAAATCCAAGAAAGCCCGAGCAGGGATTTTCTCAGCAAAAGGGCTCTTCTAAATCAGAGTTAAAGCAGAGAAAACGAGTAGGAAAAGCAGGCAAAACAACAAGTGAAGCACAGGGAGTTGATGAACAAGAAAAGGAGAAGAATCCCACATGGGGTGCTTGGGATTATCTTTTATATTACAGGCTGTGAAGTAATGGGAAGGGATTTGAGCACTGTTTTTGGATCATTTTGAACGAGTCCTGTCTTGGATTTTCTTGGACACTTTTCTACCTAGCTGTGTGCATAAAAGACAGAGAGATTCAGCTTCTAATCTTTCATATCATGCTTTTTATGATTTATTTTCTCTTTGTGTTTTCTTTTTCAATCATAATTTTTTGCTACTATTTATTACACAATCCCAAAACAGACAATCATTCCTGTGTGGACAAGGGAGAATGAGAAGTTGATTTTTACGTATATTTATGGAGGGGGGACCGTCACTCTTAATGATTCTGGCTCCTTCCCAATCGCCTGTAAACACCTCAACTAAAAGCCTTCACTTCCCCTATATTCAAAGCATATTTTTCAGCAAAAAGTTGATTAGCAAGTGAATGGTTTCCTAGTTCACGCTAATCACATAATTCATCGTTAATTCCAGTCAATTTAGATCAATTTTCCAAGTCAATGAGACTAAACATATGGGAAAAGTCCTTTTCTTTTAATTGAATTGATAAAGCCCATTACGTGGGTCTCTCTTAATAGGAGTTGTCGTCCTATTTTTTAAACTATTTGTTTTTGCAGTGATAAAATGCTTTTTTTAAAAAAATTCCGTGTTTTAAATTAGATTTTTTTAGATGTTTTTAGTTTTTTTTTTAATTTATTGATATCAAAAATAAATTTTTTAAAAAATTATTTTTATGCATTTTCAAGTAAAAAGTACTTTAAAAAACATATTGTTTTATTTAAGATAATTTTTAAAATTATATTTTTTTACGATTTCATCATCCTTTGATTTTTTTTTCATATTAGATTTGATTATTATTTTTTTTACTTTGACAATTTTTTTCAAGTGATAGTTTTTTTGTCAATTTCATCATTTAATATTAAGTTGATTGAGATTGAGTTTTTTGAACGAACCCGGGTTTAGAATTTCACGAGTTGTAAGTCTTGAAAATTAAACTAGATTTAGAAGATTTGCTCGAGTTTGCTTGGTTTTTTTTAAGTTCATGTATGTTTAATTTCATTCTTCAATATTTATTTAATCGAAGGTTGGACTCCTTTATTTTTTTCTATAGAATTTATCACTTTTTTTTAAATGATTTAATATACAAAGAAGGTGAAATCTAAAATTAAAAATACATAAACTAAATCTAAAATGAGAGAGTAAAATCAGTTTAGCACAAAAAACAATCTAATTTCCTGAGTGGACAAGAGAGAATGAAAGGCTAATTTTGAGGCAGCAAGAACTATATATTTGTGGGGGATGAACAATCACCTTTAATGATTTTGGCTCCTTCCCAATCCCATGAAAATACCTCAAATAGTAAATTTAGATAGATTTGAGTGTCTAGACATGAACATATACAGGCATACAAAAGGGAGATCAAATTTCAATTTTCTGTGGCATAAATGGTAGGTCCATTATTTTGATTTGTTTTTCTTGCAGTACTGCCAGCAAGAAATAATAAGCATGTCCCCCATACTGGCTTGCTGGATTCATAACAAGTTTTTTTTGTTTTTTTTAATTAATATGGGTATCCGTGCCAGCTTGCATGTACCTTGATTAATCTCACGGGCTCTCGGGTCCTGAAATTAATGACCATGTAAGCCTCCAATGGCTCTGAAGGGATTCGAACTCGTAACTATTAGGGAGCAAACTCAATGTTTGATCAATTGAGCTACCCTCATGGTTAATGTCGAGTATATTTAGTAATGCGGTGAAGGATATTTTTTAATTGAAAAATATATTA
>Ga0307517_10010252_pt1 | contig 13144 bp, 10 predicted proteins | sample 23_EM_MG_FD_194515 | JGI IMG/M metagenome (GOLD analysis project Ga0307517, IMG submission 194515) | Populus trichocarpa ectomycorrhiza microbial communities from riparian zone in the Pacific Northwest, United States - 23_EM | ecosystem: Host-associated > Plants > Roots > Unclassified | place...
TAATCCTTCGAGTTCTGGCTCATTGAGCCTCAGCAGGTCGACAGGTGCTTATATGTTCATGCGGTCATGTTGTTCCCATTCATTGTGGTTTGGAATAGTGTCATCATCATCGTACTTAGGGCTGAGCACGAGTGGATCCGCGGGTTTTTGGCGGGTAGTGGTATTTACGGTGTAGCCCCGAATTTTCTGAACATTTTGCAATTTTTTTCATGCAAGTCCATTAAGAATTGACTGAGTTATGCTTCTGCCAAGTTTGAGCCCCAATGATTGAAAAATGCGGCTGTGCTGGGGTCAACTTCCCTTTTTGGGATCTGTGAGTCACATTTGATGTATTTGGCATGCTGTGCTGTCACATTTGGGCTCAATGACTTCAAACTTGGCAAGGGCATAACTCAGTCAATTCTCAATGGATTTGCACGAAAAAAATTGCAAAATGTTCAGAAAATTCGGGGCTACAACGTAAATACCACTACCCGTCAAAAACCCGCGGATCCACTCGTGCTCAGCCCTAAGATTCGTACTAACAGATGTTGTTGCAGTGGTTATGGTTGATCTGGTAGTCAGAAACCTTGCAATAGCATTGCAAGTATCAAATGACATCGCTGTGCAATATTGCAAGGTTGGCTTGATCTGGCGGACAAGGGAGGTGGAGGGGGCGGAAACGACATTGAAATGCCATGAACATTCACCTCCGGCTCACTCTTGCATGCGAGGGAGGTGGTGGTGGTGTGGATGGATGTAGTGTTTGAAAGTTAGGTTAGTTAACTGCAAAATAACCGAGACTGGACCGGACCCTGACTGATCATAACCGCAAAAATTACCTAACTGATCCTAACCGTAACTGCGGTCCGGTTAGCAGTTAGTCATCACCTCAGAAAATTCAAGACTGAACAAAACCGGTTAGGACCAGTTATAACCGGTCTTCATGTCCTCAAATTACACCTAAATATTCCCCTGTTTTCAGGCTTTCCAACGACCCCAAAATCATAATTTTTGGTGCAGAATTAACAAGTTTACAGTTGGTTTACGGTCAACTGAAATCTATGTGACTTTATCCATCACATATGTGACATTGATACAGCCACATCAGCCACGTCGTCAGCCATTCTTGTTCCCCCATCATCTGCATCGTCAAGCCCTTGGTGAATGCCCACTGGGCCAAGCTGGGGCTTGTCAACTGCCTGCATCACTGTATCTTAACCTATTCACATCACCACAGGCCCAAAACTCTTGCCTGCAGCTGCCACCTGGCCTCTCCCCTCCAACGAGGGATGTAGGCCTCTTTTTCATGTTTCTGAGCGTTCAGGGTAGGGGGGCTGAGGGGTGGCATAGGAAATAGCAAGGGGAGACCCATGGTGTGGGAGACCTGGCCAGGTGTGAGTTAATCAGAGTCTCCACCACCACCCACTGACAGACGTGTGCCACGTTAGAACCCAATGCGCCTCGACTGCCAAGTATTCATGCCAGTCCACATCAACAGCCAAGATCAACTATCCATCAACAACTAAGCACCACAGCCCACAACAATGACAGGAGCACAGGCATATCAACAGGAGGTGGGCGTATCAACAGGAGGCAGGCATATCGACTGCAGGGCAGACGTATAGATAGTAGGGCAGGCATATCGACAGCAGGGCGGGCGTATCGATAGCAGGGCGGGCGTATCGATAGCAGGGTAGGCGTATCGACAGCAGGGCAGGTGCCACGTTTATGGGCCAAAATGACATGAGGCGGTGTTTTACCCAACATGCCACGTCTTTCACCCTCAAACACGGCCCCAAACCACAGCGAGGCGGTGTGTATGCCATGCCACTGACTTTGCATCTACATTATATTGTTTAGTTAGTATTGTACACTTAATTAACTGGTATTATACACTTAATTAACCAGTTACAACCAGTCAGTAACTGGTTGTAACTGTAACTGGTTAAAACCGGTTATGTAACTGATAAAAACTGATGCTAACCAGTTAGCGTCGGTTCGGTCTGGTTATTTTGAGGATTTGAAATAAAACTAACCGGTCTCGGTCTCGGTTAGTGCTGAAAGCGTCAAATAACCAGACCGGACCGGACTTTCAAACACTAGATGGATGTGTGTGGGGTGCGTGAGAGGGCAGCATGTGTCCAAACTGTTTGTCAAAACACCATGAACATCCACCTCCAGCTCAATCTGGTGGACAGGGGAGGTGGAGGAGGCAGAAACAGCATTGAAATGCCATGAACATTCACCTCCAGCTCGCTCTTGCATGCGAGGGAGATGGTAGTGGCATGGACAGCTGTGTGCAGGGTGCGTGAGAGGGTGGCATATTCCCAAACTGTTAGTATCTAGACAGGATGGAAGTTGCTAAAAGGAGGTGAGCCATAATCAGCTTGCCTCCTTACGTACCTTGCAGGTCTCCCCTCATGTTTTCTACCCACTCCCAACCCATAAATCCACCCAAGATCCATCGACATCAGTGTTGAGTGGCCTACATCCCTTGTTGGAGGGGAGAGGCCAGGTGGCAGCGATTTGGGGGGTGTAGGAATCTAAAAGGAATAAAATAGGTTAATAAACTTATATCAGGGAGGCTGTGTGCTGTGGAGGTGTGGAAAGTGAGATCAACCATGATCAACACAGTTGATCATGATTAAAACTCTGATCAAAAACCCACCATCAACCTGGCGGGTAAACTGCCAACCCATGCTGAGGGTACAGGTACAGTGTGGAATATGGTGATAAACTTATACTGTCACTAAGGTTGCACATTACACATATAAAATAGAGCCACCAAAAAATGCGGGATAGTGGCAAGCAGTGCCCTAATATGGAATGGCGGATGCCAAGCCATTGTGCCATTTTGGGAAGGGGCAGGCAGTAGGGTGCAAACAGGATTTCCCAGGTGTCAACCAATGCTGAGGGCGCTGTAGTGCTGGTGGTGCTGAGAGCAAGCTGTGCTGCAGCCCAAAGAAGGGGTGGACAATATCTAATGTGATATATCAGAGGGACATGTAATTAGATTGTTTATTGTATCACAGTTGTAATGTAATTACATACCTATGATATATCATATTGCCAGATAGGCCTGCTTGGTCTGGTCCAGTTATGGTCTTTTTCCAGTTCTGAGACTGGACTTCCAAACACTATGAAAAAGTAAGGTAAGACTTACTTCTGGGGCATTTGGAGGCTGGGAAATGCGAGGGAGGTGTGAGGAAGAAGACAGATGATGGTGGAAGACAACAATCAACATTAATCAACTGTTGATTGTTGTCAATCTGATGCTCAGCATTTTCCTGCATCCATTTTGGTTTCACCACAAATTTATTTCACCAAAAATGTTGAAATACTAGTACACATCCTGGCCCAGCTATAGTATTTATTGTAAGGTTAAAAAGACCAGTTGAAACTGCTGAGACTGGTCTTTGCTTGGTCTTTAGTTTTCCAAAATAGTTGTGGACCAAAGACTGGACTGTGGTTATGGTCTTGATCAGTCCTGATAATTTCCAGTCTTTATCAACCTTGGTCTGGTCCAGTCTCAGTCTTTTTCCAGTCTTGAGACTGGACCTTCAAACACTATATATTGCAGTCTGTCTAGAAGAGACTAGCGATTCAGAGGGCATGGTAAAGACAGGACTGCTGTACCATTTCGACTGATCATTCACACCTTGTGATGTGTGATGCACATAGTTCACTGACACTGATGTTCATAACCAGTGGTGATGCGTGACTGAATGAATTTTTTGACCAAATTGCAAGGGGGCACCAGGATTGGAAAAAAGACCCAAGGTCGATTTTAGATGTAAATTGGGCTGGGAAATCGATTTCTGAAGTTTCCAAGATAATAGAATGAAAGTTGAGTGAGATGTGCAAGGTTTTGTATTTCAGGCACCAGTTACTATATATGTATCAAATGTGTCTATATAAGGAAATATCACGTGATAGTTAGTCCAACATCTGCCCAAATTTTATTTGAAAAAGATGCACAATGGGTCAATAAGTCGAAAACAAAAAGAAAAAAAAAATTTCCCACGAAATATAAATGAAGCATTATCTCACTCAATTTTTACCCCACTACCTCAGGACCTTCAGAAATCGATTTCCCAGCCTAATTTACATCTAAAATCAACCTTGGGTCTTTTTTTCCAATCCCGGTGCCCCCTTGCCAAATTGTTCATAAAGTTGGCGCGAAGTGCCTAAATTATTTTTTTATACCTGCAATCCCAATTTTGAGGATGTTCACAGGTCCTTGTAAGTTGTGATGCATGACAAAAGCCAAATTGGTTCAGTTCATGAGGCCTTGTGATACGTGATGTGAACGATCGGTCAAAATGGTACAGTAAATGCAACCAGGAATCTGAAAGGGAGGTCTCAGGTAGGGATTATCAGGTATAACCCTGGGGTATTTTAGCTGTACCCCTACCCTACCCTCCAAGAACCCTTACCCTCAATCAAGGGTAAGGGTTTTGGTGGGTTGGGGTAAGGGTTTCTGAAAACCCATGGGTTTGACTAATTACCAAGGGTTTTCACCCAACTTAATGTAAAATCAATTTTTAAAAATTTGTTTATTAATTTTGAACAGTGAGATATGTTTAAAGCACTTGTATTTCATGTAATATGCCCTCATACATGTCATAAACAAAGATTTCAGAGGGAAATATATATTTTTGTAGATAAATAAATGTGATATATCTATTTTTTCCCCCTCCAATCAATACCCTTGACCCCTACCAAGGGTAAGGGTTTTTCAAGGGTATGGAAATCCTTACCCTGACCCTTACCCTCACTTACCCTACCCATTACCCCCAGGGGTTTCAAAACCCCTGGTAATCCCTAGTCTCAGGTAATGTCAGGAACACAGCTTTTTCATCATTTCCCAGTCTCCTAGTACTTCAATTACTTGTATTACATTTATCCTTACATCATAGCCTCAGTAGTCTATACATGCTTTCCTTAGGATCCCTCTTCTAGTATATCTATTTATAGTAGGCCTACTACTAGTATAAATACACGGCTTGTAGTAGATAGACCTCAGCTTCAACTTCGTTTAGCCTGCTCCTGACAGCACCCGCATCCTCCGAGTCCAATCCATGGCCAGGACCATCGCCATTATAGGTACACCAATAAATTTCTTGCTTCAAATCCCATACTCAACGATCTCTAGGTGCAGGTCCCGCAGGGCTCGTTTCCGCAAAGTCCGCCGTCCAAATTGGTTTGTCGCCAAGGATCTTCGAGAAGGAAGAATCCATCGGCGGAATATGGGCGCCTAACTCCAAGCTCTGTCGTCCTTCAATGCGAACGAATATATCCAAATATGCGTGCTCCTTCTCTGATTTTCCTTGGTCGTCCAGCACACCCATATTCCCCACCGCCGTGCAAGTTGGCGAATACTTGGCTTCCTACGCTGAAAATTTCCTCAAACCCGGTGTACTGAGCTTGGGCTGCAAGGTTACCGGTGTGAAAAGACCAGAGAGCAGCGATAAATGGATGATCACTTGGTCTTCGCGTGGGCAAGCCTCAGAGACGGCTGAATTCGATCATCTTATCATGGCGTGTGGTTTCTTTTCACAACCCTACCTCCCTTCTATTCCAGGCCTCGACACATTTCCGGGAACCGTTATACATTCCTCAGCGTACGCCGACCCCAGTATCTTCACTGGCAAGCACGTTGCCATCATTGGAGGTTCATTCAGCAGCGCCGAAGTCGCAGGTGACGTTGCCCATCTCGCGGCGTCCGTGTACCATGTTACCCCTCGCTCTTTATATGTCTTTCCGAAATGCATCCCTCTGGATGTAGATGATCCGGGCCCGACGCTCCTTCCCTCGGATTTTGTTCTCTACCGACGTTCTTCGCAGCCACATAACCAACAAACCCAGCAAGAACGGTGGAAGAAGACACACGAGTTCATGCGCTCGATTTGTGGGGACCCGGTCGGTTTGTCGCCGGGGTCTAAGATCAATATGGATATGCCTCCTTATGTCGCGATTTCGGATCTGTACGCAAACTATGTTCGTTCCGGGCGCATCAAGGTCCATACTGGTCATCTCGCCTCGATTTCCGGATCAGAATTAACCATCACATCCGACACATCGTACACGCTCCCCAGCAATATCACGGATATCATATTCGCCACAGGATTCCATCCATCGTCTGCATCCACCATCTTTCCACCCACATTACTCTCTGACCTTGACTTTTCAAAATCAGATACTTTCCTTCCTTTCCTCCTTCACCGCGAAACTCTCCATCCCTCGTTCCGGGATGCAGGATTCGTAGGCTACTACCGTGGTCCGTTCTGGGGTATCATCGAGCTACAAGCTCGATGGTGCGTTGGGTTATTTTCTGGTTCCATTCCGTGGCCTACTGACGATAAGATTCGAGAAGGTATTCTTCAAGCGAAGACTATGCGAAACAGCAAGCCGAGGGTCCAGTTCCCCAGGGGAGGTTATGCTGGGTTCGGAACGGAACTGGCTAACGAAGTTGGTGTTATTCTGCCGCCGCCCAGCTCTGAATCGAACAAACGCCTTCTTCGGCCACAAGACTTTTTCGGTTCGCATCTCCTCACTCATCCGTCGTCGCTTCAGCCATCCGACTCTGGCAATAAACATGCCACGGAGCCTCAGCCAGTTTTGAGAGAGCTCGAACACGTACTAAATCTCGCAGCGACTTCTGGTCTCTTCGTCGCCCCTGCCGTTTTCCGATCCTTACACGGTTCTTGGATACTAAACCGCACCTATAACTCTCGTCACCCTCAGCATCCGTCAGGTGTCAACACCGGCACTGCTGAATTTATTCCTAGACAAGCCTCGTCTTTGTCTTCGTCCCCCTCTACATCCCAAGCACCTCAGGGTATCCACAGTGATTCCAACAAACTCGAGTACCTCTACTCGGAACACACCGAGCTAACCAATTCAGCCGGGTTAAATCTGGCAGAGACCAAGCATTACATCTACCAATATGACGAACCAACCGACAAGCTTGAGGTATATTTTACCCGGCAGGACTCTGGGTCGTCGCTTGATTCTTTGTTTCACCAAGTCGAATTTGATATCCGAGCCCCTTTGGACTTGGAGAATGCGCCTCCGCCTCCCGATTTAAAGACGCCATGGAAAGCAAGAGGAAGTCATTGTTGTAGCCTGGATACGTATGAAGTGAGGTATATGTTTTATTTCAAAGGTGCGGATGTTGAGAGATGGAGGATTGAGTATGAAGTCAAGGGCCCGAAGAAAGATTATAGTATGGAGACCTGGTATACGAGGGAGTAGAGGTTGAGGTGTTGTCTCTGGCGTAGATTTGGCGATATACGACGAATACGACGATGTGCAATGCATTTCTACAATGTTGGTACCATGAACTTTTATTGTTAGCATTATAAATGTGGTAAAAATGTTGTCCACTCTATGATGGAAGATGCTCCAGGAGGGAGTGCTCGAAGAGCGATGCAAGCCTGTATAAGAAGGGCAGCTCGCGCTGGAAGGTACAGAACAAGGCCGGCTAATACCAGTACACGAACTACGTGAGTGGCGATCACTTGAATGATATAGAAAGCACCAGGTCCGCGAGGCTTGAAAAGCGTCAAGGCCATCGCAAGGGTTGTTACAACCGGTACACCTGTGATGATAACAGCAGAGGCACGCCAGATGATCGCCTCTGAGTACGTTGGAAACTGTGACAACCATGGGATACAGTGGACCCCTCCAAAGATGAGTCCGAGAACGGTGCTGGAACATGCGAGTGTATAATCTGCACGTGAAAAGTCCTGGATTGTTGGCGCGTAGAATGTCGGTACCCTCATTGCACCGTCCTGAATGGTATTTGACCTCGGGGAACCCGTCATCTCGCCCAGTCGAAGGAAAAATGTGACTATCAGATGTTGAAGCTTAAGGAGGAGATATATGGCTGGAGCCTGCCACCGGTGGTGAGAATGTAGGGGCTCAGGTACATCTGAGACTGGGTTGACTGCGTCAGTAAACGTTCTGTGCGTGGAACCAAAAAAGCGGCTAAACATACTAGTGGTTTCACCAGGCCGCTGGCTCCGACTCTGTGGATCTTGTACTACAACATTTGATGCATTGGATGCCAATTTCATGTAAACAGGTATATGGCAATGGACATCCAGGGGCTTGCTCCACCAGAAGAAGTACATCACGCCGTTCAGGATGGCGTATGCAAGCGTGACGACTTCGAGCTCCGTGATATCGAGATGCCGTGCAAACCTTGCGAAGCATTGCATGACGAACCACGAACTTTGTAGGATCACGATACCTTTTGCTAAAGCATCGCCTTTACTACGGTCATTGATTTCCTTCTCCGTTACCCTTGGCACATCTATATTCCCTTGGTCGGACAACCCCTGAAGCCTTTCAGGAGAGAGTACACCCAATGCGTTACCTTCACAGTCGTACAGCATGAATCCACCCATCAAGAGGAAGTATCCATGAGTTCTGGTCCACTTGTCGGCTAGGGCGAGTTGGATTAACAGGTTTACAAACCGACACGGTGGGTAAGATGGCATACTTACCTTGATAATGTGTTTCAATGGCCTTTGCACCAACCCATTGCCTCATTGCCCAGTAGACAACCAACTCTGGTGTAACCAACGTCCAAAACATATATCCTGATCGTCGCAGAAGGACTTTCCACCGTGTATCAGACGGATCTGGGAGATTGGGATGGACAGAGATCCATGTGCACGCAAAGATTGTTAGCAGGCAACCGCTAACAATCTTCCAAATCGACCGTTCGTAGCTGCATTCGCAGATCACGAAATTGGAGAGGGCATTGTTAGGAAGAGTCGCTGTGGGGGATCGAGGAGCAGTTGGTAATAGCGAAGGAGAAGCATTTGCCCCAAGATAGTAGAGAAACAAGAGGAATAGCATGTCGCTCCTATGATGTCCTAGTTCGACAAGTTACTAGTGTTAGCAAGGTCCACTTCAAGTTTCGTACTCAACTGTCCTGAATCGGTTTTGAAGTCTGCTGTCAACCCAGTGTCAACCGGTGTCAACCTGCCATTCTACCGTGGGAGCTCCGTCCAACATGTTGTGGGGATAAAACGTCCTTTCAACGTTCTTTGTTCCCTCCCTTCTACTAGAAACTTTATCTGGATCAAGCCCGCTAGTACACAATGGGATACCAACTAGTGTCCCATCTCCTTCCCTCCGTTCCCGTCCGCCGTCGGGTAGTACCAGGAGCAACGATGGAGAGCAGCACAACACAAAATGCGGAGAACAACACGCCCACAGAAGGAAGGGGAAGCGGCGACATGACAGAGAGCGACACGACAGAGAGCGACACGACAGAAAGCGACACGCCCATAGAAGCGGCAAGACGACGCAGTGGGTGGAGAACAACACGCCCACAGAAAGAACGGGAAGTGGCGAGACGAAACAACAAGCCTACAGAAGGAACGGGAAGTGGCAAGACGACCCAAAAGGCAGAGAGCAACACGCCCACAGAAGGAACGGGAAGCGGTGAGACGACCCAAAAGGCGGAGAACAACACACCCACAGAAGGAACGGGAAGCGCCAAGACGACCCAAAAGGCGGAGAACAACATGCCCACAGAAGGAACGACCCGAAGCAGCGAGACGACCCAAAAGGTGGAGAACAACGTGACGCCTACAAAAGGAACGGGAGGTGGCGAGACGACCCAAAAGGCAGAGAGCACCACACCCACAGAAGGAACGGGAAGCGCCAAGACGACCCAAAAGGCGGAGAGCAACATGCCCACAGAAGGAACGGCCCGAAGCGGCGAGACAACCCAAAAGGCGGAGAGCAACATGCCCACAGAAGGAACGGCCCGAAGCGGCGAGACAACCCAAAAGGTGGAGAATAACACGCCCACAAAAGGAACGGGAAGTAGTGAGACGACCCAAAAGGCAGAGAGCAACACGCCCACAGAAGGAACGGGAAGCGCCGAGACGTCCCAAAAGGCGGAGAACAACACGCCCACAGAAGGAATGGGAAGCGGCGATACGATGCAAAAAGCGGTGAACAACGCTCCAACAGAGGAGAGTGTGTGTGCAAAACTTGCAGACGGCGCCACAGAACAGAAAACCGAAGAAAACGCGTCGCGTACTACGACAAGTAAGTACGCTCTATCATACTCAGCCACTGGCGAACCTGATGAAAAATTGCAGACTCGGCAAATAAAATCGTTGGAGCAAGCAGGCACCCAGGAGTGTCCATGTCCATCGCGGACAAGTTGAAGTCCAGAATTACTGGGTTGTTTGGTACCCGCAAAAAGTCCCTTGTCGCCTCCCAACACGCTGGCCAGGAGTCGGGTTGATCGTACTCAAGCTGTGCACCTTACTAAGCAAACACGTCATTCATGTTCCAAAATCGTCCCGACCCCATATTGGCTCTTCCTTGTCTCTCGAACAAAACCACCATGTCTAAAAAGACCGAAAAAGGACTCAAAAACACCAGGCCGTCGACCTCGAAAAAACAATGGGCATTGATATCGAGATGGACACCAGCGTCTAACGCATGTTCCCGCCTGTAGCATACTATCATCGTACGCGATTTCCTTATTTTCTCTCTTTTCTCATTTCGTTCCTCTTTCCATTCCCGTACGCGATTGTTTCATCTTCTCTCTTTTCTCATGTCGTTCCTCTTTCCATTCCCTACAAAATATAAAATCTTCCATACTTCTTCCATATCATCTTGACTTCTTCCGTATCATCTTGACTTATTATCAATGACTGTATTGACCTCATGTATGTGTACAACATGAAATGTTAACCGATATTGAATATTACACGTTGCGTCGCAGACTCGCACTGAGAAAGGTAGCCGGCTGTTTCTCTCGTTTTCCGCGTCGGTATAACCATCGCATGAGGTCAGACATCTGAGAACGGACGAGGCGCCCCCTTTCAGAAATCAGGTTGTTCGAATGACCCCTTGTTGTCTCGAATCACCATTGCGTTGTTTGGCGCGGATCAGTAGGTACAAGGCACTTGGGTATTAGTAATGGTGCTCAAGTATATCGCCAACGTCCTCCCGCGTTCGTGGCTTATTCTTATCAGGTCGTGATCACCGCTTGAGACGGAGACGGAGAATTTAAGCACTTAAGGAGCGTGAATGACTTGGCTCCATGGCTTTTGGTTGGGTCGAGCCTTTCGAGATATCAGGCAAGATAGGCAGATCACGGTTCTAAGGAAATGAATTGGAATGTTCCGTCACGATTGGTAAAATTCCACACCTTAGTAAGGTACTGGAGACTCGCGGCTGTTATATCCTTTCGCTCCTTTCTGAATTCGGAGTGTTCAAGTTTTATGGGACCCAGAAACATACGGAGTTGCAATAGGGAATCCAGCGCTGGAAGGTATGCCGCTCTTGGGAGAATCGTAGTGAGAGTGCCCCAGGTAGCAGACTCCGCACCTCGAAGGTCAATGACGATTCTTCTGGGATATTTTAAAACCCCTCCAGAATACGAGGATGACGAAAAGGAATTAGTACGATCATGCCAGTGGGAGGCACCTTCGAATCTATAGGTTTCAAGTTCAGACTGTACGTAATTCCTGGGTCGCTGGCTGGGGCAGAACAAAGCAAAAGATTAGCCTGTGAAGAAGGGGTGGAATACCAGGAAGCTCACTTCTTCGCACTGAGGAACTGCGCCAATTTCATGGCGAGCTCAGTGTATGCATTACCATAATAATACCATCAACACCCATCCGCAAATCTCCCACTGAACACTCATGAGAGTAACAGTATTCTTGATGGGTCCTGAAAAACCTCACCAATAGTCCTGGCATTTCAAAATAGAACAGCTGCTCGTCGAGATGCTGGAAGTTCTTCCTCTCTGATTCCGATGGCTCGAGGACCATTTCTATTAGGATTTTCGAAATATTCGGTAGGTCGTCATGGTGTTCCACGACAGTGAGAGCGGCGTAAAGAAGGGGTTGGAGCGACTGGGTATTGTTCTAAACGGGTATGCACCCAATGATTGAAGGCAGAGATGTGCTTCTGAAGTGGACTTTTAGTTGGATCAGGAAATTCCTGGCGAAACAGAACAAAAATGAGATCAGAAACTAGGAAGTTGGACATTCCGAAGGAGGCACAGCACTGACCTGCTTCTTCATCCAAAGATAAAAAGAGTTCCACTCCGCCAGACTTGTCAGATAGACCCCATGGATATCGTCCAGAAATTCACTCAATTCAATAGCACAGAGCCCCTCGAGCGACGTCGAGGTAAGAGTTGACCGTGTCAAGTGGTGAAGTAAGGTCTGCATTATAAATACAGTCTGATGTCGATCCAGGTACTGTGTCCGATCCTCCTAATACCTCCACCAGCAGATTGTCAGATGCGCATGGACCCTTTCGATGTCGATGAAGTATTCGCGAGACCGGGATTGATCCAAGAGGAAATCGGGGAACGAAGCATGGTAAAAGCAGAGTTCTTCAAACGAGGAAAGTTCAGGTACATGAACGATGGACTGCATGTCGAGGATAAATCCCCTTGTTCGTAACGGAGAACCTCCTCGATGGTTTGGGGTAGATAATTGTAAAACTTGATCCCGCCCAGATGCTTTATGAACACCATTTCGGGACAGTCGATGTCAGAATGAGGAAAGTTAACACTTCAATGACCTTTTCGCGGTTATGAGGTAATATTTTGGAAGGACATGATGGTAAACGGCGTCGAGCTCTGCAAATGGGGCGTCATTTCCGGATTTCGAAACGCCAAGGATGATTTTCAACCTATCACTCTGCCAGTGATGGGGAGATTCGATAAACTTCATCACGGTGGATGCGTAAATGAATTGCCCAGATGACTTTGTGACAAGAGTATCCACAGCGCCTTTCGGGGGCCATATTTTTGGCAGGAGGCTCTTGAAGGATGATCCTGTCTAATTTCTGAGAATCTTGAATTCAAGAACGTCTTGATATCTGTATCGGGTTTATACGTCTCGTCCAACGGTACTCCTATAGTCATAGAACCCAATGTTGAGGCGTTGAAAGAGGTACGAATGACCGGCTTGCCACCAGAAATGGCAGAAACGTTCAACTGCGTTGCGGCCGCAGCGAGGGCTTGGAGGATATACTTTTGTGCCCTTGGATTGGCACATTCATCCAAGCCGTCAATTATGATGAGTTTTGGTGCCAACCGAGGAGGCGCAAAGCTGAGGGGTTCGATCATGAGAGCTCGGATCTGGGCATCCAGAGAGCG
>Ga0307517_10010253_pt1 | contig 13143 bp, 13 predicted proteins | sample 23_EM_MG_FD_194515 | JGI IMG/M metagenome (GOLD analysis project Ga0307517, IMG submission 194515) | Populus trichocarpa ectomycorrhiza microbial communities from riparian zone in the Pacific Northwest, United States - 23_EM | ecosystem: Host-associated > Plants > Roots > Unclassified | place...
ACTACAGTTCAACACTTTTCAACCAAGACAAGAGTTACAACTCAAGATCTTTCTCCGTGGATACCAGTGTTGTAGTTGTTGATGATAGAGTTATGTGGTAGGTGATAAAGGAAGAACTACAGTTCAATACTTTTCAACAGAGACAAGAGTTACAACTCAAGATCTTTCCCCGTGGATACCAGTGTTGTAGTTGTTGATGATAGAGTTATGTGGTAGGTGATAAATGAAGAACTACAGTTCAAAACCTTTCAACCAAGACAAAAGTTACAACTCAAGATCTTTTCCCGTGGATACCAGTGTTGTGGTTGGTGATGATAGAGTTATGTGGTAGGTGATAAAGGAAGAACTACAGTTCAACACTTCTCAACCAAGACAAGAGTTACAACTCAAGATGTTTCCCCGTGGATACCAGTGTTGTAGTTGTTGATGATAGAGTTATGTGGTAGGAGATAAAGGAAGAACTACAGTTCAACACTTTTCAACCAAGACAAGAGTTACAACTCAAGATCTTTCCCCGTGGATACCAGTGTTTTGGTTGGTGATAATAGAGTTATGTGATAGGTGATAAAGGGAGAACTACAGTTCAACACTTTTCAACCAAGACAAGAGTTACAACTCAAGATCTTTCCCCGTGGATACCAGTGTTGTAGTTGTTGATGAGGAAAGAATTGAAAGAGTTGTGGTAAAAACATAAGCCTAGATTTCTCTTATAGAAGTTCTTTCTTGTTTTTTTCACCAGTAAATGTGTGTGTTACAACCAGTGTGACTTCTCCTAGGTCTTTAGTTTGTACTGGAGCCTGCCACTCACAGTATTTCTCATCACACATGTGGGAGACAACCCACAATGCAATCGATAAACAATCACTTACTTGTTTGCTGCCCTGAACCCCCCCCCCTCCTGCACAAAAGTGCCAAGGCTCAACCACCTTCTACTATCCTTGCCATCAACCACCTGCCCTCAACCAACATATTATATAATTCACTCAATAACTATGCCAGCATATTACACTTTCAACTATGAGAACACGCTTGACCGGTCGGTCGAGGGGCAGCTAGTCTAATATGTACTGAAGAGCACATTTAGTACGTGAACAATCTCACTATCTGATAAGCCCTAAAGGCTCTGTGGCAACCACCCTACCCAACCAATGCAAAGTGAACCCCACCTACCAACAATAAGGCAGCTCCTGAAAGGCAGGCAGGAGAGAGAGCAAGCAAGAAAGAAAGAAAAAGAAAAAAGACAAAGGGCCTCGGCTAACAAAATGCTACAGTGACATAATGGCTACAGCAACCTACATGTTTCTCACGGTTGCAAGGAGAGGGCTGCTTTCTTTCTTATGTCGCTAGCCCATCATTTATGGAAAGGGGGGCAGAGCAGAGTGCAACTCACTAAGGGGGAGAAGGGAGGGAGAAGGGGCAGGAGAAAGGGTAGGAGAAGGCGGAGGGGGGGGGAGAAGGGGAATGATGGGGGGGGTGGAGGATGGGGTATTGAGAGGAGGGAAAAGGGGGGGGGGTGGAGAGGAGGAAGCCTTTGCAAATACTAAAGTAACATAAACTCTACATAGGCATATGTGCTCCGCGAGGTCTCAATAAGAGGGCTGCTTTCATTCTAATATGTAGATAATTCTTACCATGGACTAACAATGACATATCCATAGAAAGGTCGACAGAGCGTAATTCACAATGAGGGGGTGGACAGAGGGGGGAGAGGTGGGGAGAGAGGGGAGCGGTAGGGAGAGAGGGGAGGTGCAGAGTCGAAGGCCAGAGGGGAGGGAGGTGGAGGAGCAGGCAGGGGGGAATGGGGAGGGAGCAGGTGGAGGCAGAGGTGAGGTGAGGTGGAGGGAAATGTGGAGGGGAAGGACAAGGTAGGATGGTGGAAGGGTTGAGAGGTGGAGGGGAATTAGAAGTATGATATATAGGCCCCTTGAGGTTCCAATAAGAGGGCTACGTTTTTTCTTTCTTATGTAGCTAATCCTCACTACGCACAAACAATGAGGTATCCATAGAATGGAGGGCTCAGGACAATCCACAAAGAGGGGGAGGGGCATTGGGGGGAGGAGTGGGAAGGGAGGGCGGAGTGGGAAGAGTGGCGTGGGAGGTGGGAGAACGGGGAAGGGGTGTTGGGGGGAGGGGTGGGAAGCGCGGGGTGGGGAGGACGGGGAAGAATCGGGGAGGGGGGAGGGGGGCAGGAGAATGGGGGGGTAGAGAGTAGAGGGTTGAGAGGCGGAGGGGGATCGGGAGGGTGAAGGTGAGAGGGGGGCAAGGGAAGGAGCCTCTATAAAGCCTAAAGTGAGATAATACCTAGAGGAACATACCCCCCTCGAGGTCACGAGGGGGCTTCTGCTAGTAGTGGTTGTACTAGACGGTGACGCCTCAAGCGTTATCAGATAAACTGGGCCAATGTGTTTGACAAATGCTCCACGGTCCTAGATTCTTGTAGTTAGACGGTCAAAAGGTTACGTTGCCTACTCTAGGTAAACGCTATCTACTTTGCAGCACTCTTACTCACCTTAGCGGTCGGCATCATTTCAGGCTGTTGGCCGGACGTCTACAGGCCCACGGCCCCTTAGATCTCAAGAACAATACCTATTTACAACAGGACAACGAGAAGCTTTCTGGTACCTATTTTTCAGATATACCCCTAGGCTCATTGTCAACCCTCATTACCATTTATCATACGGAATAATCAAGGGAGAGAGTTCGCAAACCGTTTCTAATTCCTCGCGGTACTCGGAAGGGTATGAGAACTTTGAGGACGCGGCTGTACACAACACCTCGATTGAAGCAACGGGGAGCACCTTGGCATAAAATGGGCTATGTTCAAACAGTTACAGGAGAAGAGTTTTTGTTTTAATTTTTATTATTCTAATTTTGTTAGCGCTAAAGGCTTAATTGTTTCTGTTGTTGAGCTAACCTTATGCCAAGGCGTCCCCCACCGCTTGAATTGAGGTATTGTGTATAAGCAGCCGACCCGGCAGGAACCAAATCCAGGTGTTGTGTATAAGTGGCCGGAACCATATTCGCATAAATGTATATCCACACCACCCTCTAACCGCCTACCCGATAGACAATCCAAAAGGAACGGCAAACTAGATTGATGCTAACTCTCTAGTTAAGTATAAGCCAGGACACAGAAGCAAACAAATGTGCTATCATAATACACTCTATGCCGAGTGGTTACGGATGGAGGAATGGTGGACTAGATGTCTGTTAATAGTAAACGATTCTGTAGTCATAAGGTATCACTCGTTCAGAAAGGTAGTGCCCTGTAGAGGGAAATGCCGGGAATTGTGAGGCGGGGACCTGTATGGGTAATAAACAGGGAAAATCAAGTCCCTGCCCCGTAACAAGCACTAGCTCAAATCATATGCCCAAATCATACGCTCAAATCATACGCCCAAATCATACGCCCAAATCATACGCCCAAGTCATAAGCCCAAGTCATACGCCCAAGTCATACGCCCAAATCAGACGCCTAAATCAGATGTACAAGCTATATATGAAAGATACGCTATCCTCGTACCTACTAGCTAAAGACAGCTACGATAGCTGAGAACCGCTAGCCCGTGTTAGTTAACCAATCAATGCTTAGACTATTGAAATAGGAGGTTGGTGATACTATATATGTAATTGAAGATTATGAGTGAACGGTTCTCTAGTCATAGGATATCACTCGGCATGAACAAGCGGGGCCCCAGGTAGGGGAAATGGGGGGAATTATAAGACGGGGACCCGTCCGGGTAATAGACGGGGAAAATCAAATCCCCGCCCCTGTCCGTGCCCCAGTGAGGGCCCCGCCCCGTGTGGGGCGGGTTGGAGAGATAAAATATGAACCCCGCCCCGGAGTAAGGCCGGGGCCTGTCTGTGAAAACCCACCCCGCCCCGCCCCGTAACGAACACTATGTAGATGTTGTGGATGTCGGATTATCCTTGGTATGAACTTGCTGCTGTCGTGATCAACCCACATTATATATACAACTCTCATACATTCAAGATGGTTTGAAAGAATGAGGAATTGTTTGAATTGTTTTCAAGAATTAAGATGCATCAAGAACAGACACCTCGGGCGTCCATTAGTGTTCTAGTCGTTTCCTGTGAACGCATGATGATAACCAGCTGATACCACTTGACATCGCGACACACAACGCTAAACCTGTTCGACGGCTGATGATAAATCAGTGTGCACAGTGCTAGGCCCAGCATCTCCGGTCATCCGCACGCGTTAACATCGAGTGGACGACAACATCACACTACTATCACCCACACTGGACTCCCGAAATTGGCGGGGCCGAATTCCATTATGCCGGTCAAATGTTTATTTTGTCACAAAAGATACGAGCGTGGCGGCGCATACCCGACACACTTGCGAAGGGCGCATGCAACTTTCGATATCGTACTCACATCCACCGTACGGAATCCACCTGCAGACGTCCTTCCCGACCGGGGGACCGACCTATCCGACACCAACGAACCCATCGAACACTCTGATTCCGCCTACGAATCAGATCCTGCCGGAGATACAGCCGGTAGTGAGCGTGACGCACCTCATGATACGCTAAGGCGGAAACCCGAAACAGAAGCACTCGAGGACAACATGTACCCAGTCGCTGCGGAACAGGAGGATTATCCGGGCGCTGAGGAAGCCATTGGAGAGGTTAAAGAGTATAAGGAAGAATGCAGGGATTTCTGCGAGAACCCTTGGGCTCCGTCTACTTCTGTACAAGGTTTCACACTTGCATCTTGGTTCCGTGAGAGCAAAGTCTCAAAGACGCGGATTAACGATTACTTTTCGAATGGTATCGGAAACTCGACATCTGTCGGCTATAGCTCTATGCATACGTTGGAGAATCTTCTCCGACACGTGGATCCGTATAGCCCTATGTGCAATGGTTGGAGGGACATGTGGAGGATGGTCAGAGAACATTACCATTCTTGTATCAGAACGTCCTAAACTGCGTGAGATATCTTCTTCGCCAGGATAGCCTATCGTGATGACTTGGTCTAAGCGCCACGCCGTGAATACGACCAGAGCCGACAGAGAATTTATGCAGAAATGCATACGGGTGACTTGGGGTGGGATGTCCAAGTACTGCCGCGTAGCCTCTTTTATGTGAAAGCATACTAATAGATCACAGGAAACACTCCCGGAAGGGGCGACTGTGGTTCCAATCATTGGGATGTCAGATCAGACGAATCTCACCCACTTCTCCGGAGCCAAGAAAGCATGGCCGGTTTATATCACGATCTGAAATCTTCCGTCGGCAATACATAACAGACCTGGATCAATGGTAGGTCTGCTTCTTGTGCTATTGCCCATTCCGCCCAAGCTCACCAAGTCTTCTAGGGCCGACAAACTCCAGAGAGTGATAAATGCGACACACTCCTTGGGGTACTCAACCTCATGTTTGCCCCATTGAACGGTGCGGCGCGGGAGGGTGCCCCTATCGATTGTGCTGACGGCAAGCTCCGGAGATGCTTCCCGACAATGTCAGGGTGGATTGCGGACCATATGGAAAACGTTACCCTACATGGGATCAAATCCAACGCTGTCCTAAATGTGAGGTGCCTCCAGAAGAATTAGGAAGCCGAGCCGGCCAGCATCGTACTCGAGATGACGCAAGATACGAACGCTACGAACGCGAAAACCCGTCCCTAGATTCCGAGACCCACGACACTGCTCACGCTCGCTACACGAATGAAACTCATGGTATCAAAAGGGGGCAAACCGTTTTTCAAGGAGACGTGAGAGTTTCGACGCCTGATCTGCAGAAGCCAGATATGCTCCATACAATATATCTAGGAGTCTTCAAGCATATGATGGACTGGATTCAGGGATTTCTCAAAGAACATACGCGACAGCAGGCCTTCGACGATGCCTTGAAAGCTTTGCCCCCTTACCCAGGATTCTTTGTCCCCAAAAAGGCCTACAGGGAGGTTACGCAGTGGCAAGGAAAAGAGATGCGGAATCTCGGGCGTTGTTTGTTGGGAGTTCTCGCTGTGGCGTTGAGAGAGCCTGATAGTACGCAGGTGCAACCCTTTAGACGTGCGCTCACCTGTGTCATGTTACTGCTTGACTTCAGCATGATGGCTCAATACCGAAGTCACACACCCGAGACTATATCTTATATGGAAGAATATGCGACGCAGTTGCACGAGACGAAGGGCAGCTTCTTGGAGTTTCGCATATCCAAACGGACGCAAGAGGAGGCTGATGAGTTGCGCAAGGCGCTGCCTCGTCAGAGAGCGCAGCATAGGGAGCGAGTACCCCCATCCCAACGGCGCCAGATCCGTGACCACGATCGTGAAGAAGAGAACGACCAACGTATGGAATTGATACATTCCGAATCTAATTTCAACTTTCTTAAGATGCATCTAATAAGGCAGTTTCGCGATCACATCTACATGTTCGGCAATATTCCCATGTATTCCACCGAGTATGGAGAGCTCGCACATAAGGAGCAAATCAAGGATGGATGGTGACGCTCATATAAAATCGATGCAGCGCGACAGATACTCAGCAGCTACGGGGATAACATGCGATCCGCATGAGACTTTTGAACTTGGAATTCCTTCAATGTGCAAGAGCTGATTTACCAACTGAGGTAGTAGAACATTTAGAAAAGACCAGGCCTGCGCGAACCCCACCAGCCCATTGAAGGATTCTGAAGGGATGTCGTGATAATATCCTGGACGTCGTTGATTTTGACAGAGCATGCGATATATCCCCGGAGACAATTTGTCGGGAATTGGTACGATATAGCCGACTGAGCCTGCCTCCCGCCCGCCCACTGCCGGAACATCCCGTGATACTGCGAGCTTTGCCGGTGGAACTACTGACGCAACTGGAGATCCCTGTTCTTGCGTTCCAGGAGTCAGGTGTTTACGACATACACAGGGCCCGATGCACGGGTACTCAACTCTTCCGTAACCAGACTAGTCGGAACGATTGCGTTTGGATACAGGCTGGTGGGGAGAATATGGATGGTGCGCTCAGGGGTCGTCTTCAGGCAAGGCTCATGGATATGTTGAAAATGTGGTCGGGCTATATGCAGCAGGATACGGTCTATCGCCTCGCTGGAGTTCAATTCATGAGCCTGGTAGACTCCGGACAACCGTCGTAAGTACACGGTCTGGTAACCGTTCAGCTCAGAGACATTACCTGAGAGCTCACAATTGTGGATATCGAGACGATCTTAGGCCTGGGGCATCTGATACCGGAGACAGACCGCCGCTGGCTTGTCAACAGTCGGATCGATTTACGCACGTTTAACGAGATCTATTAGGATCACATTGGGGGCTTGTATAATAAAATAAACTCGCGGAGCAATGTAGCCTAGATGGGGCTATATCACTCCGTGACGGAGATGTAGCGTCATGATCACGACTAGACAATAAATGTGTATAATAGACAAGTATATAGTAGAGATATAGACATAGAGGAATAGAAACATCTAGAAACAAACAAATTATGCACGATAGTAGTAGTAGGAGGCACGCCGGCAGGAATGACTAGGGTGATATCGGGGGCAAGTTGTTATGAGCACGCCCGGAAGCAGCAGGAAAAGGAGGTACCTTGGGGAGGCGTCCGGATGCTGCGGAGAAGCGAGGCAGGAAAAGAGACGTCAGGACGCGAGATAAGGGGCGGGAGAAGAGCAGGAGATGTGGGGTGGCGGCGGGATGTGGGTAAGGTCCAACGTCACGTCAGGACGCAATCGGCGTTAGGAATGGCTTCAGCACAGTGGGGACGCAGAGGACTGAAAAACGACGTCGGATGCGTCCGGATGCGGCACCCGCGCCTCAGACTCAGGATTAATTTGTCCTGATGCATTGAGACCAATAACCATGTCCCTCCACCCGGACCGGGCGTCCCCCCTGCCCTAGTGATTCTGAACCCAATCTTACTACCTCTCAACACACCACCTCAGTGCCAGTGGAGTATTGCAACAGCTGTACCGAAGGCTGGCCCACTTGTCCAAAAGGCTCCGCAGGCCAATGCTCCTGGGCCAGCACAAAACGTACCTGCTCCCCGGTGAATCCCCAAGCGCAGAACAATCCCCCACCCCTAGGCCCCGCTATCTCTGAAGCTTAGGACAATCCTCCCGGCGCAGCGAATTCCCAAGCGCCGAACAACTGCCTATCCGCACGCCCAGTGAATGTCCAAGCTTAGAAGAATCCTCCACCCCCAGGCCCAGCGAATCCCGGAGCTCAGAATCTTCTGCGCTTGGGGCCAAAATAACGGCACCCACCGGGGAATATTTCTACAATAACCATCTGGCTCTCCCAATATTTATCCCGGGTACGCCAGTGCGGGTCCAACATGCTCCAGGGAATGTCCAAGCTCGGAACAATCCTGCCGGCACAGCGGATCTCCAGGCTCCGAATAATCCTGCCGGCGCAGCAAATATCCAAGCTCCGAACAATCCTGCCATCCAGGTAATTATTCCTGCCCGAAACCAAGGGGTTCCCCTAATGGGCATTCTAGGTACCCCACCAGGGAGGCAAGATGCTCCTCCGGCGGATATCCCGGGAGCTGCGGCACTGATTGAGGAGGATCCGGGGTTTGAATACCTTGGCATGGCACGACCAGTACCGCGAGGAGTGTCGGAACTGTCCCAAATTAGGGAGCTTTTCACAACAATTCGGAAGAGTTTTTTTTTAACTTACTGATGTAGGATATATAGATTGGAGCGCTATGCTTGGAAGTCCACGTGCTGTTCGTATTGTTAGGTCCGTAATTCGGTCGGTATCGACCCACCACAACGCAATTATCGCCTTTTCCATTGGCGCAATGCTGATATAAATGGGGTAGATTTTGCTGAGTTAAATGCCTATGACATACGCGGACTGTCAGCGATTATGTGGAGAACTGTGCCACACAACGCGATTCACTAGATACTTGGCCCGACGGGTGAAGCCGGCAAAGCCCTGTGTCTGCATCCTGCGTTCGCGTTATTTTATATAAATTATGTCTTCATTGAGAATGATGAAGACGGAAGGGCCTGGCTGCTGTAGAATCCGGTTCTCCAAGATCCATTTGATTTGTTCATCCATTGTCATCGCCGATATACTGCACACAGGGTACCCACTTCGCTCTTGAGAAGGCACAACTATCTTCCTCAAAATGACATCGCCGATTGGGCACGGCAAGCAGCGGCACGTACTGGCATTCAAGCCCTATGAAAGGAAGTGAGACCTGACTCCGGCCCAGCCAATGCTGGAGGTAACCAGGCAAATGTCTCTCCGCGCTTTTCTCCGGGTATCTGGCAGTTCATGATCCGATGTCTCCAATGCCGGTGAGAGATGTGAAGCAATCATCGGAATATCATCATTCCCCGTTGCATATCCCACCAAATCCCCCCATTTTCGTAAACCCCTGGCTATTCAATCGCCATCCAAAATGAATACCCACCATGGGTGGGACTGGGGGCACTGCCAGAGTGAGACTCCGGATGTCAAGGTACAGAAGCCTGGGGCTACATCCGATTTCTGAAGATTGGCAGCTTTTGAATAAGAAATTGCGTCAAGCTTCAAATGTTCGCCAGTGGTTGAAAGCAATGGAGGACCTGAAGCGTCGGGCACAGTTCCATGACGAAAGCTGTGACGAAGACGCCAGTCCAGTTAAGACATTGCATTGGACATTGTCCGCAGAGTGTGCTGGATCGGAGTGTGGTCGATCTGACGGAGTGTTGTTTGTATGCTAAGTCTACAAAGACATATATTAGTGATTTCAATTTCTGTTCAATAGATTTCATAGAGTAGTACTGAAGAGTTTTGGAATATCGTTTCGATCTTGCTTCGATGAGTTCGTTCGTCTGGGTTCGCACATGGCGTAGTATGATAGCTGGTGGTGTTGTGTTCAGGTTCAGCCCAGGAGCTATGGTCTTGGCTGACTCTGACGCCAATAGACGTCACTGTACACGATGTCTCTTGGTGCATACATACTTGTGAGGCTTAAAACACTATCACAAGGGGTGCTGCAAATCAGCCGTGACAATCAAGACTCAGTACTTTTCATGATCTTTCGACAACCCAAGATCGATATCTTTATCCGCCGTCATTGGCAAATTGCCTTCATTATCTAACCCACGATACAGTATCCAAGCCATACAGATCCAGATCTACATCACGATGTGGCGGTATACCCTATGTTGTATTTTCTACTTGTACGTCCCCTAGGGATCACCGCCGGTGAAATGTACAGCGTCGGTGAAATCTATATTCAGACCCTTCCGACCCCTCCCTGGCTCTTACCTCCCCACCTACAGGACGTCCACCTTCGTTTTGATCCTGCATCCCCAGGTCTGGCGTCTTGGGATATACGAACATCAAACACTGTCCAAGTGGGTATCAATCGAACCCCCTTTTTTTTGCCCTAGATATCATATTCAAGGATCGCGGAGGGACCAATGGTGCCTAAGGGAATAGCGAGACGTCAGTTGCTGAAGGGAAAGTATGCAAAACACCTCTCCTACTAGTATATTAGTAACAAATGTTAATAGCTCTCTGGCCCTTAGACGTCCCCCCGTACTGCCACAGTTACAAGAAATTCTGAGCAGTATACGCAGAAGGACTCTGACATGCGCGGCCGCCCGTCGCCCCGCATAAGAGGGAGCGTAAGCAATCATGAAATGCTCTTTATATGGAATCATAAGATATCGAACTCACCAACCTCCTTTAAGGAACAGAGAACCGGAGTCTGAGGAGCACGCACACTTCCAGCCGGCCGTGCGAGATTGAGGGTATTTAAAGCCAAACCAAACTTCCCAGCAATAAGATTCTGGCATGCTGACAATCTCACTGAAACCAGGACCGTATATGGCGACATTGCGTATGCGAAATTGTGGTGTGGATTCCAACATCCGCGTGGCCCATCCTCTGTCTATGCAACATAGCGTGAGCAAATAAAGGCCTATATTCTAGCTCACCCCTTGGACCCTGGTTGCCTAACAGAATCGCAAGTGGATTCAATTATATTGTTTGCTCGCGGCCTTTCGCCAGTCAAGGAGCGCATTGAGTTCATCAAATACCATCACCACACAGACGACGTTTGGGAACTCGTCCGGCATGTAAAGCTCCTAGTCAAAGATTCCACCAATAAACTGCAGACGTTCAACGAGGGTAAGAGGGCTGAGCGAGATGGTTGTGGCGACGTTGCGGAACCTGCGAGTACGTGTTATCCATCATGATTCCCGTAGTCCCGCACTAACAGGTGTTGCTAGTGGCTAATTCCGATTGGGATTCCCCATATTCCCCGCGGGCTGTGAGAATCCATATCTTTCGTAAAACGGGAGCGCCGGCGGCCCAGCATCCATTCCTCGACCATCCCTTGTGTGTAAGAGACTCAGATTGGGGAATCGCCTGGGCTGTCCTGACTGCACGGAGCATCGAGGATCTGCTCCGTTTGGTAAGAGCACAAGACGTGGAAGAGGAAATCAAATACCCCCTGTATCTGATCGGCGCCATGGGTGAGGGCGCTACCAGACTACATCCGGACCCCGCACAACCGCTCCCACTACCCCAGATCCTTTTCCTGAATAGAGATGACGACATTCATGTGTGGTTCCTCGCAAACAAGTGCCACGATCCCCTGGACCTCATGGTTCTTGAGTCACGTCCGGAAGATGGAGACGACCCGGATGAGACCCCGCAGCCTCCGAAAGGGCGGCACCCCTTTTTTGATGGTGCGGTTTGGGATGACTCGGCAGGTGCAGAATATGCTACGTGGGAGATGCAGGAGGAGGAGGAGTAGATTGACGAGGATGAATGGCTGCAGGCCAAGCCGGAGGGAGCAACTCAGCCACCTTCTGGTGCTGGCATTATCATTGTGGACGACGGCGACGTAAGTATCGAAACAGAACCGGCCGACAGGTCAAGACAGGATAGCTAATTGCCGATATAGGACCAGTCACCGGGAGTCGCGGGCCTCTCAAGACGGCGGAGGAACATTTTCTTGCAAATGGAGGAGCCCGTGAGATCTAATCGATTTGCGCGAGTGTCAGGGGTGGAAGCCTCTGATACATCTGGGCCTTCCGAGTCTGAGATGTTCTGAAAACTCGCAGAATTTGGGCAGGTGAACCCCTGGGCAACCAAATGCATGGCAAATCCCAGGCTTGTAGCTGTGAGACCTCAAGGGCACGATAGCGCAAAGGACACACCACATGCCGGACCAATGAATGGCGACAAACACCCGGTCTGCCCTCCGGCCGGCCGCTGCTCCGGTCGCCAACCTCAATGTCTCGACTCCTCAGAGATTGATTCCTAATTCCTCTCCCTCTCAACTGCCGCCATCCACCACCAATGTGGCCACGACTCACCCACCAGCATCCGTGACTCGCCAGGGACGCGGATCATCAACTCTGAGTCCTGAGCGTGCCCAAGAAAACCCCCTATCCACCCTCGAAAGACGCCGTTCTGGAAGACGTCGCCAGGGTTGAAAATAATTTGAGATTTCCTAGATTCGAGTTTAATTCTTTTTTCATTTTTACCCCAAATACCTAAATACCTTACTGTATACTAGATCTAGTTTTCGTTTTAAAGTCCTACATTTTCTGATTGGGAATCGTAGCTAGTATGTGTTAGGACTCAAGTAATGATACTATTGAGCTCCCTTGCTTCAGTTTCTCTCATTCTTAATCCCCTTATGCTAAAGTCGGATACCTGTTTCCGGATTGGGCATGCCGCGCATTCTCTGTCCATAACTAGGCTGGCGTTCGCCAACCGAACTAGAAGATGCATGATGTGAAAACTGAGATGGTGTTGATTCACTGGATGATTCGATGTGTGGAGATGAGGTTCGATATATCTAATCCGCTTAGAGCGTGGCGGGTGTCTTGCTAGAATTAGTGTCGCTAATCGATACTCCTTGTGGCTAGTTTTGGCTTAGGCTTCAGCCACACTAGTGACGCCTCATTCATTAGCGACACCTTGTATTTGGTCGAACCTTTTCATACTAGAGTCCAGACGAACATCATACCTGAGCTCGTCCAGAGTTCGAACATAATGTTGAACAAGTTGAAAACACCCTTTTGCAGTTGAATAGATTCTTTCAATACCGAGTGATAGGACGTGGTGGGGGGGGGGGGGGGGGGGGGGGGGGGGGGGGGGGGGGGGGGGGGGGGGGGGGGGGGGGGGGGGGGGCGGGGG
>Ga0307517_10010255_pt1 | contig 13142 bp, 4 predicted proteins | sample 23_EM_MG_FD_194515 | JGI IMG/M metagenome (GOLD analysis project Ga0307517, IMG submission 194515) | Populus trichocarpa ectomycorrhiza microbial communities from riparian zone in the Pacific Northwest, United States - 23_EM | ecosystem: Host-associated > Plants > Roots > Unclassified | place...
ACTTGTTTCAGGAACCCACAGGCCTGCCTCCTCTTAGATCCCACGATCACAGGATTCCTCTAAAGGAAGGAGGAGACTCAGTTAATCTAAGACCTTACAGGTACTCTGGCCTTTAAAAAGATACATTGGAGGACATGATAAAAGAAATGATGAGGACAAAAATCATAAGGACCAGCAACAGCCCGTTTGCCTCGCCAGTAATCCTTGTTAAGAAAAAAGACTCCACATGGCGTCTCTGTGTTGATTACAGAGCCTTGAATAAACTCACCATCAAGGATAAGTATCTTATTCCCATGATTGAGGAACTTTTGGAAGAATTAGTGGGAGCTTCTGTGTTTTCCAAGATAGACTTGCGTTCAGGCTACCATCAGATCCGCATGGCGAGAGGAGAAGAGTTCAAAACAGCTTTCAGAACTCACAGCGGCCACTATGAATTCTTGGTAATGCCATTCGGCTTAACCAATGCCCCGACCACCTTCCAGAGTTTAATGAATGAGATTTTCAGGGAGCATCTGAGGAAATTCATTCTAGTATTCTTTGACGACATTCTCGTCTACAGCCATACACTCACAGAACATTATGAGCATCTAGCTACGGTTCTCAACTTATTAAGAGAACATCATCTGGTGGCTAAAGCCAGCAAATGCTTCTTCGGCAGGGACCAGGTGGAGTATTTAGGACACATCATTTCTAAGCAAGGTGTGGCGACAGATCCATACAAAATACAAGCCATTAGGGAATGGCCACTGCCTATCGGATTAAAACAACTACGGGGGTTTTTGGGATTGACTGGTTACTACAGAAGATTTGTAAGGGGCTATGGCAGCATTTGCAAACCACTCACTCAATTACTCAAAAAAGAGGCCAAGGGATGGAATGATACGGCCACCACAGCTTTCAATCAGTTGAAAATGATTATGACCAGTGCTCCAGTATTAGCTCTGCCAGATTTCAACAAAACATTTATCGTGGAGACAGATGCATCCATGATGGGTGTGGGAGCAGTCCTCATGCAAGAGGGACACCCCATTGCGTTCATTAGCAAAACATTGGGTCCTAAACAACAGGTAATGTCAGTATACGAGAGGGAAATGCTGGCTATTCTCCATGCAGTCACCAAATGAAAGCATTATCTCTGGGGGTGCCATTTTATCATCCGAACAGACCATATAAGTCTGAAATATCTTCTACAGCAGAAGTTGACTACCCCTGCACAACATTTATGGTTGGTGAAATTGCTGGGGTATGACTATGATATTGAGTACAAACAAGGTCGCGAAAATGTTCCTGCAGATGCCCTTTTTAGAATTCCAAACAAAGAGGTTTATGCTCTGACCACTTCTACCATCTCTACTGACCTCCTGGCAGAAATCAAGAATTCTTATGAAGGTGATGCTACAGTTCAAGGAATTATTAAACAGTTACAAGAGTCTACTAACACCCACCCACACTACACTTGGGTGAATGATCACCTTAACAGAAAAGGCAAGGTGGTGGTAGGGAAGAATCCTGCACTACGGGACAAGCTCATCTCCATGTTTCATAATTCAGTTGTTGGAGGACACTCAGGCATGACAGTTACAGCTAAAACCATTGGGGGTTTATTTTATTAGAAGGGTCAGCAGAAACACATCAGGCAATTCATCAGGGAATGCAATGTGTGCCAGAGGAATAAACATGAAAACACAGCCAGTCCTGGACTCCTTCAACCATTACCCATTCCTTCTACTCCCTTCATTGACATCAACATGGATTTCATTGAAGGACTGCCCAAATCTGAAGGGAAGGAGGTGATATTGGTGGTGATGGATCATTTCAGCAAATACACACACTACATGGCTCTCAGTCATCCTTACTCTGCCCCAGGGGTGGCCAAGACCTTTATGCACAATGTCTATAAACTACACGGGTTATCAGCCTCGATAACAAGTGACAGAGATCCAGTCTTTTTGAGCAGGTTTTGGAAAGAATTATTCACCAGTCAAGGGGTCAACCTCAACTATTCCTCAGCCTACCACCCACAAACAGATGGCCGAACCAAAATTGTTAACAAATGCATCGAACAGTACTTACGCTGCATGACTGGTGATTGCCCGAACCAGTGGGTCAAATGGCTTCCTTTAGCTGAATGGTGGTACAATACTAACTACCACTCAGCCACCAAGATGACACCTTATCAAGTTTTATATGGAGTTGCTCCACTCCTACACATTCCCTATTTTCCTAAAGATTCAGCTGTGGAATCAGTCGACGAGTACTTATCAGCTAAAGAAGAAGTCATCAAGAGGGTCAGGGAACATCTCCAACCAGCACAGAACAGGATGACTATGGTGGCTAACAGAAAAAGGAGTGATCGCAGTTTTGAGATCAATGACTATGTCTTCCTCAAACTTCAACCATACAGGCAACATTCATTGGCACGCAGGTCCTCACAGAAGTTAGCTGCAAAATATTATGGGCCTTATCAGGTCTTGGCCAAGATAGGGAAGGTGGCTTACAAGCTGGAATTGCCAGCTTCAACACTTATTCATCCAGTGTTCATCCAGCTTAAAAAACATATTGGAAATCACACCGCACAAGGCACTCCTCCGATGATACCAAAAACAGCTGCACTACAGCCTCGAACAGTGTTAGACCGACGAATGGTTAAAAGACACCACCAAGCACACACTCAAGTATTGATACTCTGGGAAGGATTAGCTCCTACTGAGGCTACTTGGGAAGACATGAAGGAATTTAAGTTGTGCTTTCCACTATTCAACCTTGAGGACAAGATTGGTTTCAAGGGAAGGCAATTGTTACCTGCAGAAGAAGAAATGGAATAATAGGAACTAATGCAGGCCACACATTCAAAAGTTAGTTATAGATTCCATACACACCGTTTCATTTAAGTAACTATACTCACCGTTTCAATTCCATAAAATGCTGCATGGCAGTTAGCACACAACCTGCGTGCTGAAGGTTTTCGTAACCAATTAGAATTGCAATATTCTATATAAAGGCATATGCATGATAACAGAGGAATAACGAGAATTATAATGAAAGAATGAATTCCTTATTATCAGGAAACAACTATCAGGGTGTTGTTGATGTGGTATCAACGGCCTCTCATAAATCCTCCCCACTAAAGCCCCTATTACAGCATTAACCGTCACTGGAGACCATCCAATTCGGATCCATCATTTCTTCACTTGTAACAGACTGGTTGGTGGAGCTATTTGAAGTGTGATGGGATTTTTAGAGGAAGCCATAGCAAACAAACAGATGAAACAGGGGGAGTTGACGGGCGACAAGGGAAGAGGCAAGGGTGAGAAAAAAAACTAAAACTCTTTATTGGTGGACTGTATCCAAGATCTGAACAATTAGTTTTCAATGAGGGACGAGTTGCACCATATATCTGAAAATAGAGGTGATCCAACGGTGACCGGAGAAGATATTGCTTCGGCAGCACAATCTCTCTCTAATATCCTATTTAAGACCTTTTCTCATTTAAGGCAGCCCTAAACCCCAAATCCTAAACCCCAAATCAAAAACTCAAAATCCAAACCCAAATCCTAAACCCCAAACCCTAAACCCTTAAACCCGAAACCCGACCCCGACCCCGACCCCGACCCCTAAGCCCCGAGCCCGGAGCCCTGACCCCTAAGCCCCGAGCCCTGAACCTCAAACCCTGAACCCCAGACCCAAGCCCTAAGCCTTAAACCCTAAAACCCCAAAACTCCTAACCCCTAAACCGTAAAACACAAACCCAAAACGCTAAAATCCTAAACCTCAAAACCCGAAAACTCGAAACCCAAAACCCGAAACCATAAACCCTAAAAATTCTAAACCCTAAAAACCTTATACCCAAGACCCCAAAACCCCAAAACCCTAGACCCTACACCCCTAAACCTGAAACCCAAAACTATAAATTCCAAACTCCAAATCCTAACTCAACCCCAAACCCTCAACCCTTAAAGTTTATGAATGACTACCACCATGGATAGAGCAGATTTATGTAGAACAAGAGCAGATAATGACATGGACATCAATGCTTTTAGCTTATTATCCTGACACAAGTGTATTTAAGTTTAGGAGAACCAAAGTTGATCCTAAAGTAAACTGCAAATCGAAAGAAAAAATTAAGAGACCAAGTGAGAATTAGGATAAAGATTAAGTGGAACAATAAAAGACTTTTTTAATTATTTGATATTCTTATTATTTCTTTCTCTCCACTTTTAGGAGAATGTATTTTACATTTTAGTGCAATGTGAAGATAGTTGCGTATTATTTTCTCTGAAGGAAAAATGTGATCCAATTTTCTTCTTAAATGACTTCATTGTAAACTTCATTGAATAATAAAAATCTTGATTGTTCCCATATATTGTTGTGATATATTGTTCCCATGTATTTAAACATAGTGGGATTAAAATTGTATTACCTTCGAGTATTGTTATAATTACAAGTTCCTAATTAGAAAAGAGATGTTTGATTGTGAAAGCTTGTTTGAAATAAAAAGAAAAACACCTCGTTACCGATCTAAGTTTTTATCAATTTTTTATTATTATTATTATTATATATAACCTTGAATGTGATGGGATGAATATTAATTGTTAGTGCTCATATGATGATTTATTAATTATAATAGATATGGATATAAGAGGTAGACTTTTTCAAAGTTATAGGTCAGCTGATTAACTTGTATTATTTCTAGTATGTTCGTGTTGCATAAATTTTTTTTATTCATTATGTTTCTATTTATATTATTTTTTATTGATTTTAATAAATAAATTTAATAGACATAAATAGGTAAATGTTTTATTTTACGAAATCAAATATCTTAATTTATATTTATCTTTTAATTTTTCCAGTTTTTCTTTTAAATATTGTTAATTATTATTTTTATTACATATATAATCATCAATTCATTTAATTAGTTATTTGGACAAGTTTTATAATGTATATTTTGAATTTTTTTCATGTAATCAAAATAGTTTATATATTCAAGTTTTTTTTAAAACAAAATCTATGACCCATAATAAAACACGGGTCAAATAACTATTACAATTAAATTGAGAAAAAACTTGATCATCTTGGGCTTGGATTTTTTTCTCCATTTATTTGCTACATAAAAGCATCGCACAAAATCATGCTCACAAGTTCGTCTATATCATAGTATCAACTTATAAAAGCATTGCACAAAATCATTTTTTTCATACGTCCTTGTTTTCATGTGATTAACTTATGATTCATATTAATTGTTCACTGAATTTCCTCCTAGAGATGTTATGTTTCATTACAAAGTGAAAGATTATTTATCTATATCATAGTATCAACCAAGTTATTAATTGTAACCCCTCCTAATTTTAATATAATTTCACATTTCCTGGAAAAAAAATTAAGTTAACAAATTTATCCAGTTTAATGAGATTTTGACATAGTTTTCTTTGCACAAGAATAATACATAAAATTTTATCCCGCAATTAAAATACTTGCACACATCAACAATCCAAGCCACTTTCAATTCATTTAACCCATATTCACATCAAAGTAGCCTCAGTTACACTATTCATCATTTTCATTTATAATCATCATAATTACAACAAGATGGCCTCACACATACCATTTCAATCATTTCCACCAATAACATATGTGTCTTAATATATATTTATATATACATGCATGTATTATTATTACAAAAAATATATGCGCATAATATATAAAAAAATAAAACAAGATAATTAATAATTAATCTTCCCATCATTATAAATCTCAAAAGATTTAAGTTTAATTATAATTATATATATAAATCTTATTTATAAACTACAGGTAGCATATACAAAAGTCTTATCTAAATAAAACTATACAATTTCTAAAATGGAAAATCATTGTTTTGGCAATGGTCAAGATGGACTTGAAAACATAATAATATAGACAATAAATAAGCATAAAATAATAGTTTACACATACAACTTTACTACTTTATAGTTACACTACAACTTTATTATTCTCCATTTCATTCTATCTTTTTGTTTCCTCCCTTTTCTTTTAAATATTTTCATTCCTAATAGTTTATCATCACCTAACTAATCTCCAACACTATGGTTGACTTAAGTTAATGTTTTTAGTCCTCGCCAATAATGCTTAACCCTTTTTAAGTTATTTATTTGCCTCATATGCATATCTTTTTTTAATGTAATTGTTTTTCCAAAGATATCATTTCTATGAAATTGTTTTTTCTTCGGCCTCGAAGACATAATTTCTTGTAATGTCAATTGTACACAATACATATAAATTTCTTTTTATTGCATCTAACATTACAAGAAAATTTAAATAATTAAAGAGGTCAGGGGGTAACCTTTACCTAGAGCTTCTGTTATATGTGCTCTCGACAAATCAGGTCCTACACTTAACGTTCCTCCTACACAAAAACAAATCAACATTTTTGTTTGGCCAAACATACATATTTATTCATTTGGTAATTAACTCAACCCAAGTACTTAAATACACAATTTTTATACTCATTTATATAAATGTAATCCACTTCATACATTTCAACCATACATAAAATCAATTTATAATTACTCGCATTTATGATTGTCATAGCAGCTTACATATTACGATTTCCATGAACTTTCAGACTGTCATAATAGCCCACACTTTTACGCATTATGGTTGTTATAACAACCCTTATTTTTCACGTATTACGATTATTTAACAGCCTTAAATTTCTTTTGTTTAGGTTGTCGTAACATCCCAAACTTTCATGAATTTGAGTTGTTGTAAGCCTATTTTTCCACACACTAAGGCTTCCATAACATCCCTCATTTTCTACATGTTAGGGTTATCATGACAGCCCTAAATTCCTATTATTTGGCTATCATGATAACCCAGATTTTCACATGTTAATGTTGTCTCAACAACTCTTTTTTCACATGTTTAGGCCTTTGTAACAGCCTTTATTTTCATACACACACATCTATTATAACAACCCTTGATTTTAACCAAACTATGTCTTATTTACCTCAAATCTTTGCCAACATATTTTGCCTAACAACACACAAACACATACACACATGTATTTCATGAAATACAACACAATCCAACCCTTAAGGATTAAAATCAAGCTTAAGCATACAATTAATCATCATCATATAGTATATATACAATTCATGTTAAATTCCTTAACTTTTTTTTTTTTTATCACTTAACCATAACAACCTAAATTCATTAGAACACAATTTACAGTATTCCCAGCTAAATTTAATGCATTTCTAACATTATTTAAATACCCAAAATTAACACAATTAATCAATTTCCCAAATCCCCTAAACTTCTCATATATGGTCGGCCACTAACAACCTCTTTTTTCCATAAATGGGTTTTTGATTTTTCTAATTAAACCCTTAATCATGTCATATAAATAACAATTAACAAGTGATTTAACACAATTTAGCATTTCTCCTAAAATTTTCAAAAACCCTAAATTCCCAAATTTAAGGATTTTCAATATTGTGAACAAAACAAGAGAAACAAGTGGATTTAAATGGCAAAGAACACCTTACCGAAGATAATTAACCTAATTTCCTAAGCCTTTTACAATCCCTTCCAAGTTCTCCCTTCTCTCTTCCAATTTTTGCAAGCTTTCTCTTTCTAATCTCTAACTTCCCAACCCCCCTCTCTCTCTAAAGCTCACTAATTTGATTTTGGTTATTGTTAAAAGCATAAACTTACACTCTTCATTCCCTTAATTTAGAGAAAAATAAAGAAAATTGTAATAACCTCAATTTCTTCACAGGATATTTCATTTATATATTGTATTATCATTAAAAGTTTAAGAATTATATATATATATATATATATATAGACACACCGAAATTTAGCAGAGTTTTCTTTATTTTTTCTCAATACTAAGTTATAGACTCAACCAATTTTCATAAGTTATATATAAAATTTCAACATTTTCCCATCACCTAGACTTCCTTATTTATATTATAACCAACACAGGAACAAACTTCTTCCTTTTCTTCCATATTTTCTCAAAAAAAATCATTTATTATATTATTCAAGAATATTACAAGTAATGAGACAATTAATTTAATTGTGACATAAATCAAATCACATATTCATTTTAATGCAAAACAAACATAAAATTTAGACTACATAATTAAGTATGAATGATACATCATTCATACTTAATTTAGATTTTTATTTTTTTTTGTACAAAATTATATTACATAGCAAAATATGCATTTGATTATATAAAGTTACAAATACAAGATTCACTACTCGACACAACGCTATGAGATACTTTAAATTTATATAATACCAAACATAAATAGCTTATACATAATATTTATTATTACTACTACTACTACTTCAATATGTAAATATTCTCAACTCATACAATTTGCATAGTTTAAGGACACACAATCTTCTCTTACCTAAACAGAGCATTCATTCCATCACTATATTAATGGATTTCTTTAATTGCTTATTAACCATAACAAATAGTATTTTTAATGGGTAATTGCTTATTTATAACCAAAGCATTTCTCGCTTTCTAAAAGCCCATAGTCGAAAAGCGAGGAAGCGATCCGAAAAAGGCATTTTATTATAAGCTAAGCTGGAAACAGCTGACCCTTTGCTCTATTCCTTACCCAGGCAGGAATAACGAAATCTTGCCAAGACGAAAGCTTGGGCGGGAACAAGAACAACCATTTCCTTTCAAGAAGGATAAGCTCATCCGGAAAGTCATTCTTTGGCCAGTAGCTTCATCTAAGTTTAGCTTAGGTCCATCAATCAATACATGAAAAGAAAGAGAGGAAGCTAGATTCGATTTGTTAAGCTGGAAAGACGAACCACCAGCTATAGCAGGTCTTCTCCTTAGGCGGGAAAGAAAGGCCAATAGAAGTAGTTAGCCTTAATCCCATACTTCGTTATTCTCTTGATCTACTAAAAACAGATGTTTGACAGATTTCTTAATCCCATACCTCATCTCTAGTGATGATGAGGTCATCCACAAACACTATCGCCAAATTACCATCTCGAGCTTTGACAAACAAGCTGGAATATGCTAGAGCCACTAAAGACTTTGTACTACAAACTCTACTATCTTGCCATACCACTTGGTGCTTCTTGCGAAAAGGAAAATTCTTTTGAAAGAAAGGGAACGAGTGGAAGACTTGTAGCAAGAGGAACGTAGTCACTCTACTAATAAGGAGAGGATGGGAAGATGCCCGAGCAAAGTGAGAGGGTTGAAAGTGCTCTACTAACAGGTAGAGGGAGAGGGGCACTTATTCGAAATTTTTAGGGGGTTTACTTTACAGGCTTATCTTGAAAGAGGTAAGGGGAGACTTTTGCCGATTGAGAGACAAAAGTTTTTTAGTAGAGATAGATAAGGGCATCCGAGAATGCCATCTTAATATGAGTAGCAAATTTCCATCCTACACCGGTTAATGATCTTCAAAGATGCCTTAGAGTTCTTAATAGTGGAAGTATATTAACTAATACTAGACTAAGTGAGTGGATAAGGCAATAAGAAAAGAAAAGCACAAAAACTGCATAGAGCATACCATACAGAAAAGAGAATTGGTTGGATGAGATAGCTAACTAGGGCACTCATAAATAATCAAGGTTCTGCCGCCTACGGGTGACATGCTTCTTCGGCGACGCCAAAACAAAGACCAATGGTAGAGAGGAAGGAAAGGAACTTTACAGGCAGATAAGAGAGGCCCCTAAAGAAATAAAGATTCATAAGAAAGGAGAAAAGAAGGAGAAAGTAAGAAAGTGAAGCTTTTCAGCTTCCTCCATTCCCGATAACTTGTCCCTGCCTTCGAGATGAGACCGGGCAGGCACATTTGTCTCAAATAAAACTCTAAGATAGATGGACCAGCTTATATCTCCTCGCCGCAACAAGCATTGTTTAAACAGATCAGACTGATTTAGTGAAGTATTGTTGCGATGTCGTTGTCGCACAAATTAATTACCTTAGCTTAAAACACACAAGATAGTATAGAACAAACAAGAAGTCGATCCCATGAGGAAGGTTTAGTTCAGATTTTTATGCTATATGTTATGCAATTGGGGGGGTTTGATTTGTAATGATCTAAACTATGACTGGAATTAAACTAGCAAACAAAATCAATTAAAACTAAAATTTATCAAGAAAACAAACCTTGGTCGCAAGCACACATCCACCTACAGAAATCAAAACTGATCCTTGAAACGAAACTCCAGTTTATATTCTGAATTTTTTTATCTTCTCTTAATGTTGATTAGTTAATAGATCCGCTGTAAAACTAATCATAACCAACAAACAATCACAGTGTCCGCACTAATGATTTATTTCAATGGCAGCCTTAAGATCTAAATAAATTCATTAATCTTAACAACCAAGCTATCCGCAACTTGTGTTGCTTTGGTCGAATGTTCTCCCTAAGTTTAATAACGTAGTTCTGCCAGAATTATCAAGCTTAGTTGCTTCACAAGTTTATATACCACAACTCCAGTTTTGATATCAAACTTAGCAATAGATTGTTCACAATAATAACTTAGAGTCCGCTCTAGCAATTAAGATAAACAATCATAGGAAATATGCATAGGAAAACAAGCATACTCATCCATAATACAAACTAAAAATAAATGGAATAATAAAACTTACAGTTCCTGAAATCTAAAGGTTTCTACATCCTTGCAACCAAGAAAACAAGTTTAGTCTTGCATATCTATTGAACAACTACTCCAAAAGATGGAAAAATACATGATTTCAGGTTTGTAAGAGAAAGAACTTGTGTTTCTTCTCTTCTGGCTGCCACCCCTCTTTCTTTTATTCTACTTCACTCTTTTTCCCTATCTCTTTGCTCTATATCTTTTCTCTCCAAATGATGCCTATATTTATAGGCTTCAATGGCAGCTCCTCCTGCACTTATCAATAATGGTGGCTATCCATTGTCAATGGTTGGTGCAGCTTCTTTCGATAATATTCAGCTGCCACCAACAATCCACCATTGTATGGCAGAATTCAGTTTTTATCTTTGAAAAATCACATAGCCCTCATATGAAATCTTTTTTTACTGAAATTTAAAGAGTTGATAGGTCTTTAAGTTAGGAATCCAACAAAATTGAGTTTGAAACAATTGGATTTCTGCAGCTCCAGATATTGAATTTTGAATGGCCAAAGGTCAACATTGGTAGAATGCGAGATTTGACTTTGAAGGATGTGATTTCCATGCTCTTTCTTTTTTTATTTTTCTTGCCTTAAATTTACAGAAAGGTATGGATGTTAGCTTTTTAGTGCTACTGGAATCACTTCATTTTGATCTCTAGAACTCACGTTCTGCACAAAACATCGACTGAAGGTCAAATCTGCCAATTACCTCCAATTTACTTCTTTTTACATCTTTCATCCAAAAATGCCTTCAAAACATAAAACAAAGAATATCACGGTTATATATATATATATATATATATATATATATATATATATATATATATAATAGGCAAAGCACTAGTTAAATATGGGTGGAACTATCGAATAATATGGTTACATCAAGTATGCCATCAATAGCAAAAGCAAAGGAGGAAGCGTAGGAGAGCTTTTAAATCCTTAGTTTCAGAAAAGGTTACCCCTTTTATTTCTTAGGAGCTCTTATTAAAGTAAAGCATTTCGTCAAGAGATGGGATTTATACCTAGTCCCAGGCAAGCAGTAGGAGTAGTAGGCACTGGTCTTGACAAATAAGAGGGTGGTTTAGCGTTGCCTAGTGAATCAATAGTCGTGATATCCAGAAATGGAATTGATGCTAGAGACTGTGAGGGAGCATAATAGACCTTCGCGAAAGGAAGATTTGCATTTTAATGTCCCAAGAGGAGCCCTCGATGAGCGCTTTTGAGAACAAAGGGTATAGACAGATGCAAAATGTCTTAGAGAAGGAGTTGTTTTCGCCTTATCCACATAGGTTGTTGCTAGGCTCTTTGATAGAATAATGGGGTCGGTCTTATTTCTATTGATGCAAGGAAGTGACATAGGTCAATCAGTCCCGCCATTCCAAATTCAAGCAAAAAAACCTACCTAGTTTCCAATCTGGAGAAGGAATGCTAGTGCGCGAGCTGTTCTTTTCTTTTGAGAAGAGAGGTTTTTCCCCCAGCAAGCATTAGATTTTAAGCCAATTTTGTCCATTTTAGCAGATTAAGATAGCAGCAGAAGACATTTTATTCAGTTTAGGCAGCTTTCAGTCCTGGGAAAGGAAGGTAAGGTGAAATATCATGGCATGCCTTATATAAGACTGTAAGCACACCTATCATTAAGTATATCAGTTCCTTCCCAGACTGCCAAATCTGATCCTACACAAGGACGGATGAGTCTTCTACCGGCTCTTACTCTATACTGGTATAGAGCAATAAGAATGTCAGCCAATTAGCAAAGATCAAGCGAACTCACTTAACTGTACTACACCAAAGACTTAACATACCCAAAAAAGACCAAGCAAAAAGAATTTCGCCTACCTGGCCTTGGCGTCATGTTCACTGCCACTGACATATGATACTAGCCATCCGTTTGTTTTCTCTTATTCAAGCCTAGCACTTTTTTTGTAAAATATGAAACTATATTTCCAGTAAGACATGAGCGGCGATCCCTATCCTCGGGCGCGTGAGAGAACGAACGAGAGCATTAAGCCAATATAAGCCGGTCCCATCCAACAGTTTTCGTGATGGAAAAAGTGGCATCGTTGACTCCAGAGAAGTAAGCAAAGGACCATTGATAAGCAGCTTTGGTATCCGCATGCGGTCTAGTTAGTATTAGCAGTCTCTGTCTTAGTAGCATTTCTTATGATAGGGCAGAAGCCCCTACTCTCTAAAGCTCTATAAGTGAGCATTTCAGGTGTGAAGGAACGACATCGCCTTATTTAATTTTATAAGGGGGACGATTCTATCCGTTCGAGTCTAGGTCTACCGGGTCCTCTGAATAACTCTAGCGAGAAGAAAAGAGATGGGCCAGCAAAGGACTGAGGTAGGAGACAAGAAAGGTAAAGAAAAGGAAATGCAACATAATTAGGTCTTAACTTCTATTGGGCACAGGCTTTCGGACAGACTTTTTACTATTAGTGAATCCACCTTTGATAAGAACTGTCCTTTCCAAGTCCATCAAAAACCTAAAAAAAAA
>Ga0307517_10010256_pt1 | contig 13141 bp, 10 predicted proteins | sample 23_EM_MG_FD_194515 | JGI IMG/M metagenome (GOLD analysis project Ga0307517, IMG submission 194515) | Populus trichocarpa ectomycorrhiza microbial communities from riparian zone in the Pacific Northwest, United States - 23_EM | ecosystem: Host-associated > Plants > Roots > Unclassified | place...
GGTTTGTTGACGAGTGCCGCAAAGCTCTTCCCCGGAAATTATTTCAGTACCGGCGGAGACGAAATCAACGCAAGATGCTACGCGGACGATCAGCAAACTCAGCAAGCTTTGGCTGCTTCGGGAAGGACTTTTGAACAGGCCTTGGACGATTTCACTCAAGCCGAGCACAAGGCGTTGAAAGCTATCGGAAAGACCGCCGTCGTTTGGGAAGAGATGGTCTTGGACCACCAAATTACCTTGGCCAACGACACAATCATTATGTAAGCCCCAGACCCTGCATTCCACATCATGTTACTGAACAGGACGTCCCAGGGTTTGGATTTCATCCGCCAACGCTGCCGCGGTCGCGCAGAGGGGTTTCAAGCTCGTTCACGCCCCTTCTGACTACTTCTACCTCGTTCGTGGCAACCTTTCTCGCTAAATCCACAGCAGTTAACCGTTTACCTAGGATTGTGGCGGTGGAGGATGGGTCGGTGACCACCCGACTGGAAACAGCTGGTGTGATCCATTCAAGACTTGGCAAAAGGTACTGCTCTTCCTTGTCCTCGCCCGCCCAATGCTTACATCACATCCAGGCCTACTCGTTCGATCCATACGCCAACATCACTGAATCCCAGCGCAATCTTATCCTCGGCGGTCAACAGCTCCTCTGGACCGAACAGTCTTCCCCGAACAACATCGATCCGATTGTTTGGCCCCGTGCTGCTGCTTCTGCTGAGGTGTTCTGGACTGGGCCTGGAGGGGACATCCAAGCTGCTTTGGCGAGGTTGCACGACCATGCGTACAGGATCACTCAGAGGGGTATCAAGGCGATCGCCTTGCAGCCTAAGTGGTGCGCATTGCGACCGGGCAAGTGCGACCTCACGGCTTGAACGGCCGTGGGAGGACGCTGCGTGGGTTTTGGGTTACAATCATCAAGCTTAAATAACTAATATCACAACGTGGATCACTCATTTTTCTACTGTCCTTTACCCCTGTCCATACTTATACCTTTCTTATGACCGAACTGGTCTGACTGGCGGCTACATTTCGTTTACTTGTGAAACAAGAAAGTTTTGAACGAATTCGCTGGCTGATTTCCCCGGAACTCGCTCGAGGCAAAATAAGGACGATGTGTCGTTCCTTGAGTTTTGGTGAAATACCATCCTTGATGCTGAGCGGCTGTCCCAAAAGGTCGGGAAAGCTACAAGAGTTCAGTGTCGCATGGTCAGAGCCGTAGCTATGCTCGCTCCGATTCTCTTCCCGCGGTAGGAAAACACTTTCTTTCTGTGAAACGTACACCGTTCGTGTGAATGGTCTGGATGTGACGAGCGTGATCATGGTAACGTTCAGACGGCCTCCCATCCTGGAGAGCGTTCACGAGCAGCATTCTTCTGGATACTGAGAATCTAGCCAGCCTTTTCGCTATGGACTTGGGCGTCGCGCCGCTACGACACTTGTGTCCCCGCCCTGGTCGCGACCTCTGGACGTCGGGTGTCGTCCTCACCCTTCCTACTACCCACCCCCGTCTACTCAGCACGATTGTCTTCGTTTCCCGTAGCCTACCGAGCGCGAAATTTCCTTGGGGCTCCACCCCGGCTCCTCGTAGGGGAAGCAACCATCAACCTGGAAGCGTGCGTCCGGTTTAGCTCTTCGTCTTCAAATCCCTTGTTAACGCGTTCTTTCCAGTCTGGAGAATGACATGCTTCAGACATTGTCATCCCTCTTCCTAACCTTCGCGGGGCGACTAGCAGCCCCCGCGTCGAATTCTACGATAGGTTGCAGCGAGAAACTGATGAGCACGACAGTGACCTCACGAAAAAGATTGGTGAAGGTTTGAACATCACCTTGATCTTTGTGAGCGTTTTCTTCCTCTTCATATCGATCTCGGTCACAGTGTTAACCCGGTTCTTCTAGGGGAGTGGGCAGGTTCGCCCCCCGCCGTTACATCCGCTTTTATCGTCGACGTTCAGAACAACCTACAAATGGATTACGAACGAATGGGCTTCCAGTTCCTCACGATTGTCGACAGTACCTCGTTTGGGAACGCCCAAACCAGCGACAATGCCGTGCTTTCCCTCAATGGACTAACTCTGATACCACCGCCGTCCACATCCAAGCTGCTTCTCTCTTCGCCGCGTTCGTCGTCATGCTGGGCAAATGATGGCCCAATCGTTATGCTCGGGCCGGTATGCATGGATCCATTATCAATCACGGTCGGCATCAGCAGCGCAAGACGAACGGAAAGGTCATCGGGCAGTTCGACCTCGTCATGGAATGTTTGCCTCTCACACTTCGAGCCGCTCTCATCCCCAGTTATGCCCTTCCCAGCTACCTCTTTCGCCAGCAAAACTGTCGCCGGCGCCGTCATCGGTTTTGCCTTATCCGGTCTCCTCTTCTACTTGCCCATCATTTCCGCTGCTACCCTATCCCGCAACTGCCTATTATAAATGCCTCTCCCTCATCCTTCGCTTATTGATTCGTTTCGACGACAAACATTCGAACGAACCAAGAAATGGTTCGGACGCATCTTTTCCCAAAATAAGACATTGGTCCTTTACTCCCTCTGATTAGAGCCTCCCTCTCCGGCGTCGATTGTGGGAGACTATTTGCTTATCATCCGCTCATTGCTTGGGATTAAGGTGCACGCCAGTGACCTGTTGGTTGTTGACAAGAGATAAGTAGACCTGGCAGGCATTCTCTATGGTATGAATCTGAATCGTCCTGTTATAGTCATGAGTGCGGCGCTCAGATCACCCGGATATATGAGAGACTCACCGCAACGTTCGAGAGCTCCCCTCCCACCGTCGATGGGATCAATTGGTCCGCTCTGGAGGCCATGGGGCTGATCGCTCCCCTCTGTGAGAATGTCGCTCGAAAAAGTTACCAGCTGTTCCACGTCGTCATGCAGACCCCGTCTTCCTCGCCCACTCTTTGAAGAAGTGGGACCTTCTCGTCTGATCATGCACGGTACTCACAACTGGGACGGGTTCCTTTACCCGCCCGGAGGCAGCAGACTAGTATCTGAAGGCTAGTGTGATATACAAGAGCCTCCCATAGTGTGGCATTTCTTGCTCATGTTTGATATTTTATATCTATCTATCTGCCCCTCATAAGAAGGGGTCACTCACAGATTTATTCTGGGGTAAAAAAAAAAAGACTAAGCACCTGTCCCCCTTGAGTCTAATGAAAAAGAAGAGCATGCATGAGTAACATGAACTCAGCTGTGTTCAAAGGGAATTGTTTATTATAAGTAGCCTCTAATGATCATATACTCTGCTTGTTGCATGCATATATTGCAGAGACAGCCTCTCTGCACCCACTGGCTGGTTGTATAGTATGAGTCTGAGTACTGCACTCATCAAGCAATGGAATATTTGATCCATGAAATTTGAGGCATAGGTAAAGAGAATACATGTTCTATAGATCTCCACTAAAGAGACACCTGGCTGAAGTCAATAACAAATACCTCTTTTGACCTAACAGAGACAAGTAGATACTGGCCATCCCACTGTACATGAACTGCCTTTCCAAATCTCTGAGGTAGCTGAAAAATCACCTTCCCAGTGGCTATATCCTTCATCTTGGACATATTAATTTCCCACACCTTAGTATCATCAAGGCAGAGCCTGTCTGGAAGCTCATCAGACAACTCAACAGGGGATGAGTCTGGAATCCCAAAGTCCCACCCATCAGTATAAGTTTTCCATGAGTCATCATAGCTAATCCAGACTTTTGAGCCATCTGTTACAGTGATTTCCATGGTGGGCCGAGACTCCACCTTAGCCACAACCTCTCCTGTCCAGATATCCCATGCTTGAATGGATCTCTCATATAGACAGAAAACCTTGGACCCATCCCCTGATACCCTGAGGTCTATAACATGGCCTCCAGATATATTTATTGTCTGTAGGAGTTTCCCTTTCTCAGCATCCCAGATGTTGATCTTCCCATCTGCACACCAAACAAAGATCAATTTCTTGTCAATCAGCTGGATGTTGCTCTGGTAGGAGTCTTTGACTGGGGTTTGGGGGGATCCCTTTTGAAGGCTAGTTGAGATACCCCAGGCCTTCACCACCCCATCTGGCAAATCACTTGGGGGTATGGGACCATTTTTTGACTTGTTTGGAGCTGAAGTGAGGGGTGTGGATGTTTGATTGATCACAATTAGGTCTGTCAATGGAGCACCAACCCGCCAGAACTTGACTGATCCATCTTGAGCTGCTGAAATGAGGGTAGAGGGAGAAGAAAATACAAGGGAGGTAATGACATTGGTGTGGCCAACAAAGGTCCCAACAAGGTGAGGGTGTGAGCCAGTAATGTCCCAAACATAGGCTTTATAAGCAGCAGCAACAGCCACAAGTTTGCCATCAGGGGAAAAACAACAAGGGGAGATATGAATGTGAGTGTGTTCCATGTAAAATTTTGCCACAACCACTCCAGAATTGATATTTTGAACTGTGACATGACCCTCCATATATAAAATGAACTGGGTGCCATCTGGAGAGAATGCAATTTGATGAGCACTATATGTAGGTCCAACTTTGTGACCATTAATGTCCCACTGCTGAACAGTTCCACTGGATGCAGACATGAGGGATTGAGGGTCTGTGGGTGAGAACCTGATACAGGACACCCAATCCTCTTGCTTTATGATTTGATGACACACTCCAGTCTGAATGTCCCACAAACGGAGTGTCTTGTCATCAGATCCTGAGGCAATTATAGTGTGGTCTGCTGAGACTGAAATAGACCAAACCTTGTCAGTGTGACCATGGAATGTCCTGACAACACCACCAGTCTGTACATCCCATAGCTTGATGGTTGTGTCATCACTCCCAGATACAAGTGATGTCCCCTCTGATGAGAAGGTAAGGGATTTCACATGATCAGTGTGCCCAGAAAGAACAGCTGCCTGACTTCCTGTAGTTGCATTAAGGATCAGGACATCCCCATTCATAGACCCAACTGCAATAGTATTGTTCCAGTATGAGAGGGGCCATGGAGAACTGTCCAACAGAACTGTGCGGGAACACATCCCCCATTCTACTGGGAGACCCTCAACCACCTTAGCCTCCTTTGAGAGCCCCAAACTGTAGCATGCATAGAGCCAAGATGAGGATGGGCAAAGGGGGAGGGCAGAGTGATATAAGTGGGAAGGAGAGTTGTAGATTGTATCAAAATGTTCCAGAAGGAATAGCTGACTGTCACTTGTCCACATACATGAGGTACCTGTCTGAACAGGGAATATAAATACAAGTCTCAGTAGGCAGTCTGCACAGTACTTACCAAAGCATACCATTGCTCAACATCATTCATAGCATAAACCCCAACATCAAGATTCCCTGTGAGAGCAAGGACCTCAATCCAGTGCACCAAGTGTCTTGTGAAGAATTCCTTGATTGCTTTCTGCACTTCCCCAACATGAGAGCTACTTTTAGGGACCATCAAGAGGTGTTTTGACCAGAATTGACATGCATATTCCAAAGCATCCCCAATGTGGGCCTTCTGGCGAGCAGGAAGGTCATTGACATCACTGAGAACAGCATAGTCATCCAGGTTACAGATGTTCCTCTTCAACCTTTCCCCCATTAGGTTGAGGCATGAAAATAGAACCTCTGCATGATGAACTGCAGGTTCCACAAAAAGCTGTTCATCTTTGCACCGGGCTGGATCCATGAGGAAGTCAGGAAATGACTTGTGGAAGGCTCGGATGGGGTCTTCTGTGTTGTCAGGGACAAGGAGGAGAGAATGGAGGGAGCGGAGGGTGGTGGAGATACTGGACAGTCCCAGTAGGTCTGAAAGGGCTGTCATTGAAAGAGGGTTAAGTACAAGCAATACTGCCCCAACCACAGTCCTAAAACAGGAGTAAATTTCCTCAGCATCTGCATCCATGTCATCAACTGCTTGCTCAAGGACCTGGGTATAAAGGAGGTCAATCCCAGATCTTCCTTCATGGCTGGTATCTTGAGGGAGAGAGATGATCCGGTCCAGCTGCCCAGTGGGTGTGCGATTCTTGAGTGCAACAAACTTTACAACTGTTGAAGCATAGATGAAGAATCCTGCTGCCTTTTTGCAGAGGATGTCAATGTCTGATGGGTTTGGCCAGTTTTCTGTGATGTCGTAGTCACTTCGGGTTTTGGCAATGTCAGTCAGCCGAGTCCTAAAGAACAGCTTGATATCACTATCCACTGAGGAACGTTTGACATCATGCAGCCTTAGCACTTCTGTAATGGATCGGAGTGACTTGAGGCGAAACCCGGAGCGGATCCGAGGCTCTGGACGACCAGTGATAAAGAATTTGACACTGGGGATCTCGTTTGCATAACGGGAGAGCACAGAGAGAACGGCAGAGGCGGGCTCTTCGTCCTTGCATTCGTCGAGGGCATCAATGATAATAAGTGGCCGGATTTGGGTGGCTTTCAATGGGCCCACAATGATCCTCTCCATTTGGGAACAAAGAGACTCTCGTCCAACACTAGGGCTGGCCCTCAGAACTCGGAGGAGCTTCTCTCGAAATAGGAGGTACCGATAGGCAAGCTGGAAGGCAAGAGTTGGAAAGATTGCTTGGAGGTTGCTTCTATCCTCGAAATCTCGCGAGCAAAAGAAGCTCGCGCCAAGTTTTCCATCCGCGAAGCCAATCTCGGCAAACGTTTGGGCGATGGTCGACTTCCCGGTCCCCGCAAGGCCATTCAGCCAGAACACGCGGTGGTCCTGTTCGTCCTTCAGCCAACCTTCGAGTTGCAGGAGGACATCTGCCCTTGTTCCCCTCAGGCACCCCTGCCTGTTCCCGGAACGGTATCCGGCCTCGTTCGTGGGGCGCATGCTTTCCAGAAGGCGGAGATCCCCATCTCCCTAATCGCAAATTACTATAAAGGGTGGGACTGTAAGGGAGTAAGACTCACGATCTGCTGACAGCGCTCGTCGTAGATGTCCAATTGTAACGACGTCTGCGGCGGGCGTTAGATACGTGCGAGTAAGCGTTTGGGAGTACAAACCTGGTAATCGATTAGGGCATAGCGAATGTCTTCCACCAGTTTGTTGAGCTTCTGTGCATTCTGTGGATTTTTGAAGAAATCCGCAAGATCCTTCTGCGCTGCCATTGAGTCCATAGCTTGGCCAATCTCCTCCAATTTCCTGGCAATCCCCGTGCGTCAGACCCGGGTCTCGGTCTTGGAGAATGTAGGCTCACCGTTCCAGCTTGTTTGCCCTCTCTTCCTCATTGACATCACCCGGAGAGATAGGTTCGGAGAGCGATTCGGAGAGCCTTTTGACCCTGGGCGCCAGCGATTCTACGGCGTGTTCATTGACTTCCGTTCGCTAGGGTAATCGTAAGCGTTGCGAATCGAATGTGTGGGAAGGAGGGCATACTTCACAATTATCGAGAATAAAGCAGAGAGATCTCACGATAGATTTGAGCGGACCGAAGGCACTTGCGGAATCTCCCACCCCACGGAGCAACTCGACCGTGGCTGATGCAGCAAATCGACGGTTTGATTTCTTCTCATCCGCAGCGGCGCTCGGTTCGAGGGTCTCGTCGGGAGGGACAACTTCTGGTCCATAATCAGGAAGGATAGATGTGGCTACATTTTCAGAAGGGACGATGAGAGGCAGCGGCCAAAACAACCAAGTTCACGTACTGTCGAGCTTCCCACCATGCGAGATTGAAGGAGTGGATGGGGAAGGGTGGGCGCCTTCGAGTTCTTCCCTTGGTCCACTTCCAATAGAAACCTTGACGTCCGAGCGAGGGTGCGAATGCTTCTGGCTGCCTCCCCCTCCATCAACATCTGCATTCCAGGCTTCCTGATCGTTATCGCTTCCACGCGCTGGCACAGATTCTGGCCCGTCTGGCTGGGGGAGTCGACCCGTCGAAAAAACTTGTTCGCCAGCTGCATTGGCTTTATCCTCCTCTCGGTCGTAACTTTCGCCCACCATGAGGTGGGACCCTGGTTGCGGAAGCGAACTCGTTGGGTCAGCCCCCTCCCCACCGGGGTTGGTCCCCGTTCCGTCCGGTTGGCGTTTTCTCCCTGTCATTCGATGCTTGAATTTCTTCTTCATTTTGGAGAGTGACCCTCGTATGTCGTCCATGTCGATGTTGGATCAGCGCAGATGGTGCGATAGTGGGTGATTGGCCTCGTGGCTTTTACTCAAGTCCATGCAAGCGCCTACCGCGGGCGCAATCTGGCAGGGTACCCCTGCGTTGCGCCATTTTTATCAGTTTGCCTTATCATTCCTTCACGTGTATAGGATCCTTCAATGTTTTATGGCTGAACGCCCAGAATGAGTATCTACACCGGTACCCCTGTGATTTGAAACCTAACTTGCCGCTGCTCCAGTGCCCTCAACCGGTCCCACCCTGACCCTGAGTTCAGATAGAGGAAGGGCGCAGTTCCGGACGTTTCTACCGTTATGAACGCGCACAAATCACGCGAAAAGGCGTCGAAACCCTCTGCACAGAGGACGTGGACCACCTCCTAAGCTGAATCCCGGATAGCTGGAAATACCAAACGAATCGCAAACGAGACCTGGCATACTGAGGACATACGGAGGCTATAGAGGACCCCCAAGATAAATGCCATGGTCTCGAATGGGATCTGTAGGCTGCCTGCGACCATGGACGAAGGCAACGTGGAGGGAGAGGACATGAACGTGTTGGTGGAGGATCGTGCTGAGGTGAGGGGGGCCTTGAAGTATCTCATCAGGGACTGGAGTTAGGGGGGCATTCTGGCTCAATGGTGTTCAACGCGTCGAAGAGCGTCGAGAGTGGGGTTGGCGAGAGGGGAAAGAAGAGCGTCAATCATCAACACCGCCTATAGTGCCCAGGGTTCCATGCCGGGTTCGAGGAGGACGAACGCAACGTTTGCTCGTGCGTCCGAGAGAATGTCCCCGCGGACCTGGAGCGAGTGGTGGTTGCATTTGTGGTGAAGGTCACGCAGAGTGGAGAGGATTGAGCACGCTAGTCTTCAGCTCATACACGACTGGCGCGGATGCGCATCAGGGATCGGCAAAGAACGGTGAGAGTAGGTGCGACGCGTAGATAGATGCAAGGGTGGTGACCATGAGGACACTTGGACGATACAGCTTCAACTAATAGTGGCCAGCACGGTCTGAAGGAGTGAGGATGACTGTAAACCGCTGTGATGGCAGAGATGCGTGATCCGTTGGACGCCCCTTACTCAGGAATGACGGAATGCAAAGCCACGTGGGCGGGATCATATCTTTCCGCGCTACCTCCGCCTCAATCCGCCCCTTCCACTCGACAACGATGACCGAACGGCCGAGCAACATCCCAATACTGGCAAGAAGTGGACATAGCGGCCATTGCACCAGATGCTTGACCGGTCTCCCCTTCTCCTTAGTCAGTATCGACTCCTCCAAGTGAGTTTGGTACTGGTTTGGTGATCCGGGGGCCTGATTAAAGTCGACACGGGGTTTTGTTAGACTTGCTTTCATCTTCTACTGTCTGGGATCTCTCGACCTTCTGGATACCTTGGACGCGGGGGTCAAGGAGAGTGAACGGGAGAGCTGGAGGAACGACATTTGGGGCTTACACGCTGGTACGTTGATCATCTTCCCTTCTTTCCCATCCTCACCATCACCCTAGGTGGAACTTGGGGCGCAGGCTTCAAGCCCAGTTGGTACATGACGGGTTCCGACGTGGGAGATGATCCCCACCGGTTGGTACGAGCCTCGGTCTTGGTTTCACGTACGCTCGTCATGGCTCACGCCGACTCCTGGTCAGGGCACATACGGATCCGAATTCGACACGCCACAGATGATTGTTACATATACGGCTCTACTTTCCCTTGCCATTTTACGGGACGATTTCACACGTTTGGATCGACGAGGTCTCGTGACGTTTCTAAGATCGAGCCAGCAGGAGGACGGAAGGTTCGTCTTCTCTTGCTTCTATCGGAGTCAGTTGGGCTGACTGGGTGGAAAGCTTCACGTCGGGCCCAACGGATGGTGACATAGACTTACGCCTGACGTATTGTGCCTTCGTTATATGCACCCTGCTCGACGATTGGTCTGGAGTGGACGTGGGAAGGGCTTTAGAATTTGTCAGGAGGTGTCGGGTGAGTATTCACCTGCTATACTTTTGACCTCGCTTACGCTGGACTAGACCTACGAAGGCGGTTACGGTTCCGCACCGGGGTGTGAAGCCCAAGGTTCGCATTGCCGGACGTTTCATTCGGGAACCATGCTTATCTTATGGAGCAGGTGGACCAACATACCTCGCGATAGCGATCCTCCATCTCACCTCAAACTCTCTTGGGTGTCTGAGTGAGAGTGAAAAGCGACGGACTTTGCGGTGGTTACTGCAAAACCAAGACAAATCCGGGGGGTTCCGAGGCCGGACGAACAAGGACGCGGACGCATGTTATTGTTTCTGGTGTGGAGGGGCGATTCAGGTATTTTCTTCTCTCGGACTTTCGAGATTTCCTCTTACAAACCTTCCGGACAGATACTTGGTGCGACAGAGCTCGTGGATGACACAGCCCTCGCTTCGTTCCTAGGGGACTGTCAATTCCGGTTCGGTGGCATCGCCAAGGCACCAGGAGAACACCCAGGTGGGCTTTTTGGCCGCCTTTCCCTACAAGTACATGACAAAACCCCTTATCAGATCCATACCACACGTATCTCTCTCTTGCGGCGATCGCCATGTTCCCACCACCTAAGTCTGCAGAAGCAAGTACATGGGCCATCGAAACCTTGGATCCCTTGATCAACGCGAAGTTGTCAACTGCGCAATGGGCGAGGGATCATGTACCAGCGAAACCCACATGAAGAACACTCGTGGAGAACAGTGCAGAGGTAGATATTGGTGGGAAATTTTACAAGTGCGTGTTCCACCACGCAAGTGAGAGGCAAGTCAAGGTCAGAATCTTGAACACGGAGGTGCATTTAATACACGGGTTTCACCTCACTCCGCGCCAGGGAAATGTGTGGACCTGAGGGCTACTAAGTGGTAACTTTCCAGTTGTGACGAAGCGCCTTGATCGACTGGCGCACATGGTACAAAGAACGAGGCAACAATGCCCTCTATACGTCACCAGGACACACCCGACGTAGCCACACTCATGAATTCAACCCAAGAGGGCTAGGAGCCCAATCCGAAGTTTCTTCCGTGACCAACTAACTACGATTTTGGCCTGAGCGTCGCTGACTCAGAATAGTATCCAGTTGGCCCTACGAGGATTCTTCTGGCCGCTGGTGAGTGGAAACTACCATAAGGATTTCTTCACCAATCATATATTCTCCTGACCGGTACGTCCGTCAAGGCACATCAACGAACCACCCACAACCCACAGCTGACTACGCAACCGTCACAGATACTTCAGATTTCACCTATGGTTACCCGCTGTGGTGTGGTCCGGGTCAAGTGTTCGGGGTTTTCGGTCCGCTTGCTCGTGGGGAGCTTTATGAAGTATGCAACGCACGATCCCAACGCATCGTCAGCATTCCTGGCTGCCGCACCGGCGCCTTGCATCCCCGGGCCCTTGTCTTGGGAAGGAATTAGTCCCTGCCGTCCTAAAACGGGGCCACGGGGTCACTGCAACCGTTCGCGTCAGATTCCCTAAACTGGGGGATTATGTCCTTCGCCGCCTTAGCTGAATCCAAGACATGTTCCACAACCGAGCCCAGGGATATGGTCCCGTACTCGAGATATCGCAACCACCATGAGAGGTGTACAGGAGGCAGGTGATGGGAGGGTGGTCACCCTCGCGCCGTCGAGTGACTGGACCACTGACGATTAGAACTTGTGAGATCATAAATTGTTCTGCGTCTTCCAGAAAATATGTCCAGACTCCGTACATCCACCCATTTTATTATATACGATAAACCCTTTCAGTAACCGTCGTCTCCCGCAAAGGGGGTGACGTGCGTGAATCAATTGACTGAAACAAACGAGGATGGCATCGGTGCTGACAGGGACAGACAGAAATTTACTAGCGATGAGTGTGAGACCGCTCATTTCAGTGTGTTCTGTCCCGGCGTCGTTCGCTCGGTCGGAGTTGAGTGTGGGTCGCCAAATATCGGACCGGAACCGGGCGGAGATCTCTTGTGGCGAGGCAGATCAGCTTGCTCGACCCGACTTGCGGAAAGTTCTAGGACTTTCCTTTCCTCGACCACCACCATGCCGCTCAACTATTCCAAGTGGGACGCCCTCGAGGTCCGTATCTGACCACGGCCGCTCGTCTCAGTCATTGACATCGCAACCTCAAGGTCTCTGATGATTCGGATATCGAGGGCCATCCAAACGTAGATCACAAATCACTCGTCAGGTATCAGCCCCACTCCATTTCATTTCTCGCTTTACCACGAGGATAGTGACCACTACGTCCGCCGCAGATGGAAACAACGCCAGATTCATGAAGATCGGGAGGCTAGGAAGCACAAAATCGCCACATTAAAGGCCGATATCCAATCAAACCCGGTCATGCAAGGTCGCCTCCGCGAAATTCGCGACAGTGTCAAGGAGAAGGGTGCCGCCTTCTTCTCCGCCACGGTCGAGAGACTGGAGAAACAACCGTCCACAGAACGGCCTCCCGCCCCACTGGAAGGAACCTACGATGGAATGCTACTCAGTCTGTTGAGGCGAACCGCAGAGGATGTTAAGAACCTCGGAGTTGCGAGTGAAGATCCCAAATTGGACGAGGAGCTTATCAAGTCTCTCGATGAACATCTGGTGAGGATGCCAGAGTTCATGGAGAAGGCGAAGAAGGAGTTGGAGCATGAGGAGGCTGAACAGAAGAAGAAGATTACCAGCGATGACATTAAACCAGGTTTCTCGTCGGCGGTGAGTAACGTGGTCTATGAGTGATAGGCAATTGACTGATTAAACACCTCTGTCGCGATCGTAGTATATTCCCTCCAAACCCGAGCCGGCACCCCTCCCTGGCGCGTTGGGCAGTTCTACCAAAACTAAAAAGACTACGACCGTCGAATACGAGGTTCTCAACCCCAAATCCGTCGCTTCGTCTTCCACAGCTCCCCCGCCTGCCTCGGAGGAAGAAGATGAGGCCGAAGAGGACGAGGGGGATGTCGTGCCAGAGATGACCCCATCTATCGCCGAATTCTCGAAACTTCCACTTGGAGGATTCCAAGAATCCTGGGATTTCATCAAAGTCCATCGGGACGTTGTAGTTGATGGGGCTTC
>Ga0307517_10010257_pt1 | contig 13138 bp, 8 predicted proteins | sample 23_EM_MG_FD_194515 | JGI IMG/M metagenome (GOLD analysis project Ga0307517, IMG submission 194515) | Populus trichocarpa ectomycorrhiza microbial communities from riparian zone in the Pacific Northwest, United States - 23_EM | ecosystem: Host-associated > Plants > Roots > Unclassified | place...
ATTTAATAATTTCATAAAAGTATTTTGTGTGTGGCGAGGTTGCTCATATTTTTGGTTCTTTATTGAACTTTTCTTGAACTTATCAAAGATAAATTGATTTTGTGGTGTTCTTCCTATATAATTTCATTTTGTGATTTATTATAATCATAAGGTTGGAGTTATTTTTCATCCAATAACTTTGGTGTCTTGGTTTAGATAATCATTATATCGGGTTCTTTATCGTAATCTAATTTTCATTTTCTTGAGTTGTTTTTTTCTTATGTATTGATTCAAGAGTTCTTACCCTCTTGGTTCACATCACTTATGATAAATGTGAAATTTTTATATAAGTACAAAATGACTAAGAAACAATTTTCAAGTGTTGAAAAGATAATTATTTTCTTGATTTAGTTCATTATGATATTTTTGAATTTCAATGGCATTTTAACCAATGATGGCAATAAGTATTTTATTACTTTTATTGATGATAACTTTAGGCATTTATAATTTTTAATCTTTATAAATTTGAAGTTGGAAACAAAATAGAGAGGAGTATCAAATTCTTAACAAATGATACAGGAGATTAATATTTCTCTATGAAGTTTTGTTCCAATTATAAAGAAAATAGAATTGTATATCGAGTAATGGTGACACCAAAAAGCCATAGAGTTCTAGACATACCCCAATAACAAAATGGTTTGATGGAAAAAAAATAAGACATTGGTTGAAATGGTAAATGTCATGATTCTCTATGCTAAATTTTCAATAAATCTGCTAGGAGAGGATTCGCTAAAAGCTTGTCATATACATAATAGAATATCTTATAGAAAAACTAAAATTACTTTAAATTTTGGATTTATTTATCTTATTATAGATTATCTAATCCATGGAGGACAAAGTTGAGATCTTGATCCAATAAAATTATTTTTGTGGGATATGTTAGAGATCTTGATCCAATAAAATTATTTTTGTGGGATATGTTAAAAATTCAAAATTTTATGGACTATTAAATATTGATTCTAATTTATTGTAGAATCGAAATATGTTAAGTTTATTGAAGATAAATACTTCAATGATTTTGATAATGATCTATAGTTGGAAAACACATAAAATACAAATACAAGTTTTGAAGATTTAAGAAACAATGATAAAAAATAATGTCTGATATAGTAAAATCAAACGAAGAAATAGGGGAAAGGTACAAAAATAATCTCATCCTAATTGTATTTATACATAAATAATTTGTCTTGTGAAAGGAAATTGTAAAACTATGGTTAATAAAATTCCTAAATTATTATTAGTTAAAGATGATCCTATGACTTATGGTGAAGCAATTACATCGAAAGAAGCTACTTTCTAGAAAGAGGCAATTAGAGAAGAAATGAATTCTATTTTTCTTACATCACATCATGATTGTTGACTTACCTTTAGGATAAAAACCAATTAGTTGTAAATGGAGAAACAAATATAATACAAATGGATTTATAAAAACCTTTAAGGCTAAGTTAGTAGCTAAATGGTTTAGACAAAGTGAATGTATTAGCTTTATTCCATACATAAGCTAGAATAACCTCTATAAGAATGTTATTTACTTTAACTTATTTATATAATTTGCATATTCATCAAATGAATGTTAAGTTTACATTCTTGAATGTTGATTTATATGAAGAGATATACATGAAACAACTTGAGGGTGTTATATTAACTAGAAATGAAAACAAAATGTGTAAACTTACAAAATCTTTATATGGGTTGAAGCAAGCATTGATAATGGCATGAAAACTTTGAATCGATGATCTTATAAGATGATTTCAAATATATTAAAGCATATAAGTGTATATATTTAAAATTTACTAATGAGTATGGTGTTATAATTTATCTATTTGTAGATGACATGCTCATTATTGAAACCAATATGAAAGGTGTCTTGAAAACTAAAACTTTTCTAACTTTTAAATTCAAGATAAAAGACTTGGTGAAGTTGATGCAATCTTAGATTTAAAAATTAACAATTCTATATTTAAAAGTTAAAAAACATAATAGAGCTTTGCATTAACTCAAATACATTATATTAAATAGGTGATGAATTTAATCTCTTGAATTTCAAAGAAGCAAATACCCTGTATAATGTTTATTAGAAAATTTTTGGATAACACCAAAAGAGCAATAACACAATTGTATACGCTAGTGTAATATGTATCATACTGTATTTTATACATTTCCCTAGATCAAAAATAGCTTTTGTGGTATGTAAAGTTTTAAAGTACATAAGTAATCATGATGTGACATATTAAAAAATAAATTGGAAGAGTTCTTGGTTACATGTAGAGAACAACTAATTAAGGATTGTTTCATAATAATTTTCCACCTGTTCTAGAAAAATATATTGATGCTAGTTGAATGAGAAGTGTGAGTGATAGTTGTTATGCTTCTAGTTGGGATATTTATGCTAGCAAGTGGAGTTTCCTTTTAGGCTACAAAGAAATAGATTAATATTACTCACTCTATTTTATAGTAACTATGCATAAATAATAAATAATAGCATCTGCATTATTTTATGTTTTAAATAGTAACTCACTATAGAACATATAGGAAATAAGAAAAAAAAAAAGAAAAGAAGGGGATAAGACATGCATTAGAGTTAGTTCCAGGCAAGGAGGGGTTGCTATGGTGGCAAAAATAGTGTCATGTTGACAGTGCATTGTTTTTAGGGTGGTTTTTCTCTTATTTGGTTTTTCTCTTTGATTTTTGCTTTTTTTTCCTTCCTTTTTCTTTCTCTCTTCTTCTCTTTCCTCTCTAATTTTCCAGTTCAAACTAACCCCATTTCTAACCTAAAAAAACTCTCTCAACTCGAACTATCTTTTTCTTATCTCTCTTTATCTTGGCATTTCATCTCTCTAAGTTGGCTCTCATTATTTCTTGCATTTCTCCCTTTTACAGTTAGGGATAAATCTCCTGGTACCTTTCTTGGTGGAATGATCACTATCATTTCTCCCTTAGGTCAATCTCAACACATCCACCATAGTTGTACCCTTTGGCCAAGCATGTTTAAATATTGGTCTCTTTGCACCAATCTTGCAGTAGATTTTGAAGGTCAGATCATTTTTTTATTTTTTGTCTAAGAAAATAGTACATATGTAGGAGAGGAGAATAGTGTATTTGTTATGTGTTTTAATGAGGCATTGGACAGAGAAAATAGTGGCTAAAGTCAAGCTGAAAGATAAAAAAATAAAAAATAAATAAAACTAAAATTGTAGACATGCATGTTGAAGAAGAAGGGTCTATTTTGGCATGCATGCCTAAACAACATTGTTTTGAACTGCAACTTTTCTTTTTTAATTCAAGCATGAAACGATGTAGTTTTTTCAAAACATATCGTTTTATTTAATTAGATTTTTCATGATTTTACATAGATCTTTTAATTTTGATGCCTTTTTAAACTTCATCATTGGACAACCAAAGATCATTGCCCATAAAATTTCCGTAAGCCCAGAAGTAGCAAACAAATAGAAATGAACAAAAGGAGAAAAAGTGGCAGTAAAATTAGAGATCCAAACCTATTTTGACAGTGGCTTTCAATTTAGTTTTCACAAGGGAATGAATAAAATTTTAGTGTGTAATGGTTTTGAAGCTCTTGTGCAAAAATACCTAAGCAAAACCCATTTCTTATTGAGGTAGGAATTCCAGTATATAGGATGTTTGAGAGTGTGGTAGCGGTTATTTTTCAAAGTGTTTGTCACTTGGAAATATATCAATATAATATTTTTTTATTTTAAAAAAATTATTTTTGACATCAATACTTCAAAATGATCAATGATATCAGCACATCAAAAAAAATCTAAAAACACTAAAAAAATAATTTAAAGCAAAAAAATAAAAATATTTTAAATTTTTTTAAAGCATTTTTAAAAAGCAAAAATAAACAAACTAAAAATCAGTTTATGAAAATGGAGGTTGGAATTACGAGTCAAAATTGTGAACGAGTTGCAAGAAAAAATAATTGAAAAAAGAGAAATTAAAAAAATACAATAATTAATAACTCAAAACCTTAGTGGAGATGTCCCAAACTCTAATGCAAAATCTCTCTTTTCCCATGTCAAAACCCATAAGCAACCCCTGCCTAAGCAACCCCTACTATTCCATTATGTGCTAAACCACCACAAATGCCAATTTATTCAATGAACCCTCAGTTGAAGCTGAAACAATTTTGTCTCCGTCGTACACAAAACCTACAGAAAATTCTTTTATTGGCCACGAAAATTCTTCTTGTTTTATACCTCCATTCTTTTTTAGAATTTTGCCTCTCCTCAATAAATTGAATAAATTGACAATTTGATCGTCAAATTGGAGTAGAAGCTGCAATAAAAATTATTAAAAGTGATATTGTGAATTGCTAAATTGAAAATCCTAGGCATTTTAATATATTTTATAATCTTTAAAATTTTGGGCGTTTCTTAGTTTGGAAGAATTTTCTATCCACAGAAGGATTAAAAAAAAAGGACAAAATTCAATCATTTCTTTCATTTCATTTTCTTTTTAGTTTTACATCATGCATATAGACGTGCAAAAAATATTTCCAGAAATAATTCAATATTATTGTTTATTTATATATTCCCAAGAACATTTTTCACCAAAAAAAGGGGGGAGAAACATTCCTTATAAATATATATATATTTTTTTTGTTAATGATAAATTCTCATCAAATTACATTAGTTTCTGTTAGGAATCCAAAGCGATCTCTATCCACCAAAAAAGCATTTCACTATTATTACTAAATTACCAACATCATCTAAAATTGAAACATATTTGAAATCAACGAGAATAAGAATCCAAACCAAGGGCTCGACGACTGTCATGAAAACAGCTCATCGGTGGCTCAGTTTGCGCTTCTTCGCCAGCTTTCTCTTCCGTTCTTGTCGCTCTTCTTCTTCTATCAAGCGGAGCTGCTCCTCATCTTCCTCTCGTGCGATTCTGGCACTGTATATCGAAATAACGAAAAGTCGGGTGTGAGTAAGAGCATTGTCCCCAAGGAATATGACAAATATGCCACTCCTTGGGACCCGCACAAAAAATGTTTCCTTCCATTTATGACTCCCAATTTTAATGCAGAAAAACAAAACTTCTTAACCAAAGTAACTTTACGATGAGGGATGTTAGCGCAGGCACATCATCAGTATTCTCCTTCGTGGTTTCCTCCCCACTCCCCCAAAGCATGTATACGATTGACCCACACATGCTCAATAAAAAAGCACACATGAAAGATCTTGATTAAAACTATACGATGGGAGATGTTAGAAGAACAACAGAATCAGTAGTCAAAATACAGAAAAAAGAAATCGATAACAAATTTCAGTTGACATTCTCATATAAAATTACTTAATGATTCTAACCTTCTCTTCTCTTCCCTCACGATATCATCAAAATTTGCCTCCATGTTGCTATCGTCGTCGTCGTCGGCATAATTACCATGATGTTTATTTCTGCAGAGAAAATAGCAATCGTTCATAGCAAAGAAATTACCTCAAACCATCTTATCAAGATCACATGAAAGCATCACCAAAAAACCAGGCACATAAGCTGACCAATCAAATTCAATTTATTATGAATCCAAAACTAAATCAACCAAAACCCTATCTCAGATTGATAGCCTCGAATCATTCTTACCGCACTCCTTGACAATTAGAGGGCATGATTCAGTCATATTGACAATAAGAAGCTCCCTTAGTCCAGAGATAGCTACTTGAGGAAAAATATGAATTATGCAGAAAGATTATTCAACAAAAATAAAGGCACTTCAACAACTGAAATGAAAGAGAGTATGTCAGAGGGCAGAAGTAGCAGGAGCAGCAGCAGCTTTACCCAATCATTTTTCTGAGCATTTTGAAAGCATCCACGTCATCATCGGAGCACTCATCGGGGAATGGTCTGACAGGCTTTTTCTTCAGGCAATTATCCGGTAGCAATACATGAGATGAAACTTGCTTGACTGGCTTATTTATCTGTTAATATTCCAGGCAGAAAGTACGAGATACAGAAACATTTAACATCGATTACGTTGTCATAACCATTTAAATGTAGAGAATGGCTCAAACCTGAGGTTTTGGAGATGCCAGTGGCTGTTTTGGTATCATTTTAGCCTTGTTGGGTTCTTGTGATCCTTTTCTCTGTTCCCATTGTTGCTTTGGAACAGATGGTTTTGAAGGGAGAGGTTTGTGTACAGCAGGCAGGATTTTCTTAGCACTTGGTGCCATGGCCTTCTTCTGCATAATGGAAACAGGTGTCTTTGAAGGCAAGCATTTTGACCCTGCAGGCCGGCCAGGCCCAGTCCCGTTGTTGCTACCTAGCTGCCTTTTTGAGTTCATCAATGTTGCATCAGGTTTATTAGCAGAAGTTGGCTTTTGCAATCCTACTTTCGAATGCATTTGGCCATTCCTGAAAACTGGCTTCCTTTCTTCATGACTGCCATGAATATTTCTGCCACTATTGCTAGATGGTTGTTTGCTCTTTTGTTGCACTTGAGCAGATCCCGCCTCTTGAACATCAGCAAAAACCCTGTATAAGTTTCTTCAATAAAAATTGCATGTAACTAATCTAAATAACCAATTAACAAACTAAAGTTGCAAGATACCGGAATTCAGAGCAGAGAAACTTTGATAGGCAGGTTCTTTTGTAGGAGCTGGGAGCTCAGCATCATCTGTTAACAAGAAGGAATAATCTCTTGTATCCTTGAGTTTTTGGACTTTTGTTTTTAGCTGCACATTAATTGAAAAACATTTTCAGTGGTCACTCCGAAAAGAAGAAGAAAAGAAAAGAGCTGCTCTGAATACCTCATTTTTTAGTTTTGGTACATGTCTATGTCCTCCATTTTTGGAACCTGTGGCAGTTGAAGAGGAGCTCCTTTTGTTCTGCATCAGCAAACAAGATTGCAAAGGTAAGATCTCCATCTGAAATATATTAGCCGCTGTTTGCAGCATCTTCACTCCAACATGGTAACAAGTCAAATTCACAACAGCACTTGCAGTTGCAGATCACTAAAGAAAAGCAGTCTCAAATCAACAAAACCCACAACCAAAAAGCTAAGAGAACAAACCACACAAACCATGACACAAAATTTCAGATTAGATCACACAGATACTATCAAGGTTATGGATTTTCTGTCAAAATATTCATTTCACTCAATACCAAGGTCCATTTCAAGTTGTAAGTTTGCCATTCTTTTCATGAAAAAACTAAGTTAACCAAATTGACATTCCTAGAAAATTCAAGATGTTACAGTAATTGAACTGGTTCCAAAAATAATAGTATAGTAATATACTAATTTCTAGTATCAGAGACACCCTTTTCTAATAAAAGCAGTTCCGTATCGCTACCTGTGGGGCTAGCACACACCATGAGTAGGGAAAATTATCTAATTGTAAATTGCAAACCTTAGAGCAACCTTGATAAGAATAAGCAAAATTAGGCACCTGAGATTTCACCAATTTTTAATCAGATGTCACAAAGCTCCACAAACATGCATGTAAATAAGAGTGTTATATGAAGATCAAATCTGCATCATGCACGTCTCACGAGATTCAGCAAAACCAAAAGGTTTATGATACATACAGCATGCTGGGAGTTTGAAACTCTGAGAGCCAAATGTTGGTTTTCTAGTAATGACTTGCTTTCTTGAATTACTCTTTGAGCAATAACTGGCTGAGAAGGGCCAAAGAATGAGCCATAACTGCAGAAAAATGAAATAAGTGATGTGAACCAAATCATTAACAAAGATAAGCATGAATAAAGGAAAAATGCAAGCAATTTAACAATCCTACACCTGACCATAAGTTCAGACTGTTGAGATTAATCCCAGAGGATGAACTTGAATGAAAAGACAAAAATAAAAAGATAATTACAAAAAACCTCCTATACTTTTTTCCGTTTTTCATTTTCCATCTAAGGTTTGAGAAATCACGGTTTCCTCCATGGTCAACGGGACAAATCAAATTAGAAGAAAAAACATTTTTGTCCTCGTATATAATAAATATAAATCTGCACAATTTTCTCACAAACCTCATTTCTCTCTCCCAAACATGATTTCTCTCTCCAGTTTATTTCTCTCTAAAAACACTAGGTATGTTTTATACTAATTATGGACGTTGTTAAAATCATGAAAACCCCCAATTTAATAAATTAGGGTTACTGTTCATCAGGTCAGGTGGTAATCAAATCATAAAGGCTTTGTCCATACTGAACAAGAAGGAGAAGAAGGCCTGCTCACCCTTTTGGATCGGTGGGATGCTCTAGCTTTAAGAGGGAGGAGCAAATAGTCCATCGTCGATCGAGACTTTATAAACTTTTCGGTAAGAAGGATATGGTGACATATCAACAAAGGAGGGAGTTAAGGTAGTGGTATCCGCCTTTGCAGCTGGCTGTCATCGATAGTCGATCATCAATTGAGATGGTAGATAGCATTTATGCATTTGATGACATGATTGCCAATGGTCAAAATCACAAGGGCATCGAAACACCTTCTCCTTGGCATCAACCGGTCTCCCTTGGCTCTTCCATAGGCTTGGAGTTGGTTGAATCTGGTTTTTGTTGAATGCTCCAATAGATGAATTTCTTGGAACATATTTTTACTTGTAGAAGTTTCTTGGTTCTTCTAATTTTTCCCTCTTAAGTAAGGTTTATGTTCCAGATTCTCAAGTGTAACTACATGCTAGATTTCATAATACAATCAATTGCTTGTTCAAATTTGATCACAATTTCTGGAGTATACAAATTGTGTTGAGTTGTTCTATGGTAGTTTTGGCTCAAATATTGTTGTTTTGAAATTGTCAAAAAAATATTTATTTGAAGGAAAGATGTTTTATTTTTAATTTTTTCTTTAATTTTAGTCACCAAGGGCACTTTAGCCATTAAAATTATTATAATGGCAAACTTATAAATAATGATTGACTTGTATTTTGGTGCCAAAATACAGGATGTAAAGTGTAATGAAGTTACTAAAGTTTATGAAGTTACTAAAGTTTAGGAGGGAAACTAAAATTTCTCAAACCTTAGATGAAAAACAAAAAACAGAACAAAGTTTAGGAGGTTTTTTTGTAATTATCCTTAAATATAACTTGAATGATCACACTTAGAGTGAGATGTTCCCGAGGCGAGACCACGACTGAGTGGTTTTAGACCCTGAATGACATATAGTGGGCTACGTCTCTTAGAGAATTTATAAGAAACAAACTATACCGTCACCCTAACCATACTCAGAAAGGACATGTCTGGCTGATCTTTTGGGACCAAATTCAAAAGATTTATCTTAGAACAGGCTTCAATGGCTTGGCAGTTGATATACTAGTGTAGCAAAGGCAGGCCCATTAATAGAGCTTGCCTAAACAATCAACCACTTAAAATCCCCGAACATCATGATCGAGCCACATAAGCAAGAACACAAACCAACTTTGCATCCTCGGATGTGTACAGGAAGGCATTGAAAAAGCCTGTACAGGCATAATTATAAATTGAACTGCATAATTACAAATCAAACACACTATTGTGTTCAAGTGTGTGTGTGCACGTCTATGTTTACCAGAGCTTTTGCATTTACAAAAGGTCAACAACATGTAGTACCAACAATCATCTTTAGATGGAAAAAGCAGTGCATTTCATCGTGATAATAAAAAAACAAGTTTAAATGCATAAAGAAAAATAAGTGCGTCACTCACTTATCTGATGGAAGTTTTTTCTTCTTCTCCTGGGATTTAGAAAGAACAGAACCATGTTCCTTCTGCATTTTCTTTCTAATTTGTTCTTTAATCCGCTCCCTTAATTCAAGATATTCCATTTCCTCTGCAGTGGGTTTTCGTTCTTCATATTCCTCCTCCTCAACTTGCTCTTCACCTTCCTCCTCATATTCATCATAATACTCATCTTCCTGCATGATCACAGCACTAAATAATTAAAGGGGGGGGATGCACTTAATAGTATATTTGAAAAAGGAAGTTTGATATTAAACTAGATACAATGGCTTACCTCTCTATCATACCCTCGCATTGCAGTTTATAATTTATAATCTTTTATAGTCTTCAATAAAGTAACAGACAGTTGCTCTAGTTAAAACCAATGGCTACTGGAAATACACAAGAGTAAAATAGTTAAAATGCTCAATTTTGGAAAAATACAAAAATTAGCAGCTCGAATAGGAACCCAAAATTCCCTCATAACCCATGGCAAGGCAACCTGTTACATTTGTCAAAATTTGCATAGAATCAAAATTCAACAATCTGATTTTAAGATAAAAAACACTTCAATCAGTTCCATCTCCAAACAAAATTAGACAGACGAATAAAATAAAAAAACAATTAGACATACATATCCTTTTTTGTCATTTTCATGTGGCTTTTAAACAAAAATCCTAATTTCGCACAAAAAAACTATCATAGCACTATAAAAACAATTGACGATAATTTTTTTTTTTTTTGAGAAAAAAAACATGGAAGGAAGGTATTGAGTACTATAAACGTCGAATAGCACATATTAACGCGAGAATCAATGAAATCGGATACAAATTTAAGCAAGAACGCGACAGGTCTTTTAAATAAATAAATAAAAACAACTTGAATTACCTCAAACTATCAAGAGGAAAAGTTCGAAACCGCGTTATTTCTGATCGGACAAGACCGAGACCAGAAACAAAGAGAAGACTACCACTAAAATGCGCCGTGCATTGTGATGCGCTCCCCATCCCGATTTTACGGTTTTTCTTTCCTCTTGGTCTTGGGGTAAAAAATTTAACTCACCTCTGGTGGGTTTCTTTTCTTGTTTCTTTTTAAGCAACGCGCTTCGGTGCGCAATAAATTTTGATCAGGACCCACCAATAAATAAATAAAATATCTCATCCATTCTTATTAAGTTTTGAGATTTTTTTATTTGATGATTTTCTTTGGTTTTTTATTTTCAATTGGTTTGTTCTATTTCAATCACTTGGAAGTGAACTTGTTGACTTGAATTTTTCTAGTATTATTTTTTTTATTTAATAGTTTTTTACATTTTATTATTTAATATTAAGTTATTTTAAAATTAAAATTCATAATATTTCTCGGTTTTTTATTAGGTTATTTCATTTACATGTTCCGAATCATAGATTTTACTTGGCTTGCCTAGTTTAATTAATCTTTTTTTCAATCTCATCGTTCTATGTTAGATTTATTTCGTTCTATGTTAGATTTATTTGGAATTGGATTTCAACTTTTTTTATATTTGCTTTTTATTGGCTTATCTTGGTCTTATAATCTGACTTGTATATTTGTCATTTTCGCTCACGTTGACTCAAATTATTTTTTTATTTTTAAAAAAATTTTGTTCTTCCTCATTTATGAAATCATAGTTTCGTCACCTTTTTTGTTTTGATAACTGTTATTTTTTGCAGGTTCCATAATTATTATTTTTTTCTAAATTTGTTCATTTAATGTAGTTGTTTGTTTTTCTATTGTCCATTTAAATTATACAAACTTTTTTGTTCAGTCAGGTCTATACCTTAAGTCGTATTTTTTATATTTCTTTAAAACATGCTTATGTCGCCTTTGTGTCTTTCTTTTATCCGATAAATTAAAAAAAATTGGTTTATGACATAGTCAAGACCACAAATCTAGTAAAAAACTAAAAGAGTTGGTGAATTTATTGTTTTGTGATTTTTTTTTGTTCTTTAATATTTTTTTATTAGTTATTGAACTTTTTTTTTAATTTCATCCTTTTAAATTTTGATGAGTGGATGCCTTGATAATTTTTTTTTTTACAAGATTATCGCAGTCTTAAAAAATCTCAATATTGAGTTAATGCAGAATTTTTCAAAAAAGAATTTGATTTTTACGCATAAAAAATTGAAAATATGAGAACCTAATTTGACAATGAGGCAAATATGAAGTATATTTTTGGGATTTCTTACCTTCAAAATTCTTTCACTTTTATTTTTGGTCCTTTTAGTTTAAAACTTTTATGTTTTGGTCCAAGACTTTATTTTCTTCATAATTTTAGTCCTTAGGTTTAAAAGAGAAGAGAGAAAATCACCAAAAAATTATGAAGGGAGAGAAAGTTACAAGTTGGCCACATTCTAACAACAATAAAAGGTTATCTTGTTTTCAACGAGTTCCATTTGATAAAAATAGTTTTATTGAAGTGTTTTTTAACCTTTATCTTGCCGAAAAAAGTAGATTGAGATTGAAAAATTGTGTTTTTTTTTTCAAGTTTGATTATGTCTTTTTGGACAGATTTAAGGGTGTTTTGAGTTGAGTAATTGGTTTATTGAGATTATAGTGGCCTTTATTAGGTTTTTTAGGTGAAGATTTATTGAAAAATGGATTTTCAATTAAAAAAAAAGCTATCATAACCCAATTTTTACCCTAAACAATTTCCCAAACAAACATTTCCAACAAAAATGTCTCTTTCAGAAAAAAAAAATCATTTTAAAAAAATCTTCAAAGAAAAAAAGATTTCAAAAATAAAATATAGTTAGAGGTTGCACTTTGGCAATAAGTTAATTTACAAATGGTTAGAAAATCATGTAGGTATGCAATTTAGGGTTTAATTGAAGAAAATTGCAAGAAAAGGTTAAAGTTAGTCATAATTAGAATAATTGAAAGACCAAGGATTAAAACAAAAAAGATTGTAAAGCGTGGACGTCCAATTTATTCAATTGGAGGCGTAATTGAGGAGAGAATTGGAATTAAAGGCAAAACTAGCTAAATTTACACGCCAAAGACCAAAATGAAAGAGATGAAAATGTTTAAAATTCCAATTAATTCAATCAGGAGTATAATTAAAGAGAAAATTTACATTTGGCGTCAATTTGGCAAAAATTAAAAGAACTAAAAGGCCAATGACCAAAATAGAATAGGTGCTAGGATTTTTATTATTATTTGTTGTTTTTAGGAGGGCTATTAATTCAATTAGATGCTTAATTGAAGAAAAACTAAGATTTGGGGTCAATTTGATTGAAGGTGTATAAATTGAAACAATTTGTTTTTTTATTACAATATTGTTATTTTGGCCCTTTCACGACCATACAACTATTACGTAGAACATCATATTTTTTTTTTTTTCACCCAAAAACCTTGCACCTGAAACTGGTTTTACCCTTTTCAATTATAACACCATCATTTCAATCATTTCACAACTACATAAT
>Ga0307517_10010258_pt1 | contig 13138 bp, 8 predicted proteins | sample 23_EM_MG_FD_194515 | JGI IMG/M metagenome (GOLD analysis project Ga0307517, IMG submission 194515) | Populus trichocarpa ectomycorrhiza microbial communities from riparian zone in the Pacific Northwest, United States - 23_EM | ecosystem: Host-associated > Plants > Roots > Unclassified | place...
AATATTCAAAAAAAAAAAAAATTTCTTTCAAGTCCAAGTTTGTTTCTTTTGATGTCATTGTTTAGATTCTCCGGAAAGGTCTCGGAAGGTGGCATCTTTTGTCTTCTCTTCTTTTCCTAATTACTTAATTAAATCTTGGCCTCCCACCATGATTTGTCGTTGGAGATGGATGGAGGTCTTATTCATACTTTGTTAAGAGAACGTTTCAAGAGGGGCATTCTTCCGCTTGGAAGAATTCCAAGAGATTGTTCTTTCGCACCATGCCATGCCATGATGGATTCCAACCACTATTTACTAAAGTATTTATCTCAACGTTTCAAATTTTTCATCAGAAAAGTTGGGTTTGTGGTCTACAAATTTATAGAAAAATATTATGATATAATTAGTGATATTTTATTAATTATATTTTAGATTTACTTTAAAGAAAAAGATAAACATAAAAAGAGGAATGAAAAAAATTAAATTTATTATCAACCAAAAGTGATAAAAATATATCTATTTCTGTCTTCTAATTATATATATATTTTTTTAAATAGACACAAGAATTAACTAATAAAATATTGTTAATTATTTTTTAAGTTATATAAAATCTCTCCACAAAACCAACTTGACGCATGAAGTTACTCTAGCAAAATATATATATATATACAGGTCAGACATGTCTTGGAATATATAAATTAACTATAAACTAAAAAAAAAAAATGTTTTTCATATCTCTTTTCACAAACACTATTTATTAAAATAATGTTTTGTTTTTTTTTTTAATTTTTTTTAATTATTTTTTTTTAGTTTCATCCTTTAATATTAAATTTATTTTTTTATTTATCACATTTTCATGACATGAATAATGAGTTTAACAGATTAATCCAATTGACTCATGTTTTTTTTTAATTAACTTTTTTTTCTTCTTAATGTTATCTTTTAATATTGGGTTGATTGAGAATTAGATTTTATAATTTGTTTTATTTACCTTTTATTATATTATTTTAGACTCATGTCCCGGGAATAGTGCTTAACATGTTAACCCGAGTTGACTTGGGTTTTTTTATGTCTTTTTTTAATTGATTTGTTTTTCAATTTTATCATTTAACACCAGATCGATTGAGAATTGAACTTAATATTCTATTTTGATTTACTTTTTATGTGAATATCTTGGTATCATGATCAAGGTCGTGAATTTTGATATATTTAACTAGGATTAAATCAGGTCATTTTTCTATTCTCTTCTAAGAGATTATCTTAGTCTCATGACCCGTGTCACGAGTCATTCAATATTGGATTTGTTTTCTATGGGGATATCTTTGTCTCATGACTCAAGTCACGAGTTTGATTGGTTAACCCAATTAATTTTTTTTTCAATTTTATCATTTGATATTGTGTTTGATTGAGAATTATGATTTATATTTTAATTTTTTTTATTAGATTATTTTGATCTCATGACTTGAGAATATTGCTTAGCAAGTTAACCTGAGTTGACTTAACATATTTTTTGGTGTCATTTTCTTAATTAAATTTCTTTATAAATTTTATCTTTGGGTTTGATAGGGGCGATTGAAAATTGAATTTTATAATTGTTTTGATTTTTTCTCTGTGAAGTTATTTCAATCTCATGACCAAAGTCGTGGATTTAATAAATTAACCTAAGTTAAATCAAGTTAATTTTTTTTATTTTCTTTCTATGAGGTTATTTAAGTCTGATAACTCAGGTTATGAGTTTGATGGATTGACTCATATTTTTTTATATATATTTTTTTATTCTTTAATCTTATCATTTAACATTGAGTTGATTGAGAATCAAAATTCATAATTTGCTTGAATTTTCTTTCCATGAGGTTATCTCGATCTTATGACTCGAGTCGCAAGTTTGACAAATTAACTTAGGTCATCCTTTTAGGTCTTTTTTTTATTATTTTATCCTTCAAGTTGATTGGAATTAAGTTTTATAATTTTTTTTATAATTTTTTTATTTGCTTTCCATGAGAGTCAATCTCATAACTCGTGTCATGGATTTGACATGTTAACTCGAGTTGATCTAAGTCAATTCAATATATTTTCACCTTAATATTAATTTTTTTTTCAAACTATATTTTTACAGGTTACATGAATTGTTTTTAGATCAAAATTAACGTGAATCAATTATATAGTATAGCCATACTTTGGGTAGCAATTATATAGTAGAAAGAAGTTGCCTGGCAAATCATGAGTAATGAATAGATAATGATTCGGCGGCTGAGCAGGTAAAAATGCTCACTTGCATTGCAAGCAAATGCGTGGACTTCGAAGATAGTTGTTAAACATGCTTTTCATGTCCCAACACCACCACTTTATTTTCCATTTCTTATAATCACTCTTGGATTTAATTGCAAATGACGTGGCCCGTGACGTCATCTTCACCAGAAATTTATATTATGAACACAACTCCTCCATGCTCGTTTATTTCTAAACAGACAAGAGCTTGTCCGTGAGCCTGATTTCTAGCAACTTGAAAAGCCACCCTGTCTTAACAATTCAACTAAACTCTCTGCTTTATGATCGACACCGATCTTTGCTCATAAGATTATTATTATTAGTGGCTATTACATACATCAATTCAACTCAAGAACCAATGAACGATCAATCATTTTCAACACTAAATACCGGACAAGCCAAGAATTGTGATTCTCTATCTTTTTTTTTTTTTTTTAAAAAAAAAACTAACATTGTTTTAAAAAATAATTGGCAAAAAAACACAGGCATAAAAACTTAGGTTAAATAATACAGTTTAGTACATATTATAGATAAATACTGCGGTTCTTACTAGCAACTTTTAAAAATGTCAAAGGTAGAAAACATGACTTTTTCTGACCTACAATATCTTTCTTCTTCTTCTTCTTCTTCTTCTTCCCCAACACACAAGGGTTCTCCTCTGTTGTCTCTCGGGCCATGGCTCCCCTGAAGAATTTAACAGAGTTACATTATATGAAAACCCATGTTTTCACTAGCTACAATAGATTGCCATTGGTTGGTGTAATAGTAACAATTTTAGACTTGCATCTATAAGAATACTAGTTCAAGCGAAGACAACCATTTCATGGAAAAAATACTGAAAACAGGACTACCTTCACATTCTCTCCCAGAACCCAAATTTAAAAGAACTACAAATTAAGTAATGGCACGAACTTGACAATGTTGTCCCTGAAAAAGTTTCAAATCAAAAGCATAAATAAAATACAAGTACAAAAAGGCGGAAAAAGAGAGAGATTAAAAGGCATACTAGAACTCCAAGATATGCATTATAGAGCTTTAATACGTGTTTAAGATGTGTGAATTCTTCACTGCTAGTACCAAGTCTTAATTCTTCATCATCACTCCATCTATACATCAATGACCTAGAGAAAGGCGTATTATTACTATTAGGTTTTTCAAAACAAATATATACAGCAAAAATAATAAAGGTAAATTCTTTTTTCAAGAGTCTAGGATCTTTTTAGATAAATTTAGAGTTGTTTAGAGTTTATACAAAGATTATCTGAAGATCATATATTCTTTTCGACTATAAAAATTTATTTCAAGGCTGAGTTGTCAGAAACAACAAGCTGCCCAAATATCTATTTATATGATGATCCCCTAAATATTAAGAAAATCATAAGTGGTTTGGCTTAACCTTTCAGTGATCAGTTTATCAGTGTAATTATTATTCATTCATCAAGAATATTTTGATTTAGACATTATATCATGAAGTATATCTGCTTTGTTAAATCATTTTAGTTCTGAACACTATAGTCCAAGGTTGTCAAAAACATATTTTTGACACAGAATGGAAAATACAAAATAAACTCGGATCGTAAAAACAGATCGTAAAATCGTAAGGAAATTTGAAATTTTTACAGAAACAATTCTTAATAAATTGTCTTCTAATACAAGCTAAAATCATTCCTAATATCTTTGTATTTCGCACATCAGGGAGAAATGTGTGCAAAAAATGAGAGATATTTTTAAGAAAATTTCCAAGCCCATTAACCAACCTATCAAACAAACCACTGTAGCAAATTTCCCTTTACTGGGAAAGAGGATTGTCTTGCTTTCTCGATAGTCACTGAGAGATCAGAAGAAAGAAAATATATGGCTTTTACTCTTCACCACTATTAACTCCCTTTCTCACATTTTCTCCATTAAAACACAACCTTCTCTCTTCAATATTACTAGAAGCCCACCATAGAATCACAAAGATTGCCGATAACTCATTGCTCCATAAACCAGAATAACAACAAAACTCTCAGAACATGCAAGTACTGTAAAACCCAGTTCGACCCTTCCGTTAACCACCCTCGAGCTTGTCGCTTCCACACTGCTCATTTTGGAGGTACCCTTTTGTTTAATTTCTCTTATTCTTTGATGATGTTTTTTCATTGTGAGGTGTTTTGATTTTGATTAGATTATTGCTTCAAGATAGAATTTTGATTGTCAATTCATTATAAAGGATTTCAACATCAGAGAGTAATTTTTGCCTACCACTTTCTAAACAAGTTCAAAATCGAAGCCCACCCATTCTTTATATTCATTTCCCAAACCAAAGAACCACTCTTAATCTCTTTCCCGTGCATAAAGCCATCAAGAAAAAGCTTATAATTCTCAATCATAAGCCTACAGGCTACATCCATCACTCCCATAGCTTACAAATATATATAATATGTGTAATGTTTATATGCAAGAATATACACAAAAATTACAACACAACATAACCACATGACCTAGCAACCAAAGAACCTTCAAAGTTGCAGATCGCAGAACACTCACCGATAGGTTGCAATTTGTAGATACAATTCTTTTCCACCTAGATTGATTGATTTGCTTCCAGGAGTACAAATCAATGGAGATTTAGATTTTGGAGAATAGTTAAAAAAAGAGAAAGGGCTGAACTCTGAATGTGAAAGAGAGGCAGATTGCAGAGATGGTTTGTTACTTTGTTTTGAATTTGGAAGTTTGGATTTTGGAACGCTAGAACTAGAGGCACTTTGAGAAAAGGAGGCAAACAATCAGGCACTTTGAGAAAGAGAATGTTTTTGACCTTTTGGTGCAGCCGTGCAGTTACTGCACATTATATAATATATTCCTTATAAACTCGTGAAACTGGATTTAAAATCATGATTTTACACGATTTCAACCGGTTTCACGATTTTGTTATTTTTCGAGTTTTTAAGCCGATTTAACACGATAATATATATTGACTCGTAAAATCATGATTTTAACAACCATGCTATAGTCATTGATTATTTGAATAAGATTTGAAACTCTTTTCAAATCTCATTCTATCTTGGCTAAGAATTTCACAATCAATACTATTTAAAAATAGGTGAAACATTTTTCACAATTCATCTAGGGTGATGAATCATCGTTTAATTACTCAAATACCTCCATATAATTTATGTTACACATAATATCTGCTCATTTGTTACCATTGATTCAGACAACATGTGGTCAAGATCAAAATATAACACTTCCTATGTAAGATAACTTAGTGATCTCAAGTCCAATGATCATTTCTATAACTATCATGTGAGTCTTTCCATAAACATAGGTGATCTCTCTATATGAAATTCTCTTACGAGTCAGTACAATGCACGTGTCATTTAACAAGCACTTGCATATTAGTTCAAAGTATCTCACATATCACAATTTATGAGAGTAACTGCTTTCTTTTATATAAAAAAGAACATAATATGCATCGATATCAACAAATCTAACTAATATGCAGTCTTAATAGAACATTGACAAGGAACAATGTTTTGATGCAATATGAATCTGATAATTATAATAATTTTGTAATTTTATGTACAAAGCATTTTTGTTCCACAAACTTTCTCTTTACTCTAGATTCATTAATCAAACATTAGATTTATTAATCAAATATAATTGAATATTAAATATTAAAAAGCCTTTATTATTAATAAGTATATTTTACATGAAGAAAATCAGTGTTATATGTAATCAACCAATTGACTACATGACACTACTAGAAAATTGATAAATACAAACAGAAATACTGAGGGAATAATAATGGGAAAAAATAATTAAAACAAAGCAAAAAAAACTATGACGTGTCATTTATGCCAACAGAATTACCGACATAATAAATTCTGTCGGTAAAATCCTTTGGTAAAATCGTTGGTAAACTATGAACATTGTTCATCATGTCAATTACAAAGAGAATCACCAATGGAAAATTCCGTTGGTATTTTTCAGAAAACTCTACAACTGTTCACTTTCCAATTGCACTGCTAATTACTGTTCTTTACAAATAAAATCACCGACGGATTGAAAAGTTATCGATGTTATTGGTGGTTTTCTGAAAATTTTTGATTAAATTCAAAATTTACATTAAATATTACAGACGAAATCACTAACATAATGATTAAAAATATTATCATTAATTATCCGTCGGTAAAACGCCCGAATAAAAAGCCTAAAATCCCTAATTTCACAATAGACGGGGCTCCTTTGTTCTTCTACTTCTTCCCCATAAGTAAAAAACATCAATATCCATTTCTTTCTCTTCTTTTCTCTCCTCAACTCCTTTTCTTCTCCTTCATGCTCACGTATGTATTCTTCTCCTTTCTTCTTCTCAGTTTTTTTTAATTAATATACTTTACGAAATTGTTTTTTCTTTTCTTAGCTTCACTTGCAACCACATCAAGGTAAGATTTTTCTTTTTTCATGTTTTTTTCACTATATTTGTTATTTTATTTTATTTTTAATTGTTTTTGTTCTTAATAATTGTATGAATATTGTTATAGGCTTTTTTTTCATATGAGATCAATTTTTAGTTGATTTATTTATAGGATTTTTAAATTTTAAGCAATCGCAACTTCATTTTTTTCATATGATTTTTTTAGTTGAATTTATTTTTTCGTGTTATTTATTTGTTTCAAATTTGTTTGAGTTGATTTTCTTCTTCTTTTTTCCAAGCGTTTTGAGTATTACAGAGTGTTGATTTATATTAATTTAATTATTTTATAGTTTTGTAAAATGAATTTTTTTTAACTAATTACGAACGAAATTACATACGGTATTTTTCTGAAGGAAATACCGACGGAATGAAGTGGGTAATTTGTTTTTTTTACGCGCTTTTTCCGTTAGTAAATCCATCGGTAATAATATTTTTTATTACCATCGAAAACAATTACTGACGAAAGATTCACCGACGGAGCATTTCCATCGGTGATTTCGTTGAAATTAATTACCAACAGAATGATAGTACAACTACTGACGGAAAATTTCATTGGTAAATATAAAAATTGTGGTAGTGTGACATATTCATTAACAATCTTCTATTTGCACTAAAATCAATCGCTCATATATCTAATATCATATCCCTCTATATGGTGATCATACTTATGATGGGATACGACCTTAGTATGAGGATTGGTAAAATTCTCTTAGTGGATACTCACTCTATCTTTACGTATTTCCTTTCTATGATTTATCTAATCAAATGGAATTACTTGAGTATATGTTTGGATCTTTAATAAGACCTTGGTTCCTTTGCTTACGCAATGGATCCATTGTTATCACAATACATGGCTACTAGATCAACAATGCTAAGAACCACACCTAGTTCAGTGATGAACTTCTTGATCCAAATAGCCTCAGACATAAAGAAGTATTCAATTTTAGTTGTAGAATCTATTATAGCCTTTTGTTTGGAACTATTCCAACTCACAACATCACCATTTAGAGTAAAAAAATATCCTGAGTGAGATTTTCTATCATCAATATCTAATTAAAAACTAGCAATCTGAATAACCATGAACTTCTAGTTCATGTCCTCTAGATTAGAAAGACATATTTGGTTCTTCTTAAGTATTTAACAGTGTTTTAAACTATCTTTCAATGACTCTCACCTAGATTAAATTAATATCTACTTGTTATGCTCAAAGCATAAGATATATCTGGTCTTGTATATAGCATTACATACATAATGTATCCTATAACCAAAACATAGAGAATCTTTTCCATCATATCTCTCTCAATTTATATCTTAAGACATATCTTTGGAGAGATGTATTCCTTGCGAAATAGTATCCTCTCTTAGGATTCTTTCATTCTAAACCATTTTAGTATCTGGTCTATGTACGTGGATTGGGATAATCTAAGCAACCTTCTAGATCTATCTTTATAGATATTTATTCCCAATATATAGGTTGCTTCTCTCGTATCCTACATAGAGAAATTATTGGACAACTAGATCTTTGTTGACTGTAGTAAATGAATCTAATTTCATATCAATAATATGTCATCAACATATAATATTAAGAAAACAACTCCATTCCCACTAACCTTTTTATAAACACAAGGTTCATCCATATTTTTTATGAAATCAAACTATTTGATTATCTCACAAAACATATATTGTAACTCCTTGAAGCTTGCTTAAGTCCATAAATGAATTTTTATAGCTTGTATACTTTATTGGTAAACTTCTTAGGTTTAAAACTTTTAGGTTGTGTCATATACACATATTCATGAATATTCCCATTCAATAATGCAGTTTTGACATCCATTTGTCAAATCTTATAATCATGGTATGTCGCTATAACAAGGAAAATTCTTATGGACTTTAACATAACTACCTGCAAAAAGATTTCATCAAAGTCAACACGCAGTCTTTATTTGTAACCTTTAACAACTAGTCTAGCTTTGTATGTTTATACATTGCCTTCCATGTTAGTCTTTATCTTAATGACCCACTTACATCCAATGCATTTTATCCCTTCAAGTGGACCAACAAGTACCATAACTAGTTGGTGTACATGAAATCCATTTTAGATTTCATGGATTCAAGCCATTTCTTAAAATCAATATTAGATATTGCTTTCATGTAGTTGGTAGGCTCATTAAGTATGAGTAACTTGTCATCATCAGCTTCCATGAGAAGCTGATATCTAAATGGTGCATGACATGTCCTACCAGATCTACAGAGTTCCTGAGTTTCTTAAGTTTCAGGCTGCATATCAAATGTTATAAAGCTTTGGGCTCTGGTTCTATTTAGATGTCAGTTTGTGGTTCTTGAACTTCATTAAGTTCTATTTCCTTTCACTGCTCTTTTCAAGAACAAATTCTTTCTCTAAAAAGGTAGCATATTTTGATACAAACACCTTTTGCTCAATGAGATCGTAGAAATAATATCCAACCAATTCTTTTGGATATCCAACAAACTTATAATTATCTGACTTGACTCCTAACTTTTCAGATACTATATGCTTCATATAAGCATCATATCCCCAACTCTTTAAGTATGATAAGTTTGGTCTCTTACCATTCCATATCTTATATAATATCTTATCAATAGATTTTGATAAAACCCTATTTAAAAAGTAAGTTGTAGCTTGTAGGTCATAGCAACAGAAAAAAGGTGGAAAGTCTACATAGCTCATCATGGACCGTACCATATCCAATAGGGTATGATTCCTCATTTAAAAAACTCCATTAAGTTGTGGTGTTCTAGGAGGTGTCTATTATAAGAGAATCTCATTATCTTTTAGATAATCTTGAAATATTTGGCTTAAGCTGTCGTCACGCTGACGACTCCACTAGGGACATTCTATTTTTTTCATAGTTTTGGACTAAGTTTTGTGTTTTATGTAATTTATTTGATTTGATGTGTTTAAATTTTTTGTATTTACCTATTTTTTTAAAATTTAATTTACATTTTAACATGTTTTATCATGCTCATGCATATATGTTGGATATGGATGAATGCTTTGGAATGCACACATATAGAAATTTGAGGTTAGGTGAGGAAGTAGCGACTTACCCTATAACTTTTAGTTATAGTTGAAGTTCATGAAACCATCTGACTCCTTGCTAAGTGTTTGGACTGGTAGTGATTGGTATACGTACCATCCTACTACCTATTAAGCCCCTATATTACCTTCACGAGGGTAATCACTAGGACAACAAGAGACCTTTTTGAAACTAGATAGTGCCTACCTCAATGTCTCATGTAAAAAGACATAGAACCTGCTTATAAGATGTATGTTCCATAAATAAACACTGTTGTATTAAGATATGCTTAACCCTAAAAAGCATATTGAATTACAAGATTTAAGGCTAATAACATGGCCACCATTAAAGAAATGACCTTTGTTGAATATGGGTTGGATTCCGAATCCCTATAGCTGTTAAAAGATGATTGTCTGAGACTAGATAATAGTAAATTGGCACCCATCAGAAATGTGAGTTGCTTTGGAAATAACTTGAAAAAGCTCTTCTCACACATGAAAAGCATCCGCGAGGATGAGTTTTTAAAGAAATATGGGAGGATAATGGAAATCATGAAAGTGTCCATGCATATTTCAACAATTAAAGCCTTGATGCATTTTTAGGACCCCAAGTACCAGTACTTTACTTTTAGGAATATAAACATGTGTCCTACTATGGAAGAATATGGTTTACTGACCAAATTCCCTCCAAATTTGTACAAAGTCTACTTCTACCAAAGGCGCGACAAAGTGTTAACTAAATTTGCTGAATTAATCAAAGTTCTAGATTTTCATAAAATATTAGAGAAAAGTGCTACTAGCCTAAAGTGAAAGATGATTAAAGAGGTATTTGAATGGAGGAAGAATGACTCTGAATTTGTTGAAGAAAAGGAAAAAAATACTTACCTTAGGAATCTTCAGGTTGGTGTTATTTCCAAACCTCACTAGAATAATTAGTTTAAAGGCTGCTATAGCTTTCTTTACATATGAAAACACTTAGATAAATCTCATTATGACAATACTAGTAAAAATTATCTTAACACTCAACCATTATAAGAGGGTTGGTAAGGGATCAATGAGATGTTGTGAACAGTTGCTGTACATATGACTGATTGGTTTAACAACTCCTAGTGGTTTAGTCAAATACCATTAGAGATAGTTTAAAAAGAGGAATGGAAGGACATGAGTGACGAAAACTGGAAAGTAAAATTGCAAGGAATCCCGCAAAGAGAAATGAAGTGGAAAGCCCCATGGATGAGAGAAACATATTCCTTGATGAGTTGTGGGAAAAAAACAATAGGTGCCTCTGATGGGAGTTACTAGATATGTCAGCTACACACCCGTTTTGGTTGTGAGACAACTTGGGGGAGTACAACATGTATAAAAAATGTTTGGGTTATCCCAATTCACTAGGTTATTCGAAGATCAATCTACTTTGAAAGTTGTGAAGAACATCAAACAAGACTAGAAGCTTCTGGTATTGGTAAAAAAGGAATAAGATGGTTTGAGAGATCTAGTTACTAGTGAAAAATATCTAAGGTGGAGAAATCTATCACTAGTCATCATCGCTATGACTCTTGGATTTGAATCTAAGACTTCACAAGCTATTGCACCAACTAAAAGAAAGAGGATTAACAATGAGGAAGAGTTGAGAGAACAACTAGAAAAACTCTAAATAGAGGTAGGCATTGGTAAAGCCCTCAGGATATCCCTCAAAGAGCAAATCCTCACTAAAAAGAAATCGAGAAAGTTTGTAGAGCAACAACTGGAGAAAAAGGACAAGAAAATCATGTCATTAGAGAAGCAACTGGAAGGAGAAAAGGTAGTTGAAAACCAAGCTGAGAAAGAGCGAGAATAATTAGGAACACATTGGATGCAAACCAGTACTCAGCTACAGGTTTTGAAAACTAGTTTCAATGATTGCCAAGAAAGGGATGAAATGTGTTGCTATCTATTTTAACCAAAAATAGAGTAAAGGACTCAATTGAAATTTTGAAAGATTTAATTAAACTTATTAAGGGCTTAATAGTAAGGGAAATCAACTTTTGGGAGTCAATTTTGATGTCAATTGAAAAAAATGAAGTTTAGGGACCAAATTTAGATTTTAAAAAGTTTAATTGGTCAAATTAGGGATTTAATTGCATAAAATTTGAAGTCTGGTGAGCAAATAGGGACTTAATTGAACAATATGTGAACCAAGGACCAACTTGCAAAACACGCGCGACTTCAGAGACAAGAATCAGGTGAAATTAAGGGTCAAATTGAAGAAAATTGAAAGTTTGATGGTTATTTGGGGGTCTAATTGAACAAATCAGAGACCAAGGATCAACTTGTAAAAGACGTTCAAAATTAGGGCTGATAAATGAATCTGGCAGGGATGTAATTGCATGAAATTAGAAAGTTAGGGGAAATTATGAGTAAAATCAAACAAAATGAGAAGAATAAGGATCAAATTAAAAATTGCTATATCCCAAATAAAAAGGCCCTAATCTATATGGATTAGCCAAAATAGCACCGTTCAAGGTACTATGCATCTTCTTCTTTAATTTTTGACTTATTAGGTAGGCACTTTCAGGCAAATGAATGTGATGTTTTCGACCATACTAAAAGCTGCAACCACTACCATTCAACTGTGAAATACCCCCTCTACAACCCCAAGTCTTTAAAATCAAATGTTTACATCCCATATTCCCTATTGATCTCCCAATATCTTATCCCTAGTCAGCACTACAGTTTCAGTCATCACGCTATTTGAGTGGGCACTTTCAAATATTTGAATGTGAAGCTACAAACCTCCAAATTAAGTAAGAATGGATCCGATCAAAAGGTGTGCACCCCATTTACCAATTTTAGGTGGTCTTAGGCAATGTTGATGTTGGAATTGCTCCATTGAAGCCATGAAAGTGGCCAACCCAGTCAACCTTGACAGGGACACCCATTTACAGAAAACCACCTAACTTTTTCATGTGCTCCCACTTAGAAACCCTAAGAAGGTTCCCATAAAGGGTTTAAAACCTTTCTCTCTAGATCTAAAGACAAGAAAACACCTCACCTTGGTCTCCAAGTTTCCTACAAAACCATTTAAACCCAAAACCATTGATTCTATGGCAAAACCAACTAAGTTTTAGTCTGTTAAAACCTTAACAAACCGATCTAGAAGACCTGAATCCACTTATAAAAAGAAGGGATCCAAGAGCAAAAAAGAGGAAGAAAAAAAAGGAAAAGGGAGCAAAAGAGAGAAGAAGATAGAAACTTTGGCTAAAGGGTAAGTAATTCATTCCAGAAGGACTTGAAAGCTGTAGCTCTATCTGAAGAGGTTTGAAGATAAAGAAGAAGGAGGGCAATATCAAAAAATCAATTCAGATTTGAAGATTTCTAAGCTAAAAAGGTATATATTT
>Ga0307517_10010259_pt1 | contig 13137 bp, 10 predicted proteins | sample 23_EM_MG_FD_194515 | JGI IMG/M metagenome (GOLD analysis project Ga0307517, IMG submission 194515) | Populus trichocarpa ectomycorrhiza microbial communities from riparian zone in the Pacific Northwest, United States - 23_EM | ecosystem: Host-associated > Plants > Roots > Unclassified | place...
CCGAGAAAACCGAGCCAAACCGGTTTGAACCGGTTTTTGCCCTAAAAAACCGAACCGAACCGAACCGAAACCGGTCGGTTTGACCCGGTTTCGGTTTTTTTTTTCAAAAAAAAAATATTTTAGTTTGGTTACTTTTTTTGATAAAAACCGAACCGAACCGAAAATGATCACCCCTATCTCCATCAATAAATTGACCTTTACTGTCTTTTGGATGATAAAAGAAAACGTGCATGGAGAACCTAGGCCCATTTTACTAGATATATGTAGCTTCAAATGGACATACATCAGGGCTACAAGGCTTGGGCCTCGATGCGTAATAATCGATTGGGCCTCTTGAGCATTAATTTTATTTTTTATTTCAGTCGTCATGGAATCAAAGCAATTTTTTATTCATATTTGTTTTCAAGGAAAAATCTTTAGATGAAAAAACATTATTAGTGAGCAGTGAAGTTGCATAACATGAATTATTCAGGAAGTCTTTTATTTTTAGATATTATGTATATAGTGTTGAATTATATCCTTTGAGGGGGTGTATTAATTTCACGTCCAAATAATAATTTCAAGTCTAAATAATTTTTATTTGAGAGAGTGTATTAATTTCAAGCTTACAAGTTTTAAATTCAATGAACTTTCATTTGAAGGAATGTATTAATTTTAAATTAAATATATATTAGAAAATAATATAAATTATATTATTAAAAACTTAAATTTTAGGTTTATATTGTTCATCAACACTGCAAACATCAACAATTTACTGATACTGACCGTCTTTCTCTTTGGAGTTTTCTGGGATTGCTAGCGGCAGGAAGATGAAAGATTCTATAATGCCTTCTATTAAAAGAAAATGATAACTGTTGTCTATTGACAATGCCTTCTATTAATATATATGTTACTTGAAGAGAAAATTGTTCCCAACAAAATATTGTAAATTAATAACTAAATAAATTGGAAACAGAAATGTATATATTATAAGGCAAAAGGAATTGGATGATCCTATATAGTGATTCAAACGTTTTATTTACATGACTTGAAAAATAAAGAAAACATGAATACTTAAAATTCCGAAATAAAATTAACATTAATTCACGTCATTTCCTATGTTGCCATGTCCTTCTCTCTATGAATTTTTCCATGCCATTAATTATACCCATCGTAATCAGTTTCATCATCATCCATGGCATCAGAGTTTTTCTTCTTCATATTCATCTTCATCAACCATGTCTTCCACATCCGACACCTCTTTTGTCCTCCCTAGACCACCATTGAGCCATTCCACCACCTTCATCATGCTAGGCCGATTCTCCGCATTGGTATCGGAGCATCGCATCGCGATCATGATTGCTAGGTTAAGCTGTGCTCGGTCATATCTTCCCTTCAACCTAGGGTCGGCAATATGATCGAAGGCACCCTTTTGAACATATGGTGTTGCCCATTGAACAATGTCACGCTTAACCCCTCCCGGGAGCTTCTCTAATGGTTTTTTAGCACTAATGATCTCTAAGAGTAAAATTCCAAAGCTATAAACATCACAACTCTCCGAAACTTTCCCCCACATCGCATATTCAGGAGCCAAATATCCTAGAGTTCCCTTTACCCTGGTGGTCAAGTGACTAACCCCTTCTGGTATCAGCTTTGCAAAACCAAAATCTGCTACTTTTGCTTGAAATTCAACATCTAGAAGAACATTACTTGCCTTTATATCCCTATGTATTATATGAGGATTGGCCTCATGGTGCAAGTACCTAATTTTCAAAGAGTAACAGCATAATTTCATAAACAATTAATTTCATGACAACACCTTATGATTAGATAAAACACACAAACAGACACACATGTACACTCAGCTCAGTAGATTAAAACAATATGTAGATTAATTTACTCACGCTATACCCTCGGCTGATCCTATTATTATGTTCATCCTCCGGTTCCAATCTAGTAAGCAATCCTCAGCGACTTGGCCATGCAGATGGGCTATCAAGCTATGATTAGGCATGTAATCATAGACTATTAACCTTTCGTTTCCTCCTGCATAAAATCCCCTCAAACCTAACAAGTTCTTGTGCCTCACCCTACCAAGCATCTCAACTTCCACCGCGAATTCCATCTCTGCCTTTGAGCTCATAGCCTTCAGTCGTTTAACTGCTATCTGAAAGAGTAAATTGAAGAGACTAGATTATATAGTTTGTTGTGCCTATATATCGAAAATCAAAGGAAAAAAAAGATGGACAAGATTATTGCCTCAGTTCCAGTACTTGTTTGACCCCAGTATACGCTTCCAAATCCACCTTCTCCAATCTTGTTATCATCATGAAAGTTGTTTGTGGCATGAAGAATCTCCTTGAGAGTGTAGATTTCCCATGGATATTCCCTGCTACTATTTTTTTTACTACGTGCAATGAAAACGAGGGAAAAATTAGTGCTAATCAATCATTTAATCTCTACAACCTTAAATTATGAGAGTATAGAACGTTTTCTACGTAGCATACCTGATCTTTGGTTCTTCTTCGACTTCTCGGTAGACACAACAAAAACATTTCAAGATCATTTTAGAGCTAATTATTGGAATAAAATAAAAGGTGATCGAGCAAGAACAAGCATAAATAATAATGAGGGGCTCAAAGCACTAGAGGAGAGGTGTCTAGGGGTGAAGACAAAACGCAGCCTTGGAAGACAAGTATACTTGCTGGTGATTACTGGTATAATGGTGTGGAAACAAGATAGAGTTTGTCCTGAAGAAGCTTACAAGCTGCTTGTATTATATTGCTTGTTAGTTTCTATATACATCTACTTGTCCCTCTGGAAATGTAATTAATTAATACTTAAAGCATTAATTTATATCTTAATATAGTTTACAATTATACAGCTAGTGTGCGAGTGACAATATTATTTTGTGCTAGAAAGTGACATGATGATCATTTTTGATGGCTTTTGAGCACCTGCCAATCAACATGGACCTTCCAGTTGATTGACCATCTTTTTGTAATTGCTTAATGAAGCTATTTTACAGTAATTTAACCATACAAAAGAATTGAAAATTCTTGTTTGAAAATCAAAGGGTTAAGTTAAGAGGTCATACATCAGAGATAATTACTAGCAGCCTGTTTCCAACTCTTTCAGACTGGAATAATTCCTGAACATGTCATTGAAGTGATAATTGGGGTATGAAAAGGCATCAACCAATTTCAGTTTGACTTTTATATACTGTCCATATTAAAAAATGAGATAGAAAACTTAGTGTTCTAAAGATCTCAAATTTTTAGATCCAAAAGAAAAAATTAAAGAATCCATGAAAATCTTATTTTGGGAATCAGACATTTTTAACTCTATAGGTGTATTCTAAATTTCCTTTTTTTAATTCTTCCATTGATGTTAGATATTCTTGGTGGCCTTCCATTGTCATATTCTGGCAACATTCCTATGAAAAACTTTCAAGCAGTCCATTTCAAATTATTTCTAGGCTTTGCATATATGAGCTGAATAGGTACGCCTTGATAGTGTTTACGATGTCCTAATTTTGCCCATAATCAATGATTTCTAGGCTTTGCATATAAATCCTTTAACCGATCTCCAGGCCCGAAGCCCGTAATATTGACAAACTTTCAAGCAGTCCATTTCAAATTATAAATTCCCTTGCCTTTGTAAACATTATGGTATACCAATGTACTATTTTAGAAACTACAATTTGCATACATACATGTATATGTGTATACATTTTGATTGATTGGTTTATACAATCTCTTTCTTTAATCCCTTTATTTAAATAAAAAAGATATTTATACGTACGATTAGATCCATAAGATAATAAATAAAATAATAGCAACTAGGAATGGACCATTGTAGATGCTATAATACTATAACACGAATTATATGAATATAATTCGTGTAACAATATTTAAATTGAGAAATTAATAAATGAATTTGGTGCGAAGACCTTCTCAAGGATGATTATTTGGGCTAGAACTTCAAGGAAATATTCATATTCCTTGGGAAACAAAAATGTGACCATACTTTTCTATACTATCACTTGCCGTACGTCTCCTTCTTCCATATATATATATAATTATATGAATGCAAGTGGGAATATGAAATGAATTCCCGATGATTTAACTAACTGAAAATGTTTACAACACTTGATTAATAAAGGATGTCATGCACCTTTTCTTAATTCATCTACAAATAGATTAAGCAAAGACATACACCAAGAGACATAGATAACAATATTAATGGAGGGAAAAAAAGGATTGATATATATGACTTATGACCAATTCAAAGTATGCCAAAATTAATCTAATTTCGAAAGCATCTACAAGATGTAGCAATAAAACAAAACGTACCCAACAGCATAGCATACATCAAATATAGTATGTCATGCTCAAATTACAATTCCATCATAGCTCCCACACGGTAGCTTTGATTTCATTAATTCCTTACTTTGTCGAGGCTTACCTCATCTCCAAGCTTAATGTAATTACTTTTGAATAGTAATTAAAGAATATAAATATAGATGTTTACATAAAGCGTACGGCCACGAGGCTGAACAATTCTTTTTTTAAAAAAATATATTTAGTTGTCACAAGAGTGTTTTAAAAAAGAAAAAAAAATGTGATTCAAGTTATAGATCTGTCTGAGTTGAATAAGCTGATTTTATCTCAATTAAACAAAAAAAAATGACAGTAGATATTGTTTTTCAAAACGAGACAAATAATGTATCTCAATTTACAATCCATTAAATACGAAAGAACAAAATGGGATAAAAAAATGACATAAAAATTTTGTCCTGTTTAACCCTAGTTAGCATTAAAAACTTGTAATCCTAGAAATCATGGTCAAGCCAACCTCAAATATCCTACTAAACCCGCAAAGCAAATCATGAGATTGGAATAACCCAATAAAAAAATAAAAAGAATTGTAAAGCCTTTTTTCTTTATAAAAACTATTCTAACTTTTCAAACTCATGACTAGAGTCATTATACCTGAAACATCCTATTTGAAAAAAAACTATTAAGTCCATTTTCTAATCAATCAAATATTGAAGAATAAAATTGAAATAAAGAATTTCAATTATGTAAAAGGATTATAAAAAATAGCAATTGATAGAATGAGGATCAAAATTAAAATATAAAATAAATTTATATTTGATTGAAGGGTGAAACTGAAAAGAAAAATCAATTTAGCAAAAGGATAAAAAATAAACATAAGAATGAGGATCAAAATTGACATAAAAAATAAAAACAAAATTTTGATTGCATGGTGAAATTCAATCCAATAATAACTTTTAAAAAAAAGCTAAGAAAAAAATAAAAATCAAAATGATGAGTAACAAATTAAAAAATATGATACCATCAATTTGGATAGAAGGATAAAATCAAAACCTAATAAAACTTTTATAAAAGGATGAAGAAGAAAAAAAATAAGAACTAAATTGAAAAATATAATATATGATAAATTAGGATTGAAGGGTAAAATTGAAAACAAATAAACTTTTACAAAAAAAGCCAAGAACAAAAATTAAAAATTAAAAGAATAAGGATTGAAATTGAAATATTAACAATAAAGATAGCCAAACTATAATTTTTAATGGAGGAGAGAGAAAAGAAAAAAAAAGATTTACCGGTGACAAACTAGACCACTAACACCGACATATGTTGCTCTACAGGAAAGAAAACACGATGGCGCTTCTAATAACAAACACTAGGAGGAATTGAAATTTAAGCCTTTTGAAACAAATTGAAATAAAATTATGCTTAAATTGAAATAAAAAACTATTTTTTTTCAAGGTAAATTAGAAACATGTTTGAAATAAAAAATTACTAATTTAATACTTTTTATATGATTATGATATATTTATATTAAAATCATTGGAAATCATCTAAAAAAATTAATTTTATATTTTTTTTCTAGTTTTTATCCAAATGCATTTTGAAAAATACTTTCAACCAAAATCTTATTAAAGGAATGATATAGTTATTATTTTTATATAATTATTATCATTTTCAATATAATACTATCATTGAATTATCAAAAGAAAGTCAATCAACTTCTCATCATGAAGGTAAAAAGCTAATAAAATGTTTATATATATGCGTTTGAAATCCAAAACATGAACAAATCCTATCACATCTCTGGATTAGGCTTGTACTACTCTAGCAACACACATATATAACTTTCCATGACAATCAACAACAATTATTTGGTCAATCACACCTACGAAATGACTCATGAATCATGTAAATTGCTTTCAAAGCTTCTGATAGCGTAGTGGTAATCAATGTTTCTCAAAAAGAATTATAAAAAGCATCGATTTGATATTTTCTTATACACGATATCCAAACCAAGCAATGTATACTTCATTATAAACAATAGAAGTAAATTTGCATATCATCAGTAGCTTCTGCTAGGTGAGCCCTAGTACCTTAATTATGTTGATATTTCTACATCAGTAAGGTGTCAAGAAGACTGAAGCTTACTCCTGTATGGATGCAACAACAAACCTGGTCCTTATCCTATATGTGAAATTTAAGCACATCTCTCAGAAGAGAAAAATCATGAAACCCTATGAAGAGAATGAATCACGGGAGACCTAATTAAGTTCAGTAAACTCGGGTTTACTATCAATGAATTGCAAGATTAGCCACTAGATGTTATATGATGCTTATTGATAATGACATAACTGAGCAAGAACGCAAGTTAGGAAGCTATCTACTACAGAGGGGAAGAAGTAGCTAAGTAATTTAACAGAACACTTCATGCTGGACAAGCTAGTAATTATCACCATGGTATTGGGACTTCTGGATAATAGTAAAGTACTTTGCATCTCATTCTAAAGACGTACCAAAACAAGTGAAGGCGCATGGAAAAAAAAGATGATAGTAAAAGCTCTTAATTCAAAAGGTTGAAATGCACACACAGGCATGCATGAGACTATAAAGGCAACCATTATTCCCTATATACGAACAATATATAGCTACATTAATATAAATCCAATTTTATTCCATACCAAACAAGAAGGTGATTTGATTTCAAATCATATATATATTGTCAAGATTTCAAGTTGTGTGTGCACATATACATTAAGGAGACGGAGATTAACATGTAAAGAGATCTGCCTTTTGTTTTGGATAATATTGAATGAACACCAAGAAGGCAAAAAAACAAACAAGGTGGAAGGAAAACATGCACAGATTTTGCACAGACTGCAAAGCTGGGCCAGAAACTAAACAAACACCATCTGAAAAAAGCTACTAATCAGGGAAGAAAAACAAGATGAATCAAAACAAGCAGCTTCCTATATGTAAATACAAAGGGAACACTCTAGATGTCATCTAAATTTTGTCAAGGAATTCATCTTGTTGAGGAAAGATATGTATTCCTTAAGACCATACTTAACCTTTTTATTTCCATGCTCAGTAATTTATACGAGTGTACTTCGCTTGTCATTAAGAGCAGCTCTTGATGTTTTATGTTACTGATCTTACCAATTCCACTTGAAATCTCTTACACACATATTTTGCAAAGAGTTCATGTAATTGAAACAATAGATTACACACTTCGTACCCATAAGAATTAAACCTGCAGAAAGTTGAACCAAATAGTTGCAGGCTTGCAGCAAGCCAACATATGTAAGCACAACAAATTTAAATCTAGGGTTATGAGGCCATTAAGGAACAAAACAATAAAAAAGATATGAGCCGTTTCAAGACACGCATGCAGTGCAATTAATGGTGTCAATCACTCAGAAATTAACATATCATGACAATGAGATCACACCATTTAGTTTTCTTTGCAGCCCATCTGAATCAATGCAATTCCGATTGGTAGCCTGCAAAAGAAATTCACAAATATGAAGGCCAAATGGTGTTGGATTATCAGTGAAGTTGAAGCAAATTTCACTCAACTAAACTTAAAAAGAAATGAACTTTGGCAATGGCAATACCTGACACTGGATAGTGGTATAATGCCTTTCATCTTTTTGTGTAGAAACATAGCTAACAGCATCAAATCCCTCTTCAAGCAATGCTTCTAGCACTCTTGATAGAAGAAACCCTTCCTCTCCACAGCCTCCACTCACAACAATCTCCACTCCACCCAAATAAGGGCGAACCTTAACAAAGTCCAGCAAATTATGGCCTGAAATTTCAGTCCCTTGTTCAAAAGTACTTGAGTTGGAGAGTTTCTTGAATTTATCTCTCTTGGCACTTAATTCTCGGATGTTACTACTTAGATGCTTTATATACTTCGCAGCCTCATTCATGTGATCAGAGATTGAGCGCTTTCCCTGCAAGATTTCCCAATATGAACAGAAACCCTAAAATCATGTGTAGATCAAGAGCATCAACCTCAAGGAAAAGAATATGACGTAGCCATTAACACAACATGTAAAAAGTATGGTAATTAGGTTAGCCATTTCTCACAAATATTTGTTTTCATTTTTTTAATTTCCCTGCCATAATTGTGTAAACCGAGTGAAGTTAGACGCTACTGTATAATGAAGGAAGAAATTAAGTAAAGCAAAAAAAGTTTCTTGACCTTGATTGATTCAAGAGGGAGTAGGTTCCGAAGTGAAGCATGAAGAGTGGATATATGTTGCCTCCTTTGCCGTTCGATTTCCTTCCGAGCAATCTTCTTCTCATCACGAATAATTTTTCCACTATGATCATTAGCTTTTGAAGTTGCTAATATTTTATGTTTCTGAATTTCGTCCACTGAGATGGTTTGGTTACTAATTCCATGAAGTGAATCTTGGCCATAGATGAGATCCTGAAAATCTTTACCAATATCTTCTTGGTAGGGATTAGAGAAGATTTGGGGCCAAAATTCATCACTATTTTGTTGGAATGGAAACATTGAACACAGGCTTTTAAGCTGTATATATCTTGCAGCAATAATTAATAGACTTAAAGAAATGGATACGGTTGTTGCTAGAACTGGTTCGTGATCATTAGTATAGCTAATATAACAAGATTTCCCTCTGAAAAAAAAAAAAAAAAAAAACCCAACTTAAAGTCAAGATGCTGAGAAAACGTGGCCAAATTAAAGCTTGGTATGTGGGGCGCTTTCACTTTGGTGCTGAAGAGATGGCAACCACACATGGCATTCACATTTTGGGGGGCCGTCATGTCGGTTTTATAATTTGGCTTAATCCATAAAGATTGAGGAATGAAGTGAAAATTAAAAGGGAAAGGTAAAATATCAAGGAAGTTTGGTAAAAAAAAATAGTGATTATTCCTCTTTATGTTTGTGTAGACAGAATCTCCCTTTATCCAGAGAAGAAGAATTTTTTTTTAATTATTGCATTAGAGACAAGTCCTTGTTAATATATAATTTACCAAGACTTTGAACATTTTGGTGAGTTGGATTGAAAATGACTCCATGGAGTGTTAAATCAGAGTCCAAATAATTTCGACTATTAACCAAAAAAAAATCAGAGTCCAAATATACATTTGGAACTCAATCTATTCCTTTTTTTTTTTTGCACTAAAAGTAACTTGATCATCAATGGTCGGTGTAAAAAAAACAAAATAGTAGAAACAAAAGGAAGCTCAATGCCATAAGGAAATTCTACGTAACTTATTTTATTTTATGAAAATAAAATAAATTATGTGACATTAATAGCGCTATAAGCACATATATTGGTACTCCACATATAATAAAAGAGAAATCTTGTATTATTAATAAAAGATTAGACCATTAAAACAAGATTTTTGAAATAAAAATTAGCCAGTGAAATGATGTCATGTGATAATAGTTAACTACTGGAATGGCCTTTTATAAATAAAAGCCTTTAATTCTTATAAAAATGAATCTTCAAGCGTAGAAACACAGCAGAAAAGCTCATAAGCTTGCAAGTTCTCTTCATATATGCTTGAAGGCTTCTTAAGTAATGTAATATTTTATTGGATGTTGGTAATGTGGTTGAGTTGGTAAAAAAAAGGTTGAGTAAAAAAATAGGTATCCGATAACCTTTTCAAAACTATGATTTTAAAATCTCAGTACACTTAAAACCCTGGTTTTAATAAAGCTGAAATTTAATACTTTGTCAAAACCATAATTTTATATGCAAAACATAATTTTGAAAACACAATCCCAAACAAAGTCTAGTGCCCTTTATATCTTTGTCTACAACACTTTGAGGACTAATCAATTTGTTCTTTGAAGTAATTTTAAAATCCCATAATGCCTTGATTTGTATTTGCTAAGAACTAAGTGTTGACACATCAATTTCAAAGAAAGAATGATAAGTTTATTTCATTTTTCTTCTTCTAATGAATAATTAATAATCCGCTAGTTATATTAATAAAATTGTTATTTGTCAATTTTGAATTTGTTTATTTCATATATATTGATTTGAGAATAGATGGCAAGCAATGTTTTCTTGGTCCTATATTTAATAATAGTTACATGATTGTCATAACCCAATTTTAAAATTTTAAAATAATAATAATATAATAAATAATAAAATAATTTGAGAATCTGATCAAGACAACATAAATTGAAAGTTTGGGGAACTAATAAGGATGAAATTATAAAGTTGGAAGTCAATTTGACCAAAAATTAGAAGAATTGATAAGTTTAGGGACTTAATTAAACTTTAAAATTAGTTTAATTAATGCAATTAGGGGCTTAATTGGAGAAATATCAAAGTTCAGAGTCAATTTGGATCAAAATTGCAAGAAATAAAAATCCAGAGACCAAAGTGAATAGGAGCTGATACTATAAGGGGGTTAATTGATTTTACTAGGGGTAGTTTTGTAAGAATTTTAATTTTAAGAGTTAATTAAAGATTGAATTGATTAAATTTAAAACCAATGACTATTTTGTAAATGACACTGAAACTAAGGAGTCCAATTGCATTGATCCAAGGACAAAATTAAAAAAAAGATTTTCAAAGATAAGAGCTTGATTACAAGACATCAGAATTTCAGGGGGCAAATTAAAGATAGCCATTTCAATCAAAGAAAACAATGTCATTTCTAAGTCAATTATGCATCCCTTTCTTCCTCATCCCAAGGAAGATCGGTTCAGCAAAAAAAAAAAATACACCAAATCTGATCCAAATTGTGGATTAGATTTATTTCCTACCAAACCTACTAGTTGCCTCAGTTTCTCTACACCAAATGCTTCTCTATCGAAAGGATGGATCATCACCAACAGTCCTGCAATGGCAGGATTGTTGGTGCCTTGTTTTCCTTAAACACAGACAAACGAGTCGTGCTTATCCTCTCTGTTTGACTCCTTCATTGTTTATGCATCTTCATCACACCATCGAGTTTTTTTTTTCTCTTTCCAGTACCTTTGCTAAGTCCACGCTAGATCTAGACCTCTTTGCTAATCTCTCCTGTTACTCTTTTCTACAGTAGTCCACCTCTCAACTGTCTATTGTACCTTCAGCACCCCGCCAGCACCATATGGTTCTGCATCCACGGCAGAACAGGTATGCTCACTTAAGTTTGATTTCTACCACTCTGTTGTCTTTAGCATCAAGTGTAACATCTTCTTCTAATCTTGAACCTCTTAGTTTTAAGAAAGCTTATCAACTTATGTGTTGACATAATGCAATGCAATTTGAAATTGCTTCTTTACATGCAAATGGTACTTGATCATTGGTTACTTTTTATCCTACTATGAATGTGGTTGGTTGTCAGTGAATGTATAAAATAAAGTGATGAGCTGATGATGGTATTGATCGTTAAAAGACTCGCTTGGTTGCATGAGGATTCACTCGGCAAGAAGGGATTAATTGCTTAGAAACATTCAGTCATGTGGTTAAATGGACTACTGTTCAGTTAGCATTCACTGTTGTTGTATCTAAAGGTTGGTAGATTCAACAACTTGATGTTCATAATACATTTCTCAATGGGTCACTTAGGGAGGTGGTTTATATGGAACAACCCACGGGTTTTGTACACCCTACTATGCCTACTCATGTATGTCGCCTTCACAAATCTCTTAATGGCTTGAAACAAGCCCCATGGGCTTGGTACACACGACTAAGAGACTTTCTTCTTTCTATTGGTTTTAAGGATTCCAAGGTTGATACCTTCTTGTTTATTTTTTTTATGGGTTGTGATATTTGTTATCTTCCTGTCTATGTTGATGAAATTTTACTCACTGGTAGTAACTCTACTTTGGTTCAACGTTTCGTTACTTTATTAAGCTCATAATTTAAACTTCGTGATTTGGGTAGTACTCATTATTTTTTGGGAATTGAAGTAACTCCTACTGGTATGGGTCTTAAGCCTAGTCAACATAAATATGTCCTTGATATCCTTTACCATGCTGGTATGCCATCGTGCAAACTTGTTGATACTATAGCCTTTGCTTCTAAGCTTGGATTGCAGTCTAGTGAGTTATTTTCGAATCCCACTCACTTTCACAGAATTGTTAGTGCTCTCCAATATCTTATCTTTACTATGCCAGATATATGTTATACTATGAACAAGGTCTGTTAATTTATGCATGCTCCTATTAAACGTCATTGAGTTATTGTTCAACGCATATTACGATATCTAAAAGGCACATCTTCTTTTGGCTTGCACATTACCCATGCTTCTTCGTTATCTTTTCATATTTTTACTGATGCTGATTGGGCTGGTAGTATTGATGATCATAAGTCTACCGAGGCTTACATTGTTTTTTTTTTGGCATCACTAATATTTCATAGAAATCTAGCAAGTAACGAACTGTTGCATGCTCCTACATTGAAGTTAAGTATAAGGATTTAGTTGATAGCATTGCTGAAGTTCTTTGGTTTACTATTTTTTGTCAGATTTATGTATCTTCTAGTTTTGTCACTACTACTTTGTGTAATAACTTGAGTGATATTTATTTGTCTGCTAATCTGATTTTTTATACTCATACCAATCATGTTGAGGTTAATTATCATTTTCTTCAGGATAAAGTAGCAAAAAAAAAAAAAGATTCAAATTTACTCCATATTCTATAAGGACCACCTTCAGGTTAAGAAGGTATATTATGTAATATATTATTTTATAAAAATATTATAATTACCTTATAAATGGTTGACTTTTGTTACTTTTTTTTCTTTCCGCTTAGCCAGATTTTTGTTAGCTAAATCAATTGATTAATAAAATTCCAGTGTTTACAAACAAAAAAAATAATTCATGATTTATGTATTTT
>Ga0307517_10010260_pt1 | contig 13136 bp, 8 predicted proteins | sample 23_EM_MG_FD_194515 | JGI IMG/M metagenome (GOLD analysis project Ga0307517, IMG submission 194515) | Populus trichocarpa ectomycorrhiza microbial communities from riparian zone in the Pacific Northwest, United States - 23_EM | ecosystem: Host-associated > Plants > Roots > Unclassified | place...
CGAAACTTTTTTTTCCTTTACCAATTTGTTTTTTTTTTCTTTCGTCCGTGGCATATTCGTTAGCAGCCATGTTAGGTAGGTGGCAACCTTCCTGGAATAAGTGTCGATTCTAATGTTAGCTGGCTTGTCTAGACAGACAGTGAAAGATCCAGGAATTCTCCATGGAAATTGCCTGACTGGTGGCTATTCTCCAGGGTATTAATGAAGTCTTAAAAATAAAAATTAGTCCGGGAATAAAGTTTTTGGATTGAATAGTAGGTTAGTGATTCCTAGCAATCTCATTTATCTTCTTATATTTGATATTTGGTAAGGTAAAATGGTTTGTGACTAATATCTGTAAAAAATTTCTTTTGATGAAAATAGAAACTCTTCGATATTTAAATAAATATTTTTTTTTAAAAAAAATACAATAATGTTTTAAAGACATATACTTTGAAAATATATATTCAGTAAAGAATGAAATCATATTATATTCATTTTATCCAATTAAAAAATAAAGAAATAACGAGTCATGATAGATTTAAGCTCAGCCGAAGCTAAGCTTAACACACTATTAAGCCTAATCGTGGATGTGTTAGGCACATTGTCAAGCTCCCCTTAAGGCTGAGCTTGACACACTGTTAAGCCCATCCAGGGTTGGGCTTGAAAAACTGTCAAGCCCAATTATAACTAGGCTTGGCATCTTGCCAAGACCACCTGGGATTGGGCTTGGAAATCTGCTAAGTCTAATTATAGCTGAGTTTAGAAAACTGTCAAGTCTAATCATGGCTGTGTTTGACACATTGTCAAGCTCAATCATTTCAAAGTTTGGTTGGTATTAGACCCAACACATTTTCATTGAGATATATTTAGTACTAGCACGTGTCAGCCCAACAAGCTCGAGAATTTTAAAAAATTATATCCATTAATTTTTCTTGATTTAACATTTATAAATAAAAATATATCAATAAAATCTTGTTTCATCAACCATATTCATGATTCACACGTTATCAAATCTCTAGTCTAATGATGTCCTCATCAGTATGGCCAGCTTGTGATAAGAAGATTCTTGATGTCACGCAAGGGCATGCAATGCATTGTCAAAGCCCCAATGAACATTGAGCCTAAATTCCCCTAACTATTTATTCTTCAAGGTGGGTATATGCAGCGAAGAAACCTTCTCTGCCACAAAAGTTGTTATTCCATAGATATTGCTTGATTTTTTTAATTATTTAAAAAAAAATTAAAACTCGAGTTAATCTAAATTAAAAAATACAATTTACTACCCGAGTCTTAGATCGTGTACACCCTCAACTCAGTCTTGTAGCCATGTGAACTAATTTCTAATTCCATCTATATTTGTGTTATAATGAGGTTTTTTTTATTATTATCTTTCATCATATAAATAACATAAGTTAACAATAATATTTTAAAATTTCCATAAATAAACAAAAAGCATATAAATAAAGAGCAAATAATCTATAATATTTATAAAAATAAATACTCAATTTATAAACTATCAAAAATAAAAAGAAAAGAAATATAAAGTATAGAGTAGAGTCGGGTTAAGCTGGGTTTAAAAATTCATAACCTGCTACCAGGTCCATAATATTTATTTTTTAGGTTTTTTTATATGTAATATTTATATTATTTAAATTTTAGTGTGTTTGACATCATTTCTGTTTCTGATTTTTAGTATTATTGACTTGAAAAAATATTAAATTAATATTTTTAATGATTTTACAAATAAAATATTTTAATATATTTTAAAATATAAAGATATTTTAAAAAATATTTTACATCATAATCTCATAAATCTCCTTTTAACGAGTCATGTGGAGTAAAATAATGCAAAGTGCCCCTGGTCAGCTAACTCCACTCTTGAAACAAAAGCAAAAGTAAACAGAAAAAAGATAGCAAACTGGCCACGCGAGATCTCAAGGAAAAGCAAGGAAGCCGCGGTAAATCTTTAAAATACCGGTAACTCCGTTAAAAGTGATATGTATTTTTTTTTAACATGCGTTAAAAATGACAGTGACAGGTAAAAAAACAGCCATAGTAGTTAAAAAAAAAAGAACGAGAAAATAAAAACAAGTTGAAAAGTGTTTGCTTTTTGAAACAGCCACGCGGCTATTTCAGGCCGCTCGAGCCTCTTCGCTTTTATTTTTTTTTCTTCTCTCTTTAAAAAAACACAAATTTTTTTCCTTTGATTGGCTCCTTTTCCCTCTCCCTTCCCTTCTTAAATTCTCCTCCACAAAACCCTTATTTTCTCATTCCCCTCTATTTCTCTCTTTCTCCCCTCTTCGTTTCTGCAATATATAACTTTTTTTTTAATTTTTTCGTGGGGGTTTTTTGTATTTATATATTAAGGGTTTTTCTTTTAATTTTCTTCTTTTTTCGCTTCTGTTTTTCATTAATTTCCGAACTTTTTCGAATTTCATAATTGTGAATTGGGATTTCAAAAATAAAGTGTAGTGATTATATTTTTTTCATGATTTAAATGATTTTGAAGGTTTGCTGGTGTCAAGTATGTTCTTGTGCTGATAGTTCAAATAAATAAATTGTATAAGAGTAAAGTTTTCTGCTTTAAACTTAAAAAAACAAAGAAGAAGAAGAATGGAATCTAGCAATGGAAAGGAAGCAGAAGGGGCAATGAAGGAAGAGAAGAGCAATACTCATCAAGAAGCAGAAACTGTTTCAAATGCAGAAGAGACGAAATTGGGCTCTAAAGTGGGTAGTATGAGCAATAAAGAAATGTACTTTAGAGCAGATAAAATAGATTTCAAGAGCTGGGATGTTCAGCTAGAGAAGCATTTAAGCCGTGCATGGTCAAGGGATATGGAAGTGCAATCAACAAGAAAGGAGGAGTGGGAGATTGATTTGGGAAAATTGGATATAAGGCATGTTATTGCTTATGGGACTTATGGGGTTGTGTATAGAGGCAATTACGATGGCCAAGATGTTGCTGGTAATGCAGTTTTTATTTATTTTTCTCCTTTTCCTGCTTCCTTCCGGAAATTTTCATTCAATTTTGGAATTCAAGTTCTTTTCTTTTCATGTTTTTTATTCATTTTTAGTTGCTGACTTAAAGAAATTTCGATAATTTGAGAGTTTACCTCTGATAACTTTTTGTAGTAAAACTCTGAATGAATTCCTTATGAGTTTCTGAAATGAAATTGTGAAATATTCTGTCTGTGATAAATGGCCAGTAGGTAGCTGTAAATTTCTTCACATGTAGAAAAGTAAAAAGGTGGTAAAGGAATTTAGATGTCAAGTCTGATGATATGTTTAAAACATTTATGTTATGGGACAGAATAAAAGGTAGCTGTTAGGACATCAAAACAATGAAAAATATAAAAATAATAATTAATTTGAAGCTTCAAAAAATCTCAAGCTATTGCACCGCAATTCCAAACAAGTCCATTTACGTTCCATGTAAATTATGTTGTTTTTATAACTGCAACTGTATGTATCTTATTGCACACGTTTTTTTCTTTTTGTCTGGATTGTGTTTTCGAGAGCTCATAAAATTCGTTATTGGTGCATAATGCTTAGGCAGAGAGGGTTGAAAAGTATGCGGCGGAAGCATCACTGGTTCAGTGGCTTATAGGAAAGCTGACTTTTAGTTCATATCTCTTTTAGATAAGATGAACGTAAAACTTTTGACATTAAACAGTAAGGCATGACGTTTGACACTTTTTTTTGAACCAATGATTAGTATTCTTAAACATCCTTGGTTAAGTTTTCTTTTTGTCCCTCTTGATTTTTTTTATCTGAGTAAATACTCTGGTTTAATTTTTTCTCGTCTTTTTTGGTTGTGCTTCATTGTTTGGAATGAGATAGCAAAAGGCATGGCTTGAGCGAGTCATGGTAAGTGCACCTACCCAGCTTTTGCGATGTCACATAAATTTGGCTGAGGTGCTTGTATGAAGGAGTTTTGAACTAGTTATATATTTGTTTAAATCCTCGGTGTTTTGCTGAAGGAAAGGGTGTCTTTCTGAATCCTTCCCACTCTCAAATGATTTAAATTCCTTGGATGTTGAAAAGTTCGGTTATATGCTAAAACGTGCATTTCTTTGAATATTTCAGTTTTACCCAAGAGGAGGCATTCCCTTCCTTGCAAACCCTGTTACAATAAAATTGTAAAGATGGTACAAAATTTCAAGTAAATCTAATGAGTGCAAACTCTATTTTGAAGGAGCTATTTAAAAAATTCTGAATTTTAATACTTTTATTTTTAGATATTTTCTATTGCAATACTCTGTTTCCCTCTGTCAATGTTCTAAAGCATTCTTTTTGTTCAAGTTCTCATTTCTTTCTGTTTTTTTTTTTTTTTTTTTTTAAATTTACACTTCCTATGCCTTTGACCGTGAATATACAATGTTCATTGAATGGAGAACGAAGATCAAGTTGAGCCTGCAGATTATTGGTTTTAATGGCCTTAACCTTCTTTCATCCTTGCTATTATGTGATTGCTACAATGAGTCAATTATGCTGTTCTGTAGAGGTGCAACGATGTGTTCTGTATTGACAGTGGATGATGTGTATAGAATGACATGTTTTTATTACAAACTGGAAATAATCCTAGAATTGCGAGGTGCCTTGTAACCCTCCAAAATCATTTCTCGTTTCTAGCAGGACATGCGTAATCTTGCTTCAAATTTATGAGAAAAAGACTGGGTGAAATTCCTTTGTTATAGATGTTGCTTTGTAGTATATAGGTGTCATTATTTTACAAGCAGTATCCATATAAAGTTTTTTTTAACCACTAATTGTTGATAGCATTGCTGTTATGATTGGTCCAAATGTAGGAAGCAACGATGTCCGTTTGATACTTTTTAAGCGTGTCTGTGTATATGTTATGGCATGATGATAATGTGAATTGTCTACTCCGCCACCCAACCTATTATAACCACCTAAAACATCAAACTTCCACTCCAAATGTGCAATACATACTTGTCTCGGCAAATTCCTCACTGCCAACTATTAATTATTACAGTGAAGGTATTGGACTGGGGGGAGGATGGCATTGCTACTGCTGCTGAAACTGCTGCTCTCCGGGCATCATTCAAGCAAGAGGTTGCTGTTTGGCATAAGCTTGACCATCCTAATGTTACAAAGGTAAAGGGTACTCTGTCAATCAATGGCTTGATGTCTTCTGCGGTTACCTTTCATCGATAAAAAAATCACTCGAAGTTCTTTCTTGCTTTTCTATTGTGATAGGTGTTGTTCCATAGATTTCCATCACAAGCTTTCTTGATGCATTGCCATTGTATCATCATCTTAAAATCTATAACTATAATTATCCATTACAGTTTGTTGGAGCTTCAATGGGAACTTCCAACCTGAAGATCCCTTCCACAAGTTCTTCAAGTGATAGTGTCAATTCTCCTCCTTCCAGGGCGTGTTGTGTTGTTGTTGAGTACCTTCCAGGTGGGACGCTTAAGAAATTTTTAATCAGAAATAGGAGAAAGAAACTTGCCTTTAAGATTGTGATTCAACTTGCCTTGGACTTATCTAGGGGGTAAGTAAATATTTTCAATTAAAATGTTTGTTATTCAATGTTTATTTATAGATTTTGTTTGGTTTTATCCACTTTTGCAGTCTGAGCTACCTTCACTCTAAAAAGATTGTACATCGTGATGTTAAGACAGAAAATATGTTGTTAGATGCTACTAGAACTTTGAAAATTGCTGATTTTGGTGTTGCTCGAGTTGAGGCTCAGAACCCAAGGGATATGACTGGGGAAACCGGTACTCTTGGATACATGGCCCCTGAGGTATCCACTGTTCTTCCTTTTCTGTTGTTGTAGTTTTCCCTTTACATGAAATCCTTACAAAAGAGTTTAACGAAGTGATTGTCCAGGTCCTGGATGGTAAGCCTTACAACAGGAAATGTGATGTATACAGCTTTGGCATATGCTTGTGGGAAATCTATTGCTGTGACATGCCTTATCCGGATCTTAGTTTTGCTGAAGTTTCATCTGCAGTTGTTCGACAGGTTTGTTTGCCATATTTTGATAACTGTAGTGGGAGGCCCCATTTTTATTTCTTAAAATTTGGAATGCCCCATAGTTTGATACCTGCAGTTGCAATTAGTTCCCAGGGTGCATGCTGAGGAAAATACCTACATATGGTATTATGAGATGCATAATGTATGATGTCTTACAGAGTTGAACCTAAAGACTTACTTATGTGACTAGAAAACTGCTATCGTGCAATGTGAAAATACTGATGTTTGTATGAGCAGAAGCACTAAAGGTATCTCTTGTTTCTTTAGATAGCTGACCCAAAGATTAACACACATGACTAGATGATTGATGCTGAGGGGATTGTGATTATTTGTTTGAGTAATAGCATTAAAGCCGTGTTCTTTCTATTGTCATCATAATGTTGATCCATAGGACAAGGTGACCTGATTAGTGTAAGTTTTATCAACCCTGGTTGGACTACATCTTACATTGTTAATTTGGTTGCACTGGACATTGCCTTCTTGTAATCTAGCCTGTTCGCAGTTTTAACATACCATGTTATGTTGATAATTTCAATGTTGAAACGATCTTGGCAGCATTTGAGGCCAGAAATTCCTAGATGTTGCCCAAGTTCATTAGCAAGTGTCATGCGAAAATGTTGGGATGCAAATCCAGAGAAGCGCCCTGAGATGGACGAGGTAGTTAGGCTGCTCGAAGCAATAGATACAAGCAAAGGGGGTGGCATGTTACCTGAAGATCAATCAACTGGCTGCTTGTGTTTCACCCCAGCTCGTGGTCCCTAACACCTTTTACCTTCCGCCAGTCTTTGATGCTCATAGTATTGAAGCAATCCACTAGATCGCAGGTTTCTCTAGCACATGAACTAAGAATTTAGATGCCAGAGAATTTCTGCGTCTAGTTGATTCATCACATGTTATCAGTGTATTGATATTAGCTCTGCACTTCTTTGTTGCACAGAATTATAGAATTTGGAAATGTTGGAGCTACACATTTATTCTTTATATTTTTCCGTGAGTACATCATGGACATCAAGATGGATGGCAGTTAGAAACCACAGTATACGCAGATGAAACTGAATCAAAACTTTCCATTTTAATAATATTTGGCCTGTAACCAAAAGTTTGAGTTTTTCTTTCTCATCAAGGGTCGAATCAGGTAGGTTTTAAGAACATATTTTGCCTAAAACTAAAGCAGCTGAAGCAAGTAGTAGTGCTGTAAAATTATTCTGCAAGATGAGAATCAAAGGATGCTAAAGCATGTTGCAGCTACGAAAACAACTAAAGATAAGCATTTGGGATCCTTACCTGTGCAATTTTGATGACGATATTATTGGATAAGCAAGTGGTGGTGTTTCGTGCACGGATTGCGTCAGAGAAGTGGAAATCATCTTGTGGCCGAGGGGATAAATGCAAGTGGCAAGTTGCTAATGTTGGTAGAGTGGAATTCCTCATCAGCCGCCACTGGTCTGGCAGATAAGCAGCCATTGCTACCCTTCTACGTGTAGGTTGGATGAGATAGTGATTATGATTTGAGTTGAAGAAAGTGATGGGATTAATGTTGGCTAATTATCATTAGAGTTCTGCTTGACAGCACTCTCTCCTTATTATAGCATTTGCATTCGTATCTCGAATGATTTAACACGAGGAGATTGGTGATTGATCATTCAATATTTCACATGATTGTAAAATTAAAAAGAATATTTATTAATGAATTTTTAAATACTTAAATATCTACCTTGTTCTTCTTAAAAAAAAAAAAGGAAGCTCTCTACCACTATATTTTGTTAAATTAAATGACTCTCGAAGGACATGGATACAAGATTTATAAACATTAGGGGCTGGAAAGTAAACATTCAAAGTGGAAAGGACATTATTGCTAATATGTAAGAGTCTTGGGTGTGAATTTCCACAACCTCTGTACTCTATAAATACTCCTGTCAAACCAAAGCGCAACTGCAATCTCACAGTTGTCTCGACACTGCCGCGCCTAACAACTTTAAAACACACAAAAACCCACGTCCGGAACGACACAAGTTTTAAGATGTCCCACCCAGCCGCCGAAACCTCGTCGTTTATGACCGATTTCCTCCGCCAATCAGGTGGCGTTGCCATTATCGACGGCGGTCTCGCGACGGAGCTCGAACGGCATGGGGCTGACCTCAACGATCCCCTCTGGAGCGCCAAATGTCTCCTTACTTCCCCTCACCTCGTCCGTGCGGTACCCCCTCTCTTCTCTCTCTGTACGCACACCCCGATGTGTTTCTGTTTCCGTTGAAATTGATGTTGCCTCTGCTTTAGTTTTCGTGTATCCTTCTCTTTTAAGTGCGGACCAAATGGTGCCTTTAGACCCTATAATCTTTTTTGTAATTCAAATAATAATAATAAAATAATCTAAGACTTAACAAAGAAAGAAAAATTTGTGTTATTTTCGCTGACAGAAATTTAGAATTGATGTCACGAAAAGGGGAATCTGTGATTTTAGAACCCTTGGAGAGAAATGGGAGGAGGGAGGGGGGTCAAATTGGAGATTTTGATTGTGAATGAGTGGCAGCAGCTTGCAACAGAGATGGGGCAGTGATAAAATTAAATTAAATTGGTGAAGAGTACGGACCGCCATGTGGGCTGTTTTCAGCTATATCCATCTATGATTGGGTGTGGGTTTGTGTTTCTGGAATCAGCTTCTTAGATTTGATTGTTGTTTGGTAGTGCAAACTCAGTAGATGTGAATTATCACTTCTTTTTTTTAGCTTACTTGGCTACACTCACTCAGCTATGCTGTTTTGTATTGGTTGGAATTTGGCAGCGATCTCAGAGAATTTAATATAGTATACTGTATCGAAGTTGAACCACCCTGCTTTCTTATTTTATTTTTATGATATTGGACCACTCTGGTTTTTTTCTATTTGTTTCAAGAATACACAATTGTAAGTAATTTTAAGTGTGTTGATCTAAGGATTGAACGTTGAACTTGGACAAGCATCCATTGGTTTTGAACATTAAATACATAAAACATCACGCTCATTTTTTTCCAACCCCTTTTTAGTGATGATATGCCAGAATCTTCTATTTACCGACATTGATTGTATTTGTGAAATTTTTGCTTTTCTTACTTAAATTGTTCATTTTAGCCCAAGAAAAATATATCCCTAAAACTTTATGCATGAGAAATATAATTAATGTGTATATAAAAAGGAAAAGACATTAACGTAATAGGAAACAAGTTTAATTCCCAGAAATCACAATGACTTTCATCTTAGGAAAAATTCCATTTAACTGCAGGTTTTTTTCTACTTAACTTTTTACGGAGAAAAGGTTTTAAATGTCTGTAATTGGTACTGGAAACAGTATTTTATCGATTCCATTAATAGAAGCTCTGTTTCGGAAAACTAAATGCAATTCATAGGATTCATGTGTTATCAATATCGATAATGGATCAATAACTAACATATTAGGAATTGCTGCCTTCTTTTTTTATTTAGCAATCTTTTCAAAATATTTTTAGCTCTACATGAAATCATATGGAATGCTGATGTGGTATCGTTCCATTGGTTAATGTGTTGCTTGATTGAGCAGGTACACCTTGACTATCTTGAAGCTGGTGCAGATATTATCATCACAGCATCTTATCAGGTAATAACAATGATCTCTCTCTCTCTCTCTCTCTCTCTGTGGAACTTACGCTCAGTTTCGCTTGAATGTGGACAGGCCACCATTCAGGGATTCGAGGCAAAAGGTTTTTCCAGAGAAGACAGCGAAGCCTTGCTCAGGAAAAGTGTGGAAATTGCTTGTGAGGCACGGGATATATATTATGGTAGATGCAGAGAAGGTTCTCCTGATGGAAGTGATGATGGTAGGGTTCTGAAACATCGACCTATTTTAGTTGCAGCTTCCGTTGGAAGCTATGGAGCTTATTTAGCTGATGGATCTGAGTACAGGTGAGTTGACCTCTAACTAAGTCATTGCATGAGCCGCATCACTGCCTATACCTATTTGTATCAAGCACCAATTGACAGTCATGTGTCTTAGTTATATGCACTTTTATTCTAAAAGCTTTGTGGAGACTTAATCTTCGGAGTGCTTTATTGGATCTTAGAAAATTTTAGTTATTTTCTTTTTTATTCTAATAGTGATGTGGAGACTAAATCTTAAGGGTTCTTTACTGGATCTGAGTAAATGGCCATGGTCATAAGCTTGATGGCATTGGAATGTGGTTCACTGTCTTTGCTCAATGAGGCTGTCCTACTGTCCTTCACGTAAGAAAACTCTAAAGTATAGTTTTTCTATCTCTAATTGTTGTTTTCCCTTTACAGTGGGAATTATGGTGATGCGATTACCCTTGAAACCTTGAAAGATTTTCATCGCAGAAGAGTACAGATCCTAGCAGAATCAGGTGCTGACCTCATAGCATTTGAAACAGTTCCAAATAAGGTAGAAGCTCAGGTATTGATCAAACCCTTTGTCATGTTGCATTATCTTAATTTCTTGCTCTTAGAGGAATGTCATGATCAAATCTAAGAAATAGGAAATGGAGTTAATACTGGTGCCACAATTCATTGTTGTGCTTATTTTCCCTTTGACTAGGTCTTTGTTTTGTGTAGGCATATGCCAAGCTCTTGGAGGAAGAAGACATAAAGATCCCTGCATGGTTCTCTTTTAACTCTAAGGATGGCATTAATGTAGTCAGCGGTGACTCTTTGCTTGAATGTGCCTCCATTGCCGAATCATGCAAGAATGCAGTTGCTGTGGGAATCAACTGCACGCCTCCTAGGTTTATTCATGAACTGATTCTGTCCATTAAGAAGGTATGCTTTTCGTGTTCCTTCTATTCTTTTCTTATCATTTTTAAATGCTCTTAATAAATCACAGAACTTCAGTGTTCATTACTGGTTGTCATAAGTATCTCCATCTGATATAAAGTCAGAGCTATTCATTTGTACAATAAATGATCATTGAAACTCTGTATTTTGTTAATGAACTTATTTGATCCCATGCCAGAAATATAAATAATTATGAAGCAAGCAGAACCTAAGACAATACTCGCAATCTATGTCCTCAAATTGGTATCAAATTAGTTGTCAATGACTACACGTAGGTTATTTTTTAATTTATATTTTTGTGGTAAATTTATTAACAATTGCCTAATTTCTGCAACAGTGTGAACTTAAAATTATCACAATTTTTCTTTAGTTAAAAAGTCAAGGACTTTGATTGAATTTAGAACTGAATTTTAAGAGTTTTACAATCGTGATAAGCTCCTTGGTTTTTAGAGATGTCAGATGATATTGATGGTTTTTTTCTATGTCCAGAATGGTCTTGCACTATATTCCACTATGCAATGTTGGTATAAAGAATGTGGTAATGGACAACTGTTAGTTTTGAACATCTCTTGATGCTAGATCACTTGGGTGGGGGGTTATACTGTAGGCAACAGCAATACCACCTGCCCCTTGAATTTATGATTTCTATGTTAAAATAGTTGCTGGATACAAAAATAAGAATTGATTCCATGTGTTTAGTATATTTATCAGCATTAGAATTAAAGTTAACATTTGTCTGGCACTGTGTGATTTTATCAGGTGACTACAAAACCGATACTTATTTATCCCAACAGCGGTGAGAGTTACGATGGCGATCGAAAGGAATGGGTGGTGAGTTCATTTTGCCTCGTTTGTAAGAAATACTTTTCTTAAATTTAACTGTGTCAACTCACTCTCGGTTGCAGCAAAATACTGGCATATCGGATCAAGATTTTGTATCATATGTAAACAAATGGTGTGAGATCGGGGCTGCTCTTGTTGGAGGCTGTTGTAGAACAACTCCTCATACTATCAGAGCCATATACAAGACTCTTCCCAATAGATCTGCTGCTCTATCCTCGCAGTGACCACGGAGAGGATAATGTAATTCCAAACCCAAACATGGATGCTGAAAAGGGCTTTGCATGGTCTGAGATTTTTTCCCTGGTGTGGAGGGAGAGTCTAACCAAATCTAAATCAAGGCCTGAGTTGAAGTTTTGTAGACTGAGGTTTCTTTTTCATGAGCTACTTGTATTGAGAAGGTGACTCCTGATGAACTCTTTCTGACCCGAGGATCCACGGCTTCTTCCTGTTTTTTTTTGGTTTTTTTTTTTATATACCGGTGTAAGGCTGACCCGAGGATCTACGGTCTTGGTTTCTGTATTGTCGGAAGACATTATTTCAAGTTAAATAAGGTATTTCAAATCACCATCTAATAACCCCCTATAAAATCGTTTAATTTGAACGTTATTTTGATTCTTGAGCAACTTACCACAAGCCAAGCCACTCGAATAACAGTGAAAGGTTAACGGCATCATAATTTTTTTTTTCATATCAATTTTTAAAAAAATATAATTTTTTTTTATTTTTTAATAATTTTTTTTATATTTTTATATCATTTTAATATCTTGATATTAAAAGTAAATTTTAAAAAATAAAAAAAATATCATTTTAATATATTTGTAAATAAAAATAAATTCTATCATATTTTTAAATGAGTTTTTAGTGTGTTTTTATTTGTTTTAATTAATTTTTTTATGTTTTTATATCATATATTAATATTAAAAATAAATTTAAAAAATAAAAAAATATTATTTTAATATATTTATAAAATCCTTAGTGTGTTTTATATTTTTAATTTAAAAATATATTAAAATATTTATTTTAATTTTTAATATTTATTCATTAAAATTAAAAAAAAATTATTAATTCAAGTGCATTTTTCAAACACATCCAAGCACCAAAAATAAATGGTGATTTAATCAATAAAATCTGGAACATAAGAGGGTGTTTGGGAGTGTGGTTGTGGTTGCTTTTCAAAGTGCTTTTCACTCAGAAAAGTATGCCAACAATATTTTTTTATTTTTTAAAAATTATTTTTGAGATCAGCACATCAAGATGATTTGAAAACATCAAAAACATATTACTTCAAAAAAAAAAAAATTCAAATTTTTTGAAAAATGCTTTCCAACAGCAATGCCAAACGCCCTATCGTAAAGTGTCAAAAGGCAGTTCTGGTCAGGAGCTAGGAGGGAACCTTCGCTAGGAGCAACAAAATGCAGAACCCAAAAACTCCCAAAGCTCCTTTGCTAGAACCAAGAAATGCAGATACCACTTTCCCTTAACCTCCTCTTCTCTTCTTCAACGTTA
>Ga0307517_10010261_pt1 | contig 13135 bp, 8 predicted proteins | sample 23_EM_MG_FD_194515 | JGI IMG/M metagenome (GOLD analysis project Ga0307517, IMG submission 194515) | Populus trichocarpa ectomycorrhiza microbial communities from riparian zone in the Pacific Northwest, United States - 23_EM | ecosystem: Host-associated > Plants > Roots > Unclassified | place...
AAAACAACTAAAATTAAAATATCAAAATCAATTAAAAGAACAAACATTGATCTAAGTCAACATTCACCATCAGGTCTTTTACAATTGATCATCGATGCATATATATATATATATATATATATATATCAATTCACACTTTGAATATTCATCAAGAACTATTTTCATATCTCTCCTCAGTTGTAGTCATTTAGAAAATAATCAATCTAATTAACCCTAACTATTAAATAACTCAAGACAAACATTAAAATTTAATCTAGTAACAACCTTAAAAATTAGAAAGATTGATGAAGCCAAACAACACAAGCAAAAGCAGTTGCATTTAATTTAGTCAAAAATTCTTCTTATGATTTACTAATTTCTAACGCAACAAATCATTAAATCTTAGTTGATTCACGAATTAGAGGGATCAAACAAATACAAATATGGTATCTAACCTGGTAGTAGATTGCAACAAATAATAAACTAACAGGCCTCCTAGTTTACCTCCCAGTAATTAAACGACACAATCATTAAAAATAGGTGTCGAAGAACATTCAATACTCAAAGCATAAATTAAACAATGAAAACAAATTAGATCTCACAATTTTATTGATTATGAGGCTTCCGTTTTCTTTGACCAAATAAAATTTAGTTACACAATATCATCATAAATATCACGAAGGAGACAAAGAAATTGGGGAAGAGGAAGAAAGACGTGAGAGGGGAGACAAAATCTGATCTGATCTCCTTTTTATCTTTTGCATGTTTTTCTTTTTTCTTTAAAAGCCTACAAAATCTCCTAAAAATACTCTCAACATTATCTCCAATAATAACCATAAAATCTGAATATTTAATGAAATTATTAAATAATAAAATAGAGTCTTAATATAACAAGGAAAGTTATTTATTCAGCTTGAATTCATGCACTAAATCTAGAAGCTTCCAAAAATAATTCACATCATAATAGATTTGCATGTGTAAGGACTTTCCATCTCGTTGGCAGTACATGTGCAACATCTTTATGCCCAATTACAACCTCAATGCAATCAGTATCTCTTAAACCCTAAAACATAAAGGTTGTAGATTTGTTTCTTAGGGTTCCACAACATTTTAAATCACCTTCATCAAAGCTTTGATGAGAAAGTTATATCCAAATTACAAAGTTGTGTTGAAATTGTCCAAAATCACTCAATTAACTTTGTTTTGCCATTAATGCCTCCATTTACATCCTAAATCGAAATATAAAAATAATGAGTACATTTAGTTATCAAATAAGTATAAAATACTAAACATTAAAGGAGAAAAAACATAACATTTTGCATTCTCATCAAATTCCTCCACACGCAAAACTCAAATTCATTTTCCAAAAAAAAAAAAAACAAAATAAAGGTTACAATGCCATCAACAAAGAACAACCAAGCTCTTTAAAAATCATAACATATCATGAATAAATATTCTTAAACAACTTAAAATTATTAATAAGCATTTTCACTCAAAGATGGAGTAAGCTAAATATGTAGACCCTCATAAAAATAAACACTCGACTCTCATGTGTTTGAAAGGTACGTGTTTCACTCAAATTCATTCCAACAGAAATGATTTACCATAGGCTTGCATATTTTTCTTTTTCTCCACCACTAGGATCATATGCATAACACAAACCATAAGAACTTTTCAAGGGTTGTAATGGGACATAGGATTAAGGTGGGAAACATTTGGAAAGGTAGCTTAAAAGCCATTTAAACTAGTGAAGCAAAACTAAATCAACTCAAAGCTCGAATATATAAGACATGTAAAACCAATCACTCCATTTAACAGCTTCTTCAATTTGACTTTAAAGCATTTAAACCATGTAGAGCTTCTATATTGAAAAATATATCGTTAAAAAGGAACGTTTTTTGTTTCTTTACACTTTTGTGTATAACATGTATGAACGAACCCTTTTCTTGAACTTTTAAGAGGAATTATGAACATGGACAGTTTATAACATTAAAAGCAATTTCCTCCATCACTTTTTCTTTTTTTCTTTTTTTTCTAATTTTTTTTCAATACATCAACAACATAACTTACGAATTGAGACACCCCCACCAATGAAAACATACTCCATAGACATAGCCATACCACCAATTTAGACACCCCCACACTTATTTCTTGCACATCATACATATCATAATAATGAACAATACTTCACTAGCTTTACGGCTTGGGTAAATGTATTGTTTTTTTTTTTTTTTAGGTTTAAAGCTTGTCATATGGATTTACAATAAACAAAATAAATATCAAAAGGATTCAACAAAGGGAAAAATTAACTATAAGGTAGGTTATTTGGCTTATGTAGCTTATAAAGAGGGCCTTAATCATGTTCATGTTTGCATGTGTCAATGTGATCTTGAAAAGAATCAAGGCAAGTTCTAGAGAAACAAATCCATAAAAGAATATCTCACTTGAAACAAAATAATGAGACTGATATAGATGTGCCAGACTAAAGGCTCAAAATCTTACTGGCTTTTGGTCTATCAAATTTAGTCACTACCATCCTCAGGGAAAATAACAAGACTAGTTAATTCTATGTTGGAAAATTAGTTATTCAATCATGTTATGAATGTTTCAAGCTTAATTGAATCTAGATAATATCATACACAATAAAAAAATCATTCAAAACCACAAGAACAAAAAAAAAAGGCAAAACTCTTTTTTTATAATTGAAAACCAAACATTCAAAACATAATTAAAACACAATCTGAACCCCCTCGCCCACACTTAAAACTTACATTGTCCCCAATGTAATGTAAAATGCAAAGAAAAATAAAAAAATAACCAAAACACAAATGCAAAAACAAGAAGAAAAAGAAAACAAACTCCCTTTGGGTTACCTTTCAAGCAGTGTCTTTGTTTATTATCGTTAGATCGACTTAATGCTTCCTTCTTTAATTAGTATAGATTGGATCCTCAAAGTCCAATTTTCCCACATTCTCTACTTGGAATCCATCATAGAAGGCTTGAGTTTATGGCCATTCACATTGAATGTTTTTGAAGTTGATAAACTTTGAGTTGCAACTGCACTATGAGAAAAAAACATTAGTAACAACAAAAGATCTAATCCAATGAGACCACAACTTACCTGGAATCAAACAAAGTCGTGAGTGGTATAGAATGATTTTTTGACCAACCTTAAACTTATTCCTAGAGATCATCTTGTCGTGAAAAGCCTTCATCTTTTCCTTGTAAATCCTTACATTCTCATATGCATCATTATGAATTTCCTCCAACTCTTGTAGTTGCAACTTTCTATTATAAAAGATAAAAAAAAAACAGAGAGAAAAGATGAGAGAAATAAGCAAGAAAACAAGTTAAATAATAACTATGGAGTCAAAGAAAAGTGATGGATAAACTTTGTAAATAAATTTAATTGTTAAGAATTAGGAATAAAAGGCTAATAACCCAACCAATGACCAAGATAAAATGTTAGAAAGAAGGGAGGCTAAGTAGCTTAAATATATGTAATTAATGGATTAAAATAAACAAAAAAAAAAGGAGTTCAACCCTCTTTTTAAGGAGAGAGATCGATGACTGGAAGAAAAACAAAAACTTTTATCGTATTCCATCTCCTTAGAACCACACCATTAAACCAATCATGCATGTCACCCCTACACCCTTAAAGAGAGACAAACAATGAGAGGAAATTATTATAAACCTATAATAGATACTTGAGCTGACATAAAGTGGAGAAGGAGGACTAGTTGTGTTTGATTGAAGAAGAACAAAAGGAGTAGGAAAGAAGAGAAAAAGAAAATGTGAAAAGGAGGTTCAAGAGGAAGGAAGAGAAGAAGAAAACATGAAAAGAGGGTTCAAGAGAAATAAAAACACAAACAAATGAAGAAATAGGTGAAGGAAAAGATTATTCCAAGGTGTTTATGCATACAATGAATGTTTTAGTCTTGATTATGCCATTTTGATGAATTGTTGTTGATCAAGATACCTTATCATAAGCTCTTCAATCTTTATTGATATTGAATTTGTTTAATTATATTGTTTAAGATTGACTATAAGGAACAAATTGTACCTTGTGATGTAGATTAGAAGAGGAGAAGTTAGATTAAAAATCACATGGATACTTGGTAGTCATAAATCCTATATTTGGCAATGTTAAGGAAGTGAAGAGAAAACAACAAAATTCTTATTTGTGAGTAACATATGTTCGACCATAATGAAGAAAAAAAGAAAGCAAATGATTATTATAAGTGTCTATGAATATATTCAATGATGAAGAACATCTTTGTTAAAAAGGTTAATTGTCTTGCAACAAGGCTTGAAAAATTAGATTATTTTTGTTGATGATGATGTGTATATTATAACACATTAAGAGATATGTTGTAGAAAAGTATAAGACATAATAAGTGCAAAAAAAAAGAACATGATGAAGAGTCATTAATTGGAGTCCATGCATGAACTTGGAAAGAGAGAGACATTAATGGTGACATTGAACACTTTTTGATATTGTAAAATTAGTTAATGATGTTAACTTAAGAATAAAGATGTATAAGATTACACTAACACAATTATGTGAGTATAGATGTCAAAAACTATATGTCATGGCCATAATGAAAGGCATGAGGTTTGGCTAAAAGAAAGACAAAATTGAAAAAGACCCAATGTAATTATGTGAATATAAATATAAAAGATAATATATCATAATCATATTGAGAGACATGAGGTTCGGTCAAAAAGGAAGAAAAATAAAATAAAAGAACTCAATATATGATTTTGATTCATATCTTACTCTATATGCATTTGAAAATATTATGGATGTGGAAATTATTTGATTGAGTGATTTTGTATTGTGAACATTGAATACACACACACACACACACACACACACACACACACACACACACCAAAGATGAATATAGAATTTATGTAGAGAAACAGTTTGATTGAGACATAACGTAGAACCTTTTTTTTTGAATTAGGAGGAACAATAAGGATTAGATCTTCCATTAGGGAGGCTGAAACATAGGAGGAGCAAATAGGTATCATATCCCTTCATTTCTATATTTTTCAATAAGTTACTTATGTTGTTTATAGACAATACTTCATGAAAGATGTAGAAATGGTGAACTAATTATAAAAGTAGAACATTTGATGATATAAGCAATGTCAATTGTGTTTGGATAGCCACAAGTTGTATTAGATTAGCAAAATGCTAATAGAATCTAGTTTGGATAGCTAGGAAGGTATTAGATTAGCGAATGCTAATGGTATCCCAGTTTGGATAGCTGAGATTGTATTAGATTAACAAATGCTAATGGTATCCAGGTTAGATAGCCAATATTACATTAGATTACCAAATATCAACGATATCCCAATTGGATAGCCAAAAATATGTAAATGAGTCAATGAAAAACTAATGGTGGCTGAGTTGAGATGATTCGATTTAATTAAAGGATGATTTGTATATTTGGTACCTAAATTAGCGTAACTAAATAAAAATGGATGGCATTGTAGTAAGATAACTCAAATGAGGATATTTATTGATATATCAAAAATCTGAATTGAGTTATTATAGTATTTTAATGGTATTATTTATATTTAATGAATAGGATACAATGAAAATGAATTCTCATATCATGGTATATGAATTCATGTTTTTAGGAATCAAATTAAATAAACAGGAAACCTTGTCTAAATTTAGATTTAAATATATATGCATGAAAATAACACTCGCTATCTTTACATTAATAGGTTGATAGATAAAATGAATAGTAACATATCCCTACGAAGCATATTTGATGCTAACAAATTGACTGGACTTAACTTTTTAGACTGGTATCGAAATTTGAGAATTATTCTCAAATAAGAAAGAAGGTTATATGTGCTTGAAAGTTCTATTTCTCATATCCTTGATGAGGACGTTTTTATTGAAGTTAAGACAAAATATCACCATCATATTGATGATGATGAGCATGCAACATGTGTGATGTTAGCTAGCATGTCACATGAACTTTAAATAGAGTATGAGAATATGAATGCCCATAATATGATTAAGCATCTCAAAGAGTTGTTTGATGTTAAGGAGTATGAGACCTCAAAGGAATTGTTCCCAAGCATGACAATAAAATGTCCTAATATAAATACACGTATGGTGTTTATGATTTAAAACTATTTTGCTATGTTATATAGTAGTTCTTGGGTATTAGATACCGGATGTGGTTTTCACATTTGTAATAATGATCAAAACTAAAGAAAGGTAGAAGATTGTTTAAAGGTGAAGTGGACCTACATGTAGGCAATGGAGCAAAAGTTGTTGCATTAGTTGTAGAAACTTATAATTTAACTTTACTTAGTAGGATGTTACTAAACCTTGATAATTGTTATTTTGTTTCGGTACTTACTAGAAGCATTGTATCCATTTCTTATTTAGATTTGAATGGATTTAAATTTATTGTTGAAAAAAAATGTTGTTCTTTCTATAATAATGATATTCATTATGGATCGGGTAATTATATAAATAGTTTGTATGAACTTAATCTAGAGATACCCACATTCAATATAAACATCAAAAGGAATAAATTAGATAATCCATATCCATCTTACTTATGACATAGTAGTTTGGGTCATATCAATGAAATAAGACTCACTAAACTACATAAAGAAGGATATTTTGATCCTTTTGATTATGAATCATATGATATTTGTGAATCTTGTTTATTGGGTAAGATAACCAAAACACCCTTTACATGAAAGAGTAAAAGGTTAAAAAAATGTTAGGTTTGATAAATATAAATGTATGTGGACCAATAAATGTCCGTGCCATATGTGGATATACATATTTCATTATATTTACTAATGACGATTTTAGATATGGTTATGTGTATTAATGAAATATAAGTCTAAATCATTTAAAAGATTCAAAGAATTCAGAAATGAAGTTGAAAAGCAAATTGGAAAAAGTATTATGATACTTCAATCTGATCAAGGTGGTAATACTTAAGCCAAGATTTTCAAGATTATCTAAAAGAGAATGAGATTCTCTCATAATAGACACCTCTTGAAACATCACAACACAATGGAGTTTCTAAAATGAGAAATCACACCTTATTAGATATGGTACGATCTATGTTGAGTTATGTAGACTTTCCACCTTTTTAGAGCTATGCCCTACAAACTGTTGCTTACCTTTTAAATAAGGTTCTATCCAAATTTGTTGATAAGACTTCATATGAGATATGGAATGGTAAGAGATCAAACTTATCATACCTAAAGATTTGGGGATGTGATGTTTATGTGAAGCATAATGTATCTGAAAAGCTAGAAGCTAAGTCAGATAAATATAAGTTTATGGGATATCCAAAACAAACAGCTGGATATTATTTTTACCACTCCATTGAGCAAAAGGTGTTTGTCTCAAAACATGCTACCTTTCTAGAGAAATAATTTGTTATTGAAAGGAGTAGTGGGAGGAAAACTCAACTTGAAGAAGTTCAAGAGCCGTAAACAGACATCTAAGTGGAATCTGAGCTTGAGGCTATAACATTGGATGATTAGTCTCAAGGTGAAAAAACATAAGAACTCTGTAGATTTAGTAGGACACGTCATGTATCATTGAGATATCAACTTCTCATGGATGCTGAGAATGAAAAGTTGCTTATGATTAATGAGCCCACCAACTATATAGAAGCAATATCTGATATTGATTCTAAAAAATGGTTTGAAGCCATGAAATCTGAAATGGATTTCATGTACACTAACCAAGTATGAACTTTGGTTGATCCACCTGAAGGGATACTCATTAGATGTAAGTGGGTCTTTAAGAGAAAGACTAACATGGATGAGAATGTATAAACGTATAAAGTTAGATTGGTTGCCAAAGGTTATAAACAAAGACAAGGTGTTGACTTTGATGAAACCTTCCCGTCGGTAGCTATGTTAAAATCCATAAAGATTTTGCTTGATATTGTTGCATAATATGATTATAAGCTTTAACAAATGGATGTCAAAACTGCATTCCTGAATGGAAATCTTCACGAAAATGTGTATATAACACAACCAGAAGGTTTTAAATCTAAGTAATTTGCCAACAAAGTATGCAAGTTACAAAAATCTATTTATGAACAAGCTTTGAGGAATTGGAATATTTGTTTTGATGAGATAATCAAACAATTTGCCTTCATCAAAAATATGGATGAACCTTGTGTTTACAAAAAAATTAGTGGGAGTGGTGTCGTTTTCTTAATCTTATAAGTAGATGACATATTACTAATAAGAAATAACATTCTTTTACTTCAATCAGTAAAGTTTTGGTTGTCTAAGAATTTCTCTATGAAGTATATGAGAGAAGTAGCCTATATACTCGGAATTAAGATCTATAGAGATAGATCTAAAAATTTACTTAGATTGTCTGAATCCACGTACATAGACAAGATGTTAAAACGGTTTAACATATAAGAATCCAAAAGAGAAAACTTACCAATTCTATATTGGATTCGTCTCTCCAAAGACATATGTCATAAAACATAAATTGAGAGAGATATTATGGAAAGGATTCCTTATACTTCAACTACAGGATTCATTATGTATGCGATGTTATTGTCTAGACTAGATGTATTTTATGCTTTGAGCATAATGAGTAGATATCAATCTAATCCTAGTGAGAGTCACTGGAAAATAGTTAAAAACATTATTAAATACTTAAGAAGGACTAATAATGTTTTTCTAGTCTTTTGAGGAAATGAACTAGAAGTTCATGGTTATTCAAATGCTAATTTTTAATTAGATATTAATGATAGAAAATGTCAGTCAAGATATGTTTTCACTCTGAGTGAAGGTGTTGTGAGTTGGAAGAGTTCCAAATAAAAAACCATAACAGATTTTACAACTGAAGTCGAATACATCTATGCGTTCGAGGGGGCAAAAAAGGTTGTTTGGATCAAGAAGTTCGTTACTGAACTTGACGTGGTTCCTAGCATTGTTGATCCAGTAGCCATGTACAGTGACAACAATAGAGCCATTGCACAAACAAAGAAACCAAGGTCTCATCAAAGATTCAAACATGTACTTAGGTGATTCCATATAATTAGAGAAATCATAGAAAGGAAAAATGTAAAGATAGAACGAGTAACCACTAAAAAGAATCTTGCAGATCCTCTCACTAAGGCATTGTCCTAGCAGAAGTATAATCACTATATGAAGGGATATGGTATTAGATACATGGGTGATTGACTTTAGTGCAAGTGAGAGATTGTTAGTTTATATACCTTATAGTCAATCAGTTGGTTACACGTGGCACTAATGTATTCATGTAGAACCTATTTAATTTTATTAAATAAAAGCATTATTTATCTTTAATATATCATTTATATTTAATGTTTGATAAATAAATCTAAAGTAAAGATAAAGTCCATAGAACAAAAAAACACTTTGTAAAGGAAATTATAAAGATGTTATAATTATGAGATTCATATTGCATCAAAGTATTGTTCTTAAATATTCATGGTCAATGCTCTCTTAATACTGGACATTTATTAGAACTATAGAGACTGACAGTTATTATATGCTTTTCTTTATGAAAGGAAGCAATTGTTCTCATAAGTAGAGGTACAAGAATACCTAAAACTAATATGTAGGTGCTTGTCATAAGACATGTATACTGAACTGACCTGCATGAGAATTTCATATGGAGATATCATTCGTGTCTATGGAAAGACTCCCGTGACGGTCGTGTGAGTGATCCTTAAACTTAAGATCACTAAGTTATTTTATATAGGAAATGTTATGTTTTGATCTTGTTACACATTATCTTGGTACAGGTAACAAATGGGCAAACATTAGATATAACATAAACTATAGAAGATATTTGAGTGATCAAAAGAGAATTTAAGGAATTAGGGAAAATATTCTACATGTTCTTAAATAGTAGTGATTGTTAAATCCTTGCGCAATATGGAATTAGATTTGAAAAGAGTTTCAAATCTTATTCAAAGGATCAATGACTATAATGTTGCGAACAAATATCATTTGACAAGACAAACAAACTTCATGCTAAAATGTCTAAATCAGAACATTATTGATAAAGGAATAATAATTACATTAAGAAACCGGTCATTCAAAGGTTAAGTCAAATCATTTATAATTTTCCTAATATTTAAGGGACTATGATACGTTGCTAGACGGTGCACTTGATCTTCAAATATAAACTAATCAACTATGGAATTGATAATAAATTAAATTTTTTGATTTATTTAATTCTATCGATTTAGAATTATAATTTATATTTGGGGCAACATATTAGAAACCCTAATGAGTCACACACATTAAGAAACATTAGTCAAAAATTAAACTAGGATAATTAATCAAATGTGGCTTGATTGAAAATAATTTTAGAAATTAGCACTATAATGTATTTAATTCAGGGATTATGATTTTAATCATAGGATAATCAAGTAAGGACTTGATTGATTAAATTTCTAAAATTATTCTTAAATAATATATGGATATTATTTAAGGTGTAAATTGATATTTTATCATTGATATGGTTTTTATGATTCCCTATAAATATAAAGTTATGCCTCTTATTTTAGAGAGGTTATTTGTTAGACAGAAAAACTACGTAAGTCACAGAACAAAGAGTTAGCACTCTAGACATGACAATCCCTCTTTTCTAAATAGGGATTTAGGAGATTTCTCACTAGTAATTCATGTGAATTACCATTGGAGGTCAGACAATTAGACGACTTGTGGTTTTTCAACAACTCAACCTTTAAAGAATTATTCAAAGCCTGAGAAGATCAGATCTTCAGAAAATAAATCCTTAAACAACTCTAGATTTGTCTAACAGAATCCGAGGGACTTCCGAATATTACCTTAAATTTATCGTTTCAGCTGCTTATATGGATTTTGGAAACCTAACAGTCTTACATGACTTGTCTTGTTGTTTTTCAATCTTGGAATATGAAATGCATGTTGGTATATTAATGAGGAAAGTTTGGAGGCAAATCTAAAAAGGACATAAAAAAAGCAAGCTAGGTCAACCCAAGCTAGTATGATAAACATGCTACACATGTTTTGAGGCTATGATAACTTCATAGAAAGCAATACAAAAAAGTAGTGCTGCTAAATTCCCAGCAATCCAAGCATAGAAGGATGCAAACAAGAAAAAAATAATCAATAAAAAAACTCCAAAAAAAATAAACATTAGCAAACTCGAGTAAGGCCTCCAAACCTTGCGAGCCAGATGGTACAAACATTATAATCTAATGGAAGGGAAAATAGAAAAAATCATGAAGGTCAATTCTAAAAAAAACCAAATATTGAAGGGTGAAGACAAAAAAAAAAAAATTCAATCCCAAAGATATGACCTGAAATAAAATATCCGAGCTAACTTGGGCTAATTCGCCAAGCATGTGGCTTAAGTTATGAGGTCGGGACAATTTTATAGAAAGAAAAGAAAAAAAAATCATGAAGCTCAAATTTTTAAATTCAAATATAAGGTTTGGGTAAACAAGCAAGGTAACTTGAAATAAAAACAATTGTTATACTACAAACATTCACCCGAGTCCCAACAATCCAATTGTTTTAATTAAAAAAATGACCTAAAGAAACAAAGTAAGCCTAGGTCAATCTTCGAAACATATATCCTGGTTATGAGGTCAAGATAGGCTCAATAGAAAGCAAACCTGAAAAAAATTATGAAATTAAATCTCCAATCAACAAAATATAGAAGGATGAAATAAAAAAAATCAATGAAAAAAAGGGATAAAAAACAAAATAAATAGCAATAAAAAAATAAGGACCAAATTATACATAAAAATAAACTGAAACCAAATGTTGAGGGATGAAATTGAAAAATAATTTCAATTAAGAAAGGATAGAAAAGAAATAAATTGAAATCAAAAGAATAAGGATCAAATTTGATATAAAATCTAATACTAAGAAATGAAATTTTTTTTAAAAAATCAACAAAAAAAGGACCTGAAAGATCACAACAAGCCTTTTCCAACGCCTCCACGGAAGTCACTTGATGATCCAATGATGCCTCACGTGCTCCTCGAAAAACAATCACGTGCCAGCTTATTTGTCATGCCTATTTACTCCTGTCCCTATATTTATTTTAGTTTTATTTTTGATTTCTTCACCTTTAATTGTTTTAATTCAGTTTTTTTTTTTTCGCTGCAAATCTAAGCATCAACCGGCTATCAAAAAAAAAAAAAAAATTTTTCATATTATTATTTTTAAAATTTTAATTTTGCAGAATAATGCAATGCAATGTAGTCCAGTTTTGTTGAACTTGAGAAATTTTGTTAACACCGGATAACATGTGACCAAATTATTTTCTACAGGGGCTTAGTTGCAGAGTTAGTGGAAACAGAGGGGGTCAAATTTGAGGGTAAGGAAAGAATTAAATGACATGTCGTTTGGGAAAGAACGAGCTTTTCCTTGGTGTATTCAAGCGATGAATCTTCTCGCCATTTTGTTTGTTACAGAAGACAGCAGCTGGTTTTCCAAAAAAGAAAGAAAAGTCAGTCCCAACATTCTCCATCTGCCGAGATGTGGAGAAATACCTGCAAGCTGTTATCAAACCCTAATTATAATCATAATCATCTGAAATCCTCCAACTATTCCTCATCCAATTTCAATGTTGTCTTTGGATGGGCACCATCACTAGTAACTCACTACCGCTCATCCCCATCCCCATCCACTTCTGGTTCCTTAAAATTAGGGATTTCAAGTCACAAATCCGATGGAATTCGATCCTTTTCCTCAAGTTCTGCTGCCGGCCCTGCAGTTGTTGATCATCTGTCCCCGTCTCTGGCTTCGGCCGTGCAGTTGGGTCGCCACTACACTCGATGCTATTGGGAGCTCTCCAAAGCTCGCCTGAGGTCAGCTCTCTCTTTTCATGTTATATATGCCCAATTAATAATATTGTTCTACAACACATGTTTTAGGTTTAATCCATGTAATATTATCACATTCATGGGTTGGTGGTGTAGTCCACAGCAGTGCATTATATTTGAAGATCCAATCTTACTAATATTTATCACGAAGGTGAAGTTATTGTAAAATCCATTCTTTAAATTCTAAAAGTCGATAATTTCTTAAGCCATGTCAAACCATTTTTATTTTTTTGGGAGGGGGGGGGGGTTTGGCGGCGGTTTATCTC
>Ga0307517_10010262_pt1 | contig 13135 bp, 17 predicted proteins | sample 23_EM_MG_FD_194515 | JGI IMG/M metagenome (GOLD analysis project Ga0307517, IMG submission 194515) | Populus trichocarpa ectomycorrhiza microbial communities from riparian zone in the Pacific Northwest, United States - 23_EM | ecosystem: Host-associated > Plants > Roots > Unclassified | place...
CATAGCCACGCCAACAGACTTATCGGACAATGAGGTCACGTGAAGTTGAGGGGCAAAGGGTCTCGTCTTCACCACATGAACATACCAAATTCTGAACTATGCAGGACGACAAGCCGCTTGATCAGTGTCTAGATATACCCTGGTTAACCCTGAAATTCAAGGAGCACCAGAAAACGAATGTCACCCTAGGAAGGCGTTTAGACGAAGTGGAAGCCACGTTAGCATTTTTAAAGCAGGTGGCAGAAGACTCCACTACCGACAAATTCAACACCACCATCCGCCAAGACGTAGAAATAATTAGCGAGAAACTGGCATCACAGGTACAATAATTCATTGTCAATCAATCATACTTTGATTCTGGAAATAGGTAGAGACGGTCTGCAACCTCGAAGATATGATCGACCAAATGCGAAAGGCTGATAATTTGAATGGGATTTTGAATTCCACCATATCCGACCTGAGGAACCGTATGTATGACGGCGAGAAGGCACATGACTATGAGATTGATTGTCTCAGGAAAGAGGTCAGAAGTGTTGATCAAGCATCAAGGCAATCCCGGGAGATGATACAGAAGTTGGAACAAAAGATGGAAAAATCAGAAAATCGCAATTTGGAAGTCGAGGCGGCCACCAGAGAGATGCTGCAGACGATGTGCAACAACTTTGAGGGTAATACGATTTGACGATCTTCAGAGGCTTGCATGCAGGAACTGACCAATTGCCAATTAGACGACACGAACAACATGCTTAGTGATTTGATGCAGCTCGGAGAGCGCGTGAATATCATCGAAACAGAGCGACATGGAATAGATGCTCTAGAACAGGGGATGTCCTTAGCAGAAGAATTTGCGTCCAGTGTGTCCCTTGTAAAGGACGACGGTGGAAAACCGATCGACAATTGCTCAATCACAATGCCCTCGGATGATCCGCCTATGCTACCACTGTGCGAGTTGCTGCCTGAAGGAAAATTTTCTTCGCCCCATCTGAACTACCGTGATGAGGTTACGGAGAACGAGCGCCAGGCCGAAAGCGATGCGAACGACTCCAATTTCTTTGATGACCATTTAACCACGATACCCTCAGATGACCCGGGAAACTTCCCCCCTTCCGCAGACTTTTCGTCGTCCCACCTGGACAGGTACAGCGAGGAGCGTAAGGAAGAAGAGTGCCAGGCCGAAACCGATTCGAATAAATCCAATGATTATTCAACCACGACGCCTTCAGATGACCCGCCACAGGGGGACGTCCCACCTGAAGCAAAACGCTTTCTGTCTGATCTGGATCGGAACGAACACATGAATTCGCAAACACGAAATCTCCAGCATGATGTGTCGGTCGCAAAGCATTTGTCCAACGATGAAGTTCACTTTCAAAGCACTTTCCAGCCACATGAATCATTCAGGTCGTCGGCACCATTGTCGACTTCACCATATCGAGCAGACACTTCGCCGTATTTCCCTCGTCACATTTTCAAGGACGTCTCTTATTTGTTGCAACGGCGACGCCATGTACTGTTTGCTCTGTCAAGTGGGATAGTAGTTCTCGCGTGTGTGTTGAACTATCCATTCGTTGCAGGTGGAATTCTGGACTCGTATTGGGACAACCTGCCTTCTGACGTGCGGCGCCAGCGATTGTATCGATGCTGCGTGGATCATTGAAACCATGCGCCGTGTACTTCAACAGTAAGTAATTGCGGGGTTTATGTTTGGAGGTCGCCTCATAATCCACGCTATGATAGATGGGTTACGTGGTATGGCCCACTTATTATACTTCCCAAATAAATGTGATTTGGGTACAAATACATATGAAGTTCATCTACTTAGATTTTCGACGGTAAGCAAATTGTTGTAAGCCCCCTTTACGAGGGGAAGTATCAAACGGAGTGCTTTTTGCCGGGAATAATGTGAATACCAAGAACAGAGTAGCGCATGCTCTCCATTGCCCAGTTCATTGTTCACAGTTAACTGTGACACTATGCGAGAATGCTAGCCATTTTTAATCTCTCACCTCTCTGCACATTTATTGATCTCAGTGTCTAATTAATTTCGTATCCACATCAATTCTACATGTGCTCTATTCATCTCAATGCCCATACCCGCTACCCTTGCATACCATGCCAAACAGAAAGGGCCGAAACAAAGAACGGTTTTAAGATTTTGGTTAAGGCTCCGCTGCTGCAAAAAGACCCAAAGTTATCAAATGTAAGCTCCGCAGCTCATACAGATAGACCTGCCAAAATTAAAGGTTTTCTGGACATGAAAAACGATCAAGGTTGCTGATTACTACGGTGATAAACACAACTACTTTCAACTTTAATAACCTGGAAGGGGTAATACGTGGAAAACGAGAGAATCAAAGCCTAAGCTTGTGTTAAATGCCTTTGGAAGGCGGGTCTTCGCAAAATGTGAGATGATACTGGAAAATGGGACGACTCTCCATTCGGGTTCACAATCCGCATACACGAGGTATCCCGCTGAAGGAAACCGCCGAAAGGGGTCAAGGGCGGTGTTGTCTGCAGTTAAATTACGATATTGCTGGATGACGAAATGCGGTTCATGGTCGTGGATGAATATCATAAGGATGGTCCCCACTAGCTCGGTCGACCCGATGTCCGGATTTTCACGAAATAGAACGCAATTGTTTCCATCCACATGAGCCTCGAATCGTTGTCCAAAACGCTCTTCACGGATACTGGTCGTCACCTCCGGAGCACGGATTCGAGAGTATGCCCTCCGGTTTCGTGACCAGTCTACGACGAATTCTGTGAGAGACTTATCTGACTGCAACTTTGTCTTGTTCATTTTCCGAGGTTCCTGATGTCCCATTTCGTCCTGGAGCGTCCCGCGGTTTTGACCATGATAGAATTTGTTGAAGATTGGAATAATTTCCTCGGCTCCTTCTGGAATTTGATTCTTTCCAAGAGCAATACGAAGATTCTGCATTCGACAGAACCGAAAGAACTTGCTCTCCTCCATCTCGCCTGTCATAAGTGCAAGTGTAAATGGAATGCGATGGATAATTAATATTCAATGCAACTCACCAAATTTATTATTTGTAGGTAATGCCTGGATGAGGCCATTAAAGCGTTCAAATGCCCAGCAACGCCAGGAATGTGTAGGCCCAAACCGGCGAAGATGCGAGGGAAAATGTAGCGACAAATGCTGGTATGGGGCAATGTCCTTGAAAGGGTAAAGTTCGCGGAAGCCTTTAAGATAGATATGCATGTGCTGCTCGTAGCGGTCGATATCATCATTTGTAATAACCCGCTTGTTTGCAAGGTTGATGGCCGCAACAAGATGCAGGAAGTTTTCCAACATTTGGTGGTGTCTGTCTTCCTTGGGTTTGGATCCCCATAGGCGTGTCAATGTAATCGGGAGATTGACCGTGCAGAACGATTTCCATTCATCGGCCTTGAACCTACCCCACATGGCTTCACCAGGGCGCTTTGGAGCGGGTGTGAACCAGGAAGGAAGGGTGATTCGTCCCATGTCATCTCGAATTTCTTGCAGGGTTTTTTTCCCCAACACACCTTTCGACTTCTTTTTCTTCGTACGGGTAAGGTCGCCATCTGTGTCGACGAGGCCATCAGCCAGTCGGGCTTCGAAAATTTTCTCCGCAAGCTGATCCTCGGTCATGTCCGCAAGTCGATCCTCAGTCAGGTCCTGATCGGAACCAGTGTGTTTCTCAGCCAATCGCCCTATAAGAATGGTTAGCTTTAATGCCCTTTGGAACGATTTAATGGCGGTAGTCGTTGAAGTACGGTATAAAAGGGTTGAGTTACTCTCGGGCGTCTTTTGTCGGTTGGGGGATGGACCAACGTCAGGAGAGTTAGTCGAGAAAACTGGTCCTTGCGCAATGGATGTGGGGAGTGAAGACTGTGAAACGGCAGCGGTGTGCCCAGAGGATATGTGGACAGAACCAATGCGCTGGACTCCAGTGGGTTCAGGGAGTCTCTTGGCGTTCGTAGGGCCTTTCGCGCCTGTTGATGACTTGGATGGAGGGTCGATTCCATCCTTCTCTCGCTAATTGAAAGCGGTCTTAAATATAGATTCAAAATGATCAGACAATGAAGTGAAACTCACAAGGTTGAAAAGTTGAATTTTAATATCGGCAACGGTAGTTGACTGATCAATCACCTGAGATAACCTCCAAGACAAAAGAGGAATCAGAAACTCTTTTTTGGCTTTTCGAATATTTGTTCTGAGCCCTTTGTACAGACCCGGGTCTGGACACATGCTTAAATCTGGACATGAAGGTAGTGCTTGGATCGCAATAGGTGCAACAGGCACAGGTTTCTCATTAAAGTATCCCAGCTCAATGCCCTGTGATGGGTAACCGTCGGTTTATCAAACTTGTCAAAAATAAAGGAGTGGAATTTAGAGCTCACGTGTTTGATGAGTCTGCCAATTAATTTCGTCTTATGAGTTCCATAGTTGATACCAGCTTCATGGCATAGATATTGCAATTGGACCTTTGTGAGCTCCTTCAAATCCGCTTTCGAACCAGAACGGAGAACCTTTTCGGCAGTAGTCATCTCTTCCTCGCCGATATCAAGTCCGTTTAATCCCCGTCCATCTTCAAAATCAACATCCATTCCCCATACCTCGCGGATATGCCGAGAGAAGAGCCGGAGATAAAAGGCATGCATCGAATCGATGATGACAAATTGTGTTGGATCCCAGTACGGTAGACGCAAGAGTTCTGACCATTTTGCACCGTATTCTTTGAAAACTTCGTTACGCTTTTCATGGGTGGATGCGTCTCTCCAAGCAGCGGCATGCTTGCGATGCTCTTCGCAGTTTCGGGGAACCCAACTGCTGGTGTCCAAATCGTTGATATCTTCAAGTTTTTGTAAACATTCTGAGCAAAAGCGAGTGCAAGAATGTCCTCCGAGTCCGGCCACACGACGTGCTGCAGGAAGATCGCACACGACCGGTATAAGAGCACCCTTGACAAGCCTTCCATTAGGATACTTTGCCGTTCGCCTTAAGTATATCCCAGGTGACCATAGCTGGAGTAGATCATCCACAAGAGGACGTAACAGGTGATTGACTTGGTGAGTAGATGGTTCATGTGGACCGGGAACGATTCCAACAAGGAAGACGTTTTCAATTTTGTAGCGGATGTCGGGTGGTAGGTTGAGGCAAACAAGATAGATACCAGAGATGCTTGCTGCTCTGCCGTTGCGGCGCCTTGCCGAAGGATTAAAACCATCCATGTTAAGCGCAAAGACAAGGCGCCCTTCTCTTTCCGGTTTGTCCATAAACGGCTTCCCATCCGGACCCTTCAAATCTCGGAGGACAGACGCATCCCATATGTCTTTCATCTCTTTAGGCGCTGTATTTTTGCCTTGGCCATACTTTGGGGGATATTCATCAATATGCTTTTCAATGTCAGGGCGGGCATACATCCTCCCCACCCATTGATGCAAATCGTGGTAGAGGAAACGGCGGGTGGGAATATAACGGCCAGCGGTTTCCTTCGTCTGGCGCAAACGTCTCCCACATGTTTTGCTCCTGGGGGTTTCCTTGTACTGGCAGAATTCCGGGTATGACGTCGGATTGTTTTCATCGATGAAGTGAGTTTGAAAACATCTAGGACAGCAGACCATGGGCTTGATGCTGGGATCTAGTTTCATCGATGAAAGCACAGTCCGCACATCTGATGGGATGGAGGAGACCACCTGGTTGGCCGCGAGAGGGTTTGGGTTGGCCATCGCTTGCTGAAGCACAATTCCCATACATACAAGAAGGAAATTCGCGTCTTTCATTGAGAGGTTCGCCAGAAGATGAAGAACCGCTGTAATGAGGTGGATCAACCAAAAAACAGGATCCCAACTTTTCTGAGGGTTGAAGTCGACTAGCACATCATTTATGAAATAGCATTGGCGAGAAAACTGTTCGTGCTGACCTGGGTTTATCACTATTGCACTCGGCGGGATCTCCCTAATACTCATCAACTGTCTTTGCCATTCCTTTTCCCTTGCATGAGCCAGAGCCTTTTTTCGATCTTCTAATCTCGGTAAAAGGAGCTTGATGCGCAGGCTGTGGGACGTGAGCGTTTGAGGATCCATGTTGAGTTGTCGCAAATCTTGGATGGAATCTTCAATCTCCTTTTCATATTGAAGGAATGAGGTATTGATTGGATCCTCCAGCACCAACTCAAGTACCGGTGTTTGATCCAGATTTTCAATCGTTGGGGGTTGAATAAAGACAAGGGGTAAGAACCCGTCGGGTTGCAACATGTCTAAATTCGCCTCTATGATGTCGAAGTTCTGCCGAATCTGAGCATTAACAACTTCCCAGTTGTCCATTCGTCGTTCTGTCTTTCTGTCTTTCTTCTCCTGTCGGCGGCTGCGAGGAATGGTGTGAGATCCATCGGCAACTTGCCCCCCGCGAGAGTCGTCAGACGCATCTACGCCATGCTTGGATGCCTCACAATCGCGATGGAGCTTGGCCTGAGAAACGGAGATGATCTGTCCTCGGCGGACTTCTTGGGAGGGCCACTCCATAAAGACCTCAAGCACGCATTCCGAACATTGACAGAGAATCATCGTTATCGGCTGGGGCGTCGTTGGTTCTCCCTTTGATAGGGGGCCATCTTTTTTTTTCGGCGGCATAGTTAGGACTTTTGGCGATAATTAATGTTCGTGCCAAAGTAAAATCGGAGGAGACTGCGAGCAATTCCCATTCAGTGTAGTAGTTGGGTTTAAAATCGGGGAATTGACTCCCATCAACCATCACAAGCATCACAATTCCAGCTTTCGCTACTGAACCCTTCGGAATTCATTGCCTTCTCGCCATCATGTCCCATGGCATCGGCAAACGCGAGGGTTCACGAATCGCTACCTTCATCATCAGCTGGCCCAAACCTTGACCTTTATCGCTCTCACCTATGCGCCCTATTGAACCACCTGAGGGAACACATCCCCATCGACACGGTTCATTCAGCAGCGAAAGCTTAAAGCTTAAGACCCCTCGTTACTCGATGCTGGGGAACGAGACCTGGAAAGTTCATGAAAGTTGCGTGAATTGAGTCTTGACAGTAGTCGAACGAAATATTAATGCTATTCAACGCCTAACAGAAAGTCTCATTTCGTCGACAAGTAAAGAGAGCCCGTAAAGCAGAGAAGAAGAGATATACCGAGCAGCGAGTGAAAATCTCATGGGTTGAGGAATCAGGAGAGACATTTGTCCGAGAACCAATAGTCAGCGTTACTTCCATCCACAGCGCATAAGGAAGAAACTGATAACATTCCACAAGACAATCTGCGCCGTGTTTGGTATTGGGCAATCCACGACAGCTACGGGCAGAACTCACGTCCTTCCTCCCCATCCAAATCGAACAATCGGTTTTTGGGGTCAGTGCGACTAACCCACGGCCATTCAACCTTATTTTCTCCTCCAAATAGGCCAATAACCACCAAGTGACCTTCGCTCAGCAACTCCGGGCGAGACGCTTACTGGCGCCTATACTTACACCATCCTATTCAACAGCCAAATGCCGAGTCTTACCCCGATTGGATCATATACCGCTCCTGCCAGTGATACCACCGAGAAAGCCTGCAATGACTCAACGACATTTACAAAATCTCAAGAGTCCGCGGCGCCATCTAGCAGTACAGCGAAATCAGTAGAGGAGCCGCAGAACGACAAGAAGAGGAAACAGGTATGATTTGAAGTCTCGATCTATTACCTTGTCTTTGACGCGGTTCGTTACAGGGTGCCTCGGTGATGATGGAAAACTTCTCCAAGCTCTTCGACGATCTTCAAGCGAGCATATTGTCGGCGCTGCTGAAGCAATATTTCGATGTGCAGCGACCCACCTCTCCAGTGCAAGCCTGCATTGTTTAATCCCACCGATCCCTCCCTTTTCATCGCATTGAGGCGTGGAGTGGGACTCACTTCATTATGAGTTCGCTTCATGCCCTCGGTTTCGTTCTCTACCTCGGTCATCACGGCGAACGATATCCAAACCTTTCCATCACTCGCCCATGTCCAATGACCGCTGTCCACACAAATGGTTTCCACAAATTTGGCATTCAATTTTGTCATTGCGAAGGCGGAGCGTCGCAAGCTATTCAACTCTCAGACCACGGGTACTTTCCCGGCACTATGGTCCAGCCAGAGACCGTATTTTCCTTTGGCGTTCTTGAAAATTTCCATGCGCACACGCTCTCCTCCAAAAAATCTTTATATGACTACCACGACGCGCTGGTAAAGATGACAAATGCGGCTTTCCCTCAAGCCGTTCCGGTAAGTGTGACTGAATCATTATCTCCTTCTCTTCTGATCAGTAGCAGAGTCGATATACGGAATTCTGCCAAGTTGCTCGTGTATGGGCCCACCTTGCAGTTCGGCGGCGGTCAGGCCAAGACCATGACATCGACGAGCTCGAGGAACTGCCTGGACAACGACCCTCGTCACTCGCTGTACGCTGCCCCGCTTGTCCTGAAATCGGGATTAATGTTAACAAAGAGGCGATTGTTATTGCGAGTGAAGACGAAGCGTAGGTTACTTCCTTTCACGCCGCATTGGGCTCTGCTAATATTTTTGAAGGCACAAATACACCTTGTTCATCTCCACCGACGGGAACTATCATCTTCAACGCAAAAACAAGAAAGACGATCCCGATGACGTCGCTCTCAACGCGGGTAATGCATATTTTGTTGACGTAGCAGGCTATCGATTCTATTTGCGTCATGCTGGCGATAGCACCAATGTAAGTGCACACCTTGATCGTTTGCCCCTCTTTCCTAACGTCTTCATCTTCTTTCAGGCTTGCGCTTGTTCCCACCTCCGCGCAAATCGCCTCCAAAATGTCGTTGAGTTTAAGAATGCAGTTATTAGCGGAGTTGTCGCTGTCCAGTGTGCTCGCCATGGCTTCTATCTTCCACAGGGTATGGTGGACTTGGTAAAGGGAGAAGTGTGAGTTTCGGTCATCGTGAGCATCAGCTTTCACGTTAAAATTGTAATTATTCTAGGTTCTCGCGCGTCGACTATTAATGGGCCTATAGCTTACCGATTATCAAGAGTTACGGTGGATAATGCTTTCCTATGATAATTGGCGCTCGTTTAGCATCAACTTGAAGAAGCGATTCCTAAAATACTTCCCGAAAATGGCGTATCTGATCGACAAAATGCGAGGAGCAATACCCAAGATGCATGTCAGAATCACGTCGAGGCATTGTCAGCTCCTCTGGGCTTTCAATTATATCAAATTCTCGGGCGAGACGTACGGCGAGAAGATCGAAAGCAGCTGGGGAGAGGGTAACCAGGCAGCAGGAAGTACCAAGGAGATGAACGATGGCCATCGACATAACGCACTTGACGATTTTCACGGCTACTGGAACTGGTGTAAGCTCCATAAACTTCATAAGTTTCGCCATTCGTTCCGACATTGAATGGCGCTAAATATTTTCTCTTTTCAGTGGAGGTCCTCTACAGCTCCTATACAAAGTGCCTCGATACACTCAAGTCTCACGAGAGAAATTTTCAAGAATTCGACAAGTGCATTGACCCCCAACACGTAGAGAAATGGCGGGCAATGGACACTAAACCTCGAATGGTGAACAAAAAGTTGGTGTCCGTCCACGTCGCGAAATTCAAGAATGGTATGTTTCTCTATAGGACTTCTATCCGACCGCTCCTCAACGTTGTCTACCACCAGGCCCACCCACACAGTCGTCTGCTAGGCGTTATTACAGGAAGAGGTTTCGAACAACCTGGCAGGATTAGGCGGGTTGGGTGAGACCCAGTTCGTCAACAACGGCCTCAGGCTTGAATATCACCCGTATGTTCTTGATTATTTTTCTTCTTTCTTTTGCTCATCTTCGTTAGGAAAAAAATAGGAGAAAGGGTCGCCTACCGCATCCGAATCCAAAGCCCTCAACGAACGCCAAAAACTTCGGCAATACCTTACCGTCTGGCGGAATGAGCAGTTCGAGCTGTTCCCTCGCCTTCGGGAGCGCATTAGCGCCTTTGACTCTTCACACCCCGAGCTGGAACCCCTTCTCTTACCATCGTCACTCAGCCAACTTTTCCGTACGAAATATGGCTTAGATCATCTTGCCAAAATTGAATACAGTCTGCGAGAAGGACAGGCCCATGATGCATTGGACGATGTTCGCCAAGTCCATCAAGATTTTTAACCACAATCTCGACTTCAAGAAAACTAACGTCCATGGCCAACGACCTAACACCCGTGCCCAGGCATTCCTTCGCACCCTCACAAAGGACAAGATCAGCGGCGCAGAGAAATATCGATCGGAGCGGAAGGCACTTCTTACCCTTGGGCTACCTGAAACCGACCAGACCTCCAGGACGATCAGCTGTGGTCTAAAGATAGTAGTCGGCCTGCCCGCCTCGGCGATTCACGCAAAGAAGATCCTTGGTTCTGGCACGTTGGAGTCCAAGTGGTTTGACTGAAGCAGAGGATAGGGAATGGGACAGAACGTAAGCAATGCCACATGTTAAATTCGGATGTCGCCTTCACTGCTCCAATACATCTAGTTGACAGAGTCAAGTGGTTCCGTGACCGGTCTGCTCGAGATCGTATTCGGGAAGAAAAGGAAATTCTCGAAGAACTCGGGCGCAGCGTGCGCTACTAAAAGCACATGAAGAACACCTGGGTTACTCTTGCGACGAAGAAGCTGAATCCTCCGCCTGGATATGCACCTTATGCCTATAAGCAAGCCGCGATGTACGAACAATTCGCAATAGATACCGAATCTTATCAACTCAAGGCTGAGGGAAAACGTCGTGTTTACGATGACTGGTAAGCCTTCCTTTCTATGACTCGATCAACGCACCTACTAACGAAGTCCTGCTATAGGGCAACGACATTCGAGCCTCAGGCTAACAAGAGAAACAAACAGATAGATAAGGTTTCACGAACGGGCATGTAAGGACGAAATTCCGTGTTGTTGTAGGGTTAATGTACAGAACTCATCTATGACTCGGCCGCGAAACCAACATTGGCATAGAATCTTTGTATGATTGTACTAGGATTTGAGTTGCTTAAGTGTATTACACGAGGCATGAGCCATATTCAGGTAGAATTCTCAAAAGGCTGTTATCAGATTTGAGTAGAATTAATGGTACGTAGCCTCGTCATAGGTGGTTGGCTTTGGATAGAATGAATTCTATGTCGTCTGGTAACATAGATTTTTGGTGGAAATACACTAGGATGAAAGTAGCATGCATTCTATGTCACTATACCCTAAAATCGAGATCTACTTAGGATTTTCAGTTGAATTAATTCTAGTCTCAAGGTAGCTGTAGACATGTAGGGATAATGGGATAGGATTTTCATAGAATTATAATATCTTGCTCACTACAGTACAATTCGAATGTCTGTTAAATGCAGGCGTAGAATCCATCTTATTGCCCCAGAAAAATGTGGGTAGGATGAATCCTATGAGCTGAAGAAGGTGCTTATGTATTTTCGCTAGATTGAGGCGCTAAGTGGGACTGTGAGTCTTTTGTACAGAAAAGTCTTACCTCAAAGGCCATGACCTTCTGCGAGAAATGGAGACTCTTCCTGCCTCCCTAACGGACACCACGAACTCTCGGGAGCTCCCCACCGTCTTGGGTATCGTTAAACAGTCCGCCACGTCGACCATCGTTGCAGCATAGCTCGTCGCCATGTAGACGACTGATTAAATTTCTGCGTAAATATCAGAGACTCTACTTGAATACCTCGTTTTGAATCCGTTACTGACGTTAAAAAAATGTTAGCTTCGTCGATCGGGATATGATCATGCGTAATTTTGGTGGCGGAATCGGTCACCTGAATAATACCCACCCCAGATCGGGTCCTCTCGGTCCCAACTCCGACGAAGTGGCTGTGGACGAAGCCGAGGAAGATGTTGGTGTCGACGTATCGCACAGCGACGGAACCTGCTGAATACATTTTAGCATCTCAGGCTACTTCGTATCGCACGGCTGGACCTGGAGAGCCAACAGCTTATTTCACCCCGAAGTATACAAAAGCTAGATTGGGCGACAATCAAGCGCCTCAAGATCCGTCTTAAGGCTACCTTCCGGACCCGATGAAAAGAGAAGTGTTGTTATATGCGCCATTTATGTATGATTCCTTCGATCAGGTCGCCTTCCTCTATTTTGTCCGAATTGTTTCCAGAAGAAATTTCTCTGCCCCCGTCTGCACCAAATTGTTATTCTTCTCAAGTTCTTCCTCGATATGTGCCAGTGCGACCTCGGTTATACCCGTTTCGACTCCAGTTCCATATCCAGTTCGTGTTCCAGTCACTTCACCAGTACCCTCCGCCCTCTCCGTCACCATCGCCGTCGGCTCCGCCCTTCTGGAACATGGAAACACTGCCATCAACACGGCGTGACTTCCAGGGCTGTTGATCGAGAAGACACACCCATAGTCAGACTAACACAATTCATAGTCTTTTTTTTATTTGTAGTTGACGTCGACAAATAATCGCCGCCAACGAATCACGTCTGATATACAAGGAGAACCACAAAAAATATCTAACATACATCCTAACATGACGAAACATTTGCCCGCCTTGCAAGTTACACACCGCGGGGAAACCCGAGCTGACCATTTGGGTCACAAGTCACAAAATTTGTTGCATTCCCCCAAAATCCCGACCGAATTGCATGTCCGTCGATTTATGGGAGGAAACCGTCCCAAAAAACGCCAGACCAAAGGATGTCTAATCATGACTTCTACAAATTCCTAACCATTCCAGTAAGTTTGGGAATTGGAAGTTCCGGCGCTGGATTACGGCGATCGTTTACGGCGGCAATTTCCATGGGGAGAAAACGTGATGACTGTAGTCATTCCGGCGGTCCCGCCAGCCACCGAGGGTAATTTAGCGGTGGACTAGTGTTACAATGAAGGTCTAGAAACGAGACGTCAATAAGAATATTGTTAGCTTGTATTGTCACCCCGCCGTGAAGGAGCCGTGAATCATAATTTTATATTATTCTGTGAGAGTTTATTGTTAGCTTGTATTGTCACCCCGCCGTGAAGGAGCCGTGAATCATAATTTTATATTATTCTGTGAGAGTTTTGCTTCGCCGCATATCATCATATAACCTTCCGTGTCGTTTTTATCAAGTTTTTATGGCAATTATTATGCACATAACTTTCCATTCAAT
>Ga0307517_10010263_pt1 | contig 13135 bp, 9 predicted proteins | sample 23_EM_MG_FD_194515 | JGI IMG/M metagenome (GOLD analysis project Ga0307517, IMG submission 194515) | Populus trichocarpa ectomycorrhiza microbial communities from riparian zone in the Pacific Northwest, United States - 23_EM | ecosystem: Host-associated > Plants > Roots > Unclassified | place...
TCGGCGCGGCGATGCCCGACAGCCCGATGTCACCGTCGGTCATGCCGTCGATGGCCCGGCCAGAGGTTGCGCCGGCGGCGATGGCACCGATGGCTGCGCCGCCAGCGATGGCACCTCATGCGCCGCACCCCGCGCATGCCGCGCCCCGCGGCGAGGCCAACGGGCCGAGCCCGATGCCAGCGATGGCTGGGATGTCCGCGATGCCCGCAATGTCGGCGGTGCCGGTCGGCGCCGGCGCGCCGGCGCTGGTCGTGCCGATCCCCACCGACAAGAAGCGGATCGCCGGCACCGGGGCGAAGCTCGTCGTCGGTCGCTCGGTGTCGCTCCCCAGCCGGCGCGGGGTTCACCTCGAGCCGCTCGACCCCAAGGTCATCAAGATGCTCGACCTGCAGTCGAACATCCTCGAGCGGTTGCGCGCGAAGCTCGACCTCGACAAGGTCCCGATGGAGCGGCTGCATGAAGAAGAGCTGTGGCAGCGCGCCGAGCGGGCGACGGTCGACCTCGTCGAGACCCTGGAGTCCAGCGGTGAGCTGCCGAAGTACATCGATCAGGACAGCCTGATCAAGGAGGCGCTGAACGAGGCGCTCGCGCTCGGGCCGCTCGAGGATCTGCTCGCCGACGAGCAGGTCGACGAGATCATCATCGATCGCCGCGATCGCGTCGTCGTCGGCAAGGCCGGCGTCCTGCGCGGCTCCGGCAAGGCGTTCTCGTCCGATGATACCTTCGAGAAGGTCGTGAAGCGGCTGGTCGCCGAGGCCGGCGCGCTCATCGACGAAGCGCACCCGCTCGTCGATCTGCGCATGCGAGATGGCACCCGGCTCACCGCGGCGGTGCCGCCGGTCGCCGCGCGTGGTGCGTGCTTGCTGCTCAAGAAGCCCGCGGCGCAGACGCCCCCGCTGTCGGAGCTCGTCGCGCAGAATACGCTGTCGTCGGGCATGGCCGATTTCCTCGGGACCTGCGTCGCCGCACGCCGCAACATCCTCGTGTGCGGCGCGGGTGGCGCCGGCAAGACGACCATCGTCGGTGCGCTCGCAGCCGCGTCTCCGCCCGGCGAGCGCGTGGTGTCGATCGAAGAAGTCGCCGAGCTGGCGATCGCGCGCGACGAGTGGATCCAGCTCGAGACCCGGGTCGGCGCCGGCCGCGAATCCGAGATCGATCTCGGTCATCTGCTCGAGGTCGCGCTACGGATGCAGCCCGATCGGCTCGTCGTCGGCGAGGTCCGTGGCCGCGAGGCGCTGCCGCTGGCGCAGGCGCTCTGCGCATCGACCGATGGCGCTGTCGTCGGTATGACCGGGGAGGGCGCGAACGCCGCGCTCGGCCGGCTCGTGACGCTGTCGCGGCTATCAGGGTTCTCGGCAGGGTCCTCGGCGGGGGCTTCGGGCACGGCTGCCGACGCTGCGATCCGCGAGCTGGTGGCTCAGGCGTTCGAGATCGTCGTCCATGTCATGCGGTGGTCCGATGGCACGCTGCGCGTGGTGTCGATCGAGGAGATCGTGGGCTGCACCGACACGAGCTTCGACACCCACGTGCTGTTCCAGTTCCGCGACGGCACGTTCGTCGCGACCGGCACGGTGCCGCGGTTCTACGACGAGCTCGCGGCGCGGGGATTCCCGGCCGATCAGGCCGTGTTTCACTGACGTCGCGGCGGCGGTCGATCGGCCGCACCGCCCGGCAGCTCACGCCGGCTCAGCTGACTTCGCTGTCCTCGACCGCTGCCTCGTTGATGTTGCGATCGGCGCGCAGCGATTCGTTGTCCCAGCCTCCGTGGCCTTCCGAGTACACGGTCGGATCTTCGTCGCGCATCAGCCGCTCGGCCTCGTCCATCGCGCCGCGCGTGCGCTTGAAATAGGTGTCGCGGTCGCCGCCGCGCCAGAGATCGCCGAGCTCTTCGAGAACGCTCTCCTCGTGCTTGCGCCAGCGCTGGGCGAGCCGGTGCGCCGTGTGCGCGCGATAGCCGAGGTGCTTGAGCGCCTCGATGCCGGTCTCGTAAGCGGACCCGAAGGTCTCGCGAAATACCTTGCGGACGCCGAGCCCGCGCAGCTTCCAGTAGTGCGGGCGGTCGACGCAGCGCGCGACGATCGGGAGGTGCGGGAAATGCGCGCGCACGGTCTCGACGATCTTGGTCGCGGTCTCGGCGTTGTCGACGGCGACCACGAACAGCTTGGCGTGGGCGCAGCCGGCGGCGTGCAACAGGTCGCTGCGCGACGCGTCGCCGTAGTAGCACTTGATACCCAGCCGAGCGAGCACGTCGACCATCTCGGGATCGAGATCGAGGATCGTGAGCTGGATGCGGTTGGCGCGCAGCAGGCGCCCGACGATCTGGCCGAACCGGCCGTAGCCGGCGATCACCACCGGGGCTCCTTCGTCGATGATCTCGTCGGTGGGCCGCTCCTCGGCGCTGTCGGTGACCCGCGGCAGCACGTAGCGCTCGAGCACGATGAACGCCGGCGGCGTGAGCACCATCGAGATCGCGACGGTCGCGACCAGCGTGCTCGCCAGCTCGGTACCGAAGATCCGCTGCTGGACCGCGAACGACAACAGCACGAACGCGAACTCGCCGACCTGGGCGAGCGAGATCGCGAGCAACCAGCGCGACGCGCGATCGAGCCCGAACAGCCGGCCGAGCGCGTGCATCACGACGAGCTTGAGCGTCATCGTGCCGAGCACGAGCCCGGCGATCTGGAGCGGCCGGCTGCCGATCAGCGCAAAATCGATCTGGGCACCAACCGAGATGAAGAACAGGCCGAGCAACAGGCCCTTGAACGGCTCGATGTCGGACTCGAGCTCGTGGCGGTACTCACTGTCGGCGAGCACCACGCCGGCGAGGAACGTGCCGAGCGCGGGCGACAGCCCGACCTGCAGCATCAGCAGCGCGATACCGACGACGATCGCGAGCGCCGCGGCGGTGAACGCCTCGCGCAGCTGGGCGCCCGCGAGGAACTGAAACACCGGCCGGACGACGAACCGGCCGATCGCGATCACCCCGACGACGGCGGCGATCACGATCAGCCCCGACAGCCATGCGGGCCGGCCGGACTCCGAGGTCGGATCGGTGATCGCGGTCGTGGTGGCGAGCCCGAGCAGCGGGAACACGGCGAGGATCGGGATCACCGAGATGTCCTGGAACAGCAGCACCGAGAAGCTCGACTGGCCGCCCCGGCACTTGAGGAGGCCGCGCTCGGTGAGCGTGGACAGCACGATCGCCGTCGACGACATCGCGAACGTCAGCCCGATCGCGATCGCCGGCTTCACCGCCGCGCCGAGCGCAAGGGCGGCCGCGCCGACCACCGCCGCGGTCACGGCGACCTGCATCCCGCCGAGCCCCAGGATCGGCCGCCGCATCTGCCACAGCAGCGCCGGCCGCAGCTCGAGCCCGACGAGGAACAGCATCATGACCACGCCGAACTCGGCGAAGTGCATGACGTGGTTGCCTTCGTGGCCGACGAAGCCGAGCGCGAACGGCCCGATCGCAACGCCGGCGATCAGGTAGCCGAGCACGGCGCCCAGCCCGAGCCGCTTCGCGATCGGAACGAAGATCACGGCGGCGCACAGATAGATGAACGCCTGGGCGAGCACGCTGTCGGTCATGCGACCTCCCGGGGAACGAGTGTCGGCAGCGAGACCACGAGGTTCTCGGCCGCCGCGGCGCGGTCGAGATCGAGGCGATCGTCGCGCAGCGCCTCGAGCAGCAGCTGATATGCGGCGCGCTGCGACTCCAGATCGCGATCGCCGATCACTTGCAGCGCCGCGTGCACCGCGAAAGGTGCGAGGAACCGCATGCCGCACAGGTGCGCGGTCTGGTTCCACGGCGCGAGCAGCTCGCGGATCGTGAACCGGTTGTACCCGTCGCGGTGATACGACGACTCCGGGCCCCCGGTCGAGATCGCGTTCAGCGTGATCTTGCCACGCAGCTGGGTCCCGCCGTGACCATACGCCCAGCCGTGCTCGAGCACGAGATCCTGCCACTCCTTCAAGATCGCCGGCGCCGAGTACCAGTAGAACGGATGCTGGAACACGATCACGTCGTGATCGAGCAGCAACCGCTGCTCGCGCTTCACGTCGATATCGAGCGTCGGATACACCTCGTAGAGATCGTGGATGGTCACCCCCGTCACCTCGCGCGCCGTCGCGAGCAAGCGGCGATTGACCCGCGAGCGTTCGACCACGGGGTGAGCGAACAAGATCAGGACGCGGCGCATTCGACCCGAGCGTACGCGGCGATCCGCCACGGCCGCTAGTGTCCTCCTGCCCCGATGATCGGTCAGGGGCGCCGGCGCGAGAACCAAGCAACCGCGAGCTGGGGTACGTTTCCTGGATCCATGAGCCGAGCTCCGACGAACCGCCGAGCGCGAGCGCCGCTGCGACTTGCGCTGAGCCCGCGCGGGCCTGCGTTGCGCGTCGCCGCGATCGCCTGGTGGTGCGCCGCCTGTGGGGCGAGCACGCCGGCGACCGCGCCGTCCGCCTCGGCGGTCGTGCCGCCGGCCGCCGCGCCCGCCGCGCTCGCTCGCGTCGATGTCACCGTCGACAGCGATCCCGGTGTCGCGCTCGCCGTGCGGCGGATCGCGCTGTCGACCGGCGCGAACCGTGTGCCGGTCTTGTTGGTCCATGGCGCCGGGGCCGGCGGCGTCGCCGTGTTCGATATGGCGGTGCCGGGCTACTCGCTCGCCGAGGATCTCGCGCGCGCCGGCCACCCGACCTACGTGGTCGATCTGCGCGGCTGGGGAGGCTCGACCCGGCCCGCCGCGCTCGATGCGCCGCCCGAGCAGAATCCACCCGCGGTCACCTCGGATGTGGCGATGCGCGATCTCGCCGCGACGGTGGCGTGGATCCGCGGCCGCGAGCACCGCACCATCGCGGTGGTCGGCTGGGCGACCGGCGGGCACTGGGCCGGGATGTACGCCGCGAGCCACCCGGACGACGTCAGCCATCTCGTCATGCTCAACGCGCTGTACGGCACGCCGGGGCCATGGACGCTGCGCGCGGGGATCGAGGATCCCGAGCACCCGGGACAGCCGGCGCGATCGCTCGGCGCCTACGCGCTGCGCGGCCGCCGCAGCCTGCTCAGCACGTGGGACCGCAACATCCCCGTCGACGACAAGGCGAGCTGGCGCGATCCGCGCGTGGCCGACGCGTACGCTGGCGTGGCGATCGCCAGCGATCCGACATCGGTCACCCGCGATCCGCCGAGCGTGCGAGTGCCGAGCGGCCCGCTGCACGACAGCTTCCTGCTCGCGCTCGGCACCCGGCTATGGAACGCCGCCGACATCCGCGCCGCAACGCTGGTCGTGCGCAGCGGCCTCGACTTCTGGTCGCGCCCCGAGGACGTGGCGGCGCTGCGCAAGGAGCTGGTGCATGCCAGACGCGCCGAATTCGTCGAGCTTCCCGACGCCACCCACCTTGTATTCCTCGATCGGCCCGAGCACGGCCGCACGCGCTTCGTCGAGCTGCTGCGCGCATTCCTCGCGCGCGAGTGATCCCCGCGCCGCGAGATCTGTCGTTCAGTTCTCGGTGGTCTCGACGCGGCGGGCGAGGTCGAGGACCTCGAGATCGCGCGGCCACACCGCGCGCAGCAGATCGATGAGACCCCGCGCCGACGCGGTGTCGCCATCGGCCAGCGATTCGCGGACGCCGTCGAGCTGGGCGGCCTTGAGCTCGGGGGCCAGCTCGGCGGCGCGGCGCGCGGCCGTGGCGCGGGTGGCTTCGTCGCCGGCAAGGCCGGCGAGTCGGGCGAGCTGGGCGTGGAAGTAACCGGCCTGGGCGTGGCCGGCGGCGGCGTCGGCCGCGGCGCGCGCTTCCTCGACCGCACCGGAGAGCTCGCCGAGCTGCTCCGAGATCTTGGCGAGATCGAGCCAGGCCCAGGCAAAGCCCGGCTCGTGGGCGACGGCTTCCTCGAGCTCGGCGCGCGCCTCGGCCACGCTGTTCTGCGCGAGCAGGGCATGGCCGAGCCGCCAGCGCGGCCCAGGCGCCCCCGGATCGCGCTTGAGCTGCGCGCGCAGCTGGCGCTCGCCGACCGCCGGCAACAGCTCGCCGTCTTCGTCGAAGGCGCCGTCGACGAACTCGCCCTCGTCGTCATACAGCACGGCCAGGGCGTCGACGATGCCGGCGAGCCAGCGATCGAGCCGGGTGCCCTCGCACACCAGATCCTCGAGCGACTCGTCGCCACGCCAGATCCTCCCGCGGGCATCGATCAGCAGCTGTTCGCCATCGAGCGAGCCGAACGTCCAGTGGTCGCCGCGCTGCACGACCTCCGCCGATGCGGCGAGCTCGACGCTGTCGATGAACAGCCGCGCACCGTCGCAGCGCGCGTAGAAGTCGATCAGCGGCTCGGGCAGGCCGCTGGGCAGCATGGCAGCAGGCGCGGCGACGTCGTGCAGGCCGGCCGGCGCTGCATCGAGCGCTTCGAGCACGCGATCGAGACCGCTCGGCCCGCCATCGCCTCGCTCATCGGTTCGCCGCTTCTTCGCCACGGTCGCGGCCGTCCTAGTGGCCGAGCGGCGTTGCACCGACCGCGACGACCGGCTCGCCGGCCGCATCGACGCCGCGAAACACGGCCACCACGCGCGTGCCGGCGGGCGGGGTTGCGACCTGAGCGAGCTGGGTGGGCTGGTCGCCGGTGGCGGCGGCCGCCGGGGCCGCGGCCTGCACGCTCGCGATCGACCTGCGGACGCCGCGATCATCTTCGACGAAGATCTCGACGCTGCCGGCGCCGAGCCCGCGGGCCGATACGGTGATCTGATCGGCGGCCGCGATCGCGAGCTCGCCGCGGAGCAAGAAGTCGAGCAGTCCGGTCTCGTAGGCCGCGACCTCGGGCAGGATCTGCGCGATCTGCTCCATCACGCATTCGTCGTCGAGCGAGAACTGCAGCATGTTGTGATCGACGCGATAGCGGGCCAGGCAGATCCCGGCGGCCGAGCGCAGCGTGGTGCCGTCGTCGCGATTGGCTGCCATGAGGTTCAGCCGCGCGGGCAGGCTGGGTTGCGGCCGCACCAGCCGCGGCCTGGCATCGCCCGACACGCGGGTCGGCTCGGGCAACGTGTTCGGGGAGAAATAGCTGCGCGCGATCAGATCGGCGAGCCCACCGCCGTCCTTCGACGTCACGAAGTCGCGGAGATGCGTCCGGGTGACCACGCGCGACGGGGCAGGCACGCCGAGCCGGCCGTAGGTCAGCGCCGCGATCCGCTCGAACCGCGAGCCGAGATCGTCGGTTCCCGAGCCGAGCGGCTCGAGCTGCGCCGCCGAATCTCCGCGCACGCGCGACGGCGCACCGAGATCACCGAGCGTGTGCAGCATCGCCCCGGCGGCGATCAGCGCCGCTGCCATGTAGCGAGATCGCTCGCCCGGCGTCGGTGCGCTGGCCGCCTTGGCGTACTGGTTCAAGAACTGCTCGAGACTGAATGGGTTGGTCTTCGCGACCAGCCAGTCCGGGGCTGCCATGCCCTTGCCCGGCAGCGAGCTCTCGAGCAGCCGATGGAGCGTACCCGACACGCCGCGGTCCGGTGGCACCCAGCCGGTTCCCGTCGACGGATCAAAGAAGTGGTTCGCACCCTGGCTCGCCGGGACGTCCGCGAGCGCCGCGCCTGCGGTCAGCCATGCGAGCGCGGCCTGGCGGCCGCGGGCATCGGGCACCGAGCCGTGCGGCGGAGATAGCAGCTTGAGCGCCGCGGTGAGTGCCGGGGCATCCGCCGGGGGGATCGTGAGCGGCTCGAACAGGCCACCGGCGAAGCCGAGCGAGACCAGTCGCTTGTGCAACCGCGAGGCAAGCGCCGCCTGCTCGGCGAGCCCGGCGTGCGTGGTCTGCGGCTCCCATGCGAATGCTGTCGCGGCGGAGCCCAGCGCCAGCGCGCCCGCAAGCACGAGCGCCACGCGGCGAGCTTTCGATCTCGATCCCATGGAAGGCCTTGCTGCGCTCGACGGGACGCTGGCTGCCGGTTTCACTTGGCGGCTCCGCCGAGCGTCGTCGGCAGCAGGGTCTTGAGCCGGCCGTAGATCATCTGAGCGAGCGCCGTGGCGTCGTCTTGCGAGATACACTGATTCGAGCCGCAGGTCAGCAGCACCACGATACCGCGCGGCGCATCGAGGAAGCCGACGCCGCGGATGTCGTTCTCGGCCGCGACGAACGAGCGATTCGCCACGTCGTCCTTCTCGGTGATCCCGGGCAGCTGCGTCAACAGCTCGTCGTAGCGCTCCTGGGCCTTGCCCGGCTCGAGCCGCCACACGCGCAGCGCGACGTCCCAGGTCTCGGGACGGCCGAGCGCCTTGAAGTGCTGCGATGAGTACGTCGCCGTGTCGGGCTCGTCGGACAGCGGCCCGGTCTCGAACCCGCCGTCGTACTTCGTGCGCGCCTTGATATCGTTCTCGGTGAGCAGCTGCGCCGCGACAACGTACTGGCCGTCGCCGCGGCCGGGCCGCAGATCGTCGGTGTCGCGCGGCCGGCGGCCATCGAGCTCGGCGCTCGCGTCCGCGATCTCCCACTGCGTGAGTGCGGCGACCGCGGTCCCCGAGCCGACGAACCGCAGGTGGCGCGCATGCGACAGCTCGCTGCGCCAGCGCTCGAGCAAGACCTGGTTGGACTGCTGGGCGAAGTCCATGCGCATCCCGAGGTCCGAAAATCGACGGTCGCTGCGATATGCGATGAATCCGCGCTTGTAGATGAGCAGTGTCGCCTCGGTGACGCGAGCGCCGCGCGGCAGCCGATCGAGCCTGGGCACCGTGTAGTTTCCCGCCGAGTCCGTCGAGGTGACCAGCTCTTTGGCCCCGGCCGGCTCGGCCATACCGGTGCCGCGCTCGAACGTCCACGCGGCGTAGACCAGCGCGCCCGCGATCGGCGCGTGGGTGGTTGCGTCGACGACACGGCCGGTGAACGGACCCTGCAGCGAGCCGGGCTCTGCAGCATCGGGCCGGACGCGAAACGGCGCGGTTCGCACAGCGGTTTCGACGCAGCCGGCGGTCGCGATCGCGATCGTCCCGGCAAGCGCCACATAGATCACGAGACGGTGTGCGAGGTTGGCAGCCACGGAGCCGGCCCTTCGTAGCAAGACCGTCATGGCGTTGCAAACCAGCTGGCGCCCATTCCCGAGACTTGCGGTTGTTGAGACACTTGGATCGGGTTCAATGTCAGGGAACGATGCGTTGTTCGATGTGTGGCCACGAAAGCCCAGGCGGGTCGTCGTTTTGCCTGAACTGTGGAAGCTCCCTCGCCAAGACTCCACCGCCGCAGCCCGGGTTGCCTGACATCGTGGTCTGCATGGTGTGTCGCGGCGAGAACCCGCTCGGCATGAAGTTCTGCCGGAGCTGCGGTAACGCGCTCCAGCCCAGCGCCGCGGGATCGCCTGTGTTCGGGGGCTCGATCGGGAGACCGGGGCCGATGCCGGCTCCGGTCGCGCCGCCCGGACCGCTGCAGGGGATCCCGCCCGGGCCGATCGGAGGATCTCCGGTCCGCGGGGTACCCGCCTACGGCCCGATCGGCGGTGTCCCGGGCGGGCGGAGAGAGCTCGATCCCACGGAGCCGCCGTCGCCGCTGGCGCTCGGCATGATGTCGACCAACCTGGCCGCCGCGCCGCTGTCGCCGCTGCAGGCCCGGCCTCAGGGCGCACCCCAGGGCGGCACGACCGCGTGTCCGCGATGCGGTACCCAGACGCCGCTGGGCTTTGCGTACTGTCAGCAATGCGGTTTTCAGCTGCAGGCGGCGCCGGTCAGCGAGGCGCCCACCAACATCCGTCCGCGCAATCCATCGTCGGCGCCGCCGATCGCAGCCCGGCTCGACAAACCGATCGATCCGCACGCCGGCACGATCGCGCAGGACGGCCCCGGTGCAGCGCTGATCCCGGCGCGCGCGGCGAGCGCACCGCGTCCACAGCCGGCGGCGAGCTGGGGCACCGCGGTGCTGGTCAACCGCGACGGCACCGATGGTCAGCGCTATTCGCTCGCCGGCGAATACCTGGTGTTCGGCCGCGCCGGCGCCGACATCGCGTTCGACGACGACCGCTTCCTGGCCTGGCAGCACGCGCGGATCGAGCGCGGCGCCGACGGCATCGTCACGATCCACGCGCTCGACACCCTGAACGGCGTGTTTCGCAAGACCGACGCGCCGGTCGAGCTGGTCGACGGCAGCGTCATCCTGATCGGCCGCGAGGTCCTGCGCTACGAGCGGGTCGATCCGCAGGAGACCAAGGGCCAGCCGCTGGTGCGCCACGGCGTCGCGCTGTTCGGCTCACCGCCGCGCGATCCGTGGGGCCGGTTCGTCCAGCTCGTTCCGTCCGGCGGCTATCGCGATGTTCGCCACCTCGCGGGCGACGAGATCGTGCTCGGCCGCGAGGAGGGCGACATCGTGTTCCGCGACGACGCTTTCATGTCGCGCCGCCACGCCGCGGTGACCTGGGACGGCCGGCGCGCGCAGATCACCGATCTCGGCAGCTCCAACGGCACGTTCATCCGGCTCACCGCGCCGTGCGTGCTCAAGCACGGCGATCACGTGCGGATGGGCGACCAGCTGCTGCGGCTCGAGCTCGGTCGCTGACGTGAGCGAACCGCCCGTGTCCCAGGCTGCGCTGCTCGACCTCGTCGTGGTCGGCGCCAGCGATACCGGCCAGGTCCGCGAGCACAACGAGGACCATCTCCTCGTCGGTGATCTCGACGCCAAGCAGGCGATCGAGGTCGCCGAGCCGTGGTCGGCCAGGACCGAGCGCGGCGCCTTGCTCGTGGTGTGCGACGGGATGGGCGGCGTCGATGGCGGCGAGATCGCCTCCGAGCTGGCCGCCCGGGTGACATGGCGCGAGATGATGCGGACCTCGGCGACCCGCGATCCCGAGGTGTTCGCGCGCCTGCTGCGCCGCGCGGTTCGCGTCGCCAACCACGATGTCCATGCGATGGCGAGCCGCGAGCCCGGGCTGCGCGGCATGGGGACGACGCTGTCGGCCGCCGGCGTGGTCGGCGATCGCTTGATCGTGGCGACCGTCGGAGACTCGCGCGCTTACGTGCTGCGCGCGGGTTCCCTGGTCCAGGTCACGCGCGATCAGTCGCTGCAGTCGGCGCTGCTCGCCGCCGGTCACAGCCCGAACGAAGCGGCCAGCGCGGGCGGCGCGATCCTGCAGGCGCTCGGCGTCGGCCCCGACGTCGAGCCGTCGCTCTCGATCGTCAAGCTGCGGCGCGGCGACCGCGTGCTCCTGTGCAGCGACGGCTTGCACGGCCTGGTCGGCGACCCCGCGCTCGCGCTGCTGCTGTCGGAGCCGCATACCGTCGCCGAGGCGGTCACGCTGCTGATCTCGGCGGCCCGCGCCGCCGGCGGCAGTGACAACATTACAGCGGTCGTATGCGAGCTGTCCGGAGACCGCCTGATCCCGCCGCAGGGCGACCAAGATCTCCCGACGTTTCGCGAGTTCGATCCGCAGCGTGAGGGCGACCCTGCACTGACCTCCACGTCCTACGTGGCGCGCCGGCTGGCCGCGCGGATCGGCCTGCCGACCGCATCGATCCCGCCGACGATCCCGGTGACCGGCCAACATGCGGTGCTGCGCTCGGACATCGGCATCCGCATCCCCCCGATCGCGTTGCCGGTGGAGCACGAGGTCGAGGGTCCAGCGCGCCGCTGGCTGCGCAACGTGCGCCTGGGCTGGTGGCCCTATGCGGCGATCGCTGTCATCGCGTGCACGATCGCGTGGTGGCTAGGCGGCCGGTGATACCATCTCCCACGTGCGGGTCGTGATCGACCACGTCGCGGGTAGCCGGCGAGGCCAGCGTCAAGAGCTGCCCGCCGGCTCGCGCGTGCGATTCGGCCGCCATCCCGAGTGCGAGGTGTCATTCGATCCGCAGCGCGACATCGATGCCAGCTCGCGTCATGCGGAGTTGCGCCACATCGACGCGGGCTGGATCCTGGTCGACCTCGGGAGCTCGAACGGCACCTACGTGGACGGCCACCGGGTCACCGAGACGCCGGTCGTCCAAAACGTCCCGGTGTCCATCGAGTTCGGGCCCGGCGGTCCGCGCGTTCGTCTGTTCGTGGGCGACGATCAGGCGATCGAAGCATTGCCACCTGCCCCGGTCGAAGCAGCTCGACCTACATGGCTTTGGCCGGCGATCGTGGGTGGCGGAATCGTCGTCGCGATCCTGGTGTTAGCGCTGCGCTGCTAGGCGGATTTTCGCTGGATGGTGCGTGCCAAGTCTCGATTGTTCTGCGAAAATTCGGCGACATGATCTGCCCGCAGTGCAACTCGCCGCTCGAGCCCAGCGCTCGGTTCTGCGGCGTGTGCGGCTATCGATTGGCACCGACGCGGCCTCCCGGCGCCGCGCGCGCGGGCGAGAGCACACCGCCGGCCGCGCGCCTGGCGCGTGCACCGTCGGTCGGGGCGGCAGGTGCATCCGCCGCGTCGGCGGCGTCGTCCGGTCCTGCGCTGGCCAAGACGATCGCCGCCGGGGATCCAGCCGCAAAGCCGCTGCACAGCCCGGCGCTGGCCAAGCAAGCCGCGCGCGCGGTCACCAAGCCGCGCATCAAGTCCGGCGACGAGATCTACATCGACCAGGTGCTCAACAATCGCTTCAAGGTCGAGTCGAAGATCGGCGAAGGCGGGTTTGGCGCGGTGTACCGCGGCGTCCAGCTCGCGACCGGCCGCAAGGTGGCGCTGAAGCTCCTGCATCCGGAGATGACCAAGGACGAGAACCTGGTGGCCAGGTTCCGCCGCGAGGGCATGGTGCTGTGCAACCTGCGCGACGCGCACACGATCACCACCTACGACTTCGATCAGACGCCGGACGGCACGCTCTACATCGCGATGGAGCTGCTCGAGGGCAAGAGCCTGCACCAGATCTTTCACGAGGAAGCGCCGCTCGACTGGAAGCGCGTGTTCAAGATCCTGACCGAGATGTGCAGCTCGCTCGCCGAGGCGCACGCGCAGGGCATCGTTCACCGCGATCTCAAGCCCGAGAACATCTACCTCGAGAGCCGACCGGGAAATCCCGAGTTCGTGAAGATCCTCGACTTCGGCATCGCCAAGGTGATGCGCGGCGACACCATCGATCCGCAGTCGCCGCAGCTGACCGCCACGGGCCAGACGCTCGGCACGCTCGAGTACATGTCGCCCGAGCAGCTGATGGGCAAGCCGCTCGACGGCCGCAGCGATGTCTATGCGCTGGGGGTCCTGGC
>Ga0307517_10010264_pt1 | contig 13134 bp, 4 predicted proteins | sample 23_EM_MG_FD_194515 | JGI IMG/M metagenome (GOLD analysis project Ga0307517, IMG submission 194515) | Populus trichocarpa ectomycorrhiza microbial communities from riparian zone in the Pacific Northwest, United States - 23_EM | ecosystem: Host-associated > Plants > Roots > Unclassified | place...
ACCTTCTTAAATTCATGTTCTGAAGTTGTGTGGTTTGTAATTAAATGTCACTCGATAATATTGATGCGGAGTGCTTGCCTTTCAGTCTCATGCAACTGTCAAACTAAAATCTGTGCTATATGATCCATGGGATTTAGAAGCTCTTTTTATTAGCGGTTCATTTTCCTCCATCAATACTTGACCATATATTGTATTGTTTATCCACCATTGCCAAAAACTGAAATTGGAGAACTACATCAACATGATCCCTAGCAAGGGTTGATGGAATGATTACAATAATGATGATGTTACATGCACATTTGATTTCTCCCTTGTGATTGCTTGTGTCCTAATGATTCAAACTTTTGCTTGTTATGTTTATACAGCTTGTTTGTCCCCTAACTTGCCAATGGAGACTGCCATGGGGGTGCTGAAATTTAGCTGATTTTGAAATGCTGATGTTTTGTTTCAATGTCTCATCATACCATGTTAATTATGAAAACATCTCGTTCTCTGTAGAATGTCGTATTTTGGTACCTCATAACTTATCTTACTAATGAATTTTTCACTAGTCTCTTTTAATGTTGAAGCTAACCCTTGAACAATTGGGATTCTAGTGACTAGTGCCATGGATGAGATGAAGCTCCGTTTGACAATCATTTCTTTTGATCAAACTGGACAGTCTAACATCTTCAGTGCAAAATCAACGAGTTTGCTGAACCACCCAACTTTAGCAGAATCTGAATTTGAGATGATATGGATCAATTGGCTTGCTAACTTCACATGCACCACACGTTATAAGCCCAAGTGTGTTTTATACGGTGTTTTATGCTACAAATTGATCAACTTCTGATGGTTGCTGTCCTTCAAACTGAATGTTGTTCATTGTTTTACCAATTATTCACAATAGTCGACCGGCCACCATATATCATTGATGATGGACTATAGTGCCGGTAAACCGGACTTTGATGGGTGGCGTGTTGATGATGTTCCATTAAAAGGCATTCTTATATCTTGCATGATACCCTATCTGTTAAAGTTAGTAAAATGACTGGGTATGCAAACAAATATAGAGTAGTTTCATTTTCTTGTTCTTAAAATATTTATTTATTTTATATAGACATAATATTTTCAGGATATAACTAAGTTATCTAAACGTTTAAAACAAAATAAGAAAAAAAGATAGAAAGAAAACATGTTTGCCTTTTTATATAATTTTTCTGATTATTAATAAAACTATATTTGTGTTAAAGAAACAATTATATTTTGAATTAAATTGAATAATTGTTTATTCAGTTTTATTCTAATAATTACAAATATCAAAACTAATTACAAAAATTAAAAGAAATAAATTAAAAAAAATGAATCAATCTCACATATTGAGTTTCAAGTCTCATGTGTTATTTTTTGATATTATAAATATTCATATAATAACATTAGGAAGCTCATTAGAAGAGTTCATTCATCATGATTTTTACTTAATTTACTTCACAATAAAAACCTACACTTTTAAACACTTGGGAGGGAGTGTTTCGTTCGAATGTGGAATAAATTTTTTTTATTTTTTTATTCATTTACAAACTATACTAACATCAACCTCATATGCAAAACTGAATCGTACACAAGTCATGGTTTCTATTAGATCATTGTCCCGGGCTATGTTAAATATTAAATCAATTTTTCTTTAATGTAAAATACAATATTTAGATATTACTAATATGTTTTCTAGAATAAAAAACCATGTGAGGTTGACCTGATCAACTTGATGAGTTCAAATATAACCTAAATGATCATTAAAAATATAGTTTGATTAAAAAAATAATTCAAATCATTTTTAAAAAAAATATTGAGACAACATATTTGATCGACTCGGGTCAACTTGTTAAATTCACGATCCAGATTATGAGACAGTGATAAACCCATAGAAAACAAATCAAAATAAATTATGAAACACAATCCTCAATAAACTCAATGTTGAAAGATAGAATTGAAAAAGAATTTAATTAAAAAAACAAATAAAAAAGACCGGAGTAAATCAAGGCTAACTTGAAAAACCCGTGACTAAATCATGAGGTCAAGATAACCTCATAGAAAACAAATTGAAATAAATTATGAATCCCAGTCCCAATCAATCTCATGTTAAGGGATGAAAAAAAAACCAAAGTATTGTTCTAGTGAACAATCTATAATCATTAAAAAAACAAAAAAAAAATAGTTTATTTATAATATTTTAAATTAAATAATTTTCAAATAATTTAAATTTAGATCAATAAAAAACAAACAAAAACAAAGGTGTGTGTACATCTGTATTTTTTTATATTTTTTCTCAGAAGCGAACAAGGCGTCGTCTGTTCTTTTTTAAAAGAAGTGGTTGACAGGTCGCCTACTGTAATGTTTTTCGATCACATCTAGTGATTGGAAAATCAATGTCCAAGTTTTTAGACCCTAAAAACTTAAATTTCAAGTCATTTGTACTTGAAAACAACTCAAAAACACCATAAAAACTTTCAAAAATCATATAACAACTTCAAAACACCCCAAAATCACTAAAAAACACACAAAAATCAACTGAATTAGGTAATGTTTGGGAGTGCTGTAGCGATTGCTTTCAAAGTGTCTTTTGCTTTAAAATACATGAAAACAATGTTTTTTCATTTTTTAAAAAATTATTTTTGACATCAGCATATTAAAACGATTCAAAAATACAAAAAAAAAAAATAAAAAAAAATCATAAAACAAGCAACCCCTAAAAAATCTAAACCAACCTGATATACTTTTTCCAGCATGTTTATAGAAAAAATCCATCATCATTGAACTCTTTTCATCTAATAGAACCCATTGACACCAAGATAATCAATTTTAATTGTTAAAATATGGACAACCAGTAACTTTTTCTCTTATCCATCATTTTTCACTTTTTTTTCTCAAACCCAGAGATTGAAAATGAGAAAAAAAAACCTGTTGGATAAAAAATACAATCCTTAAAACTACAAGGAATGAAAAAGTAGACAATGTAAGATAGAGGGACTAAAAAGCACTTATTCTCTTGAATTTGAAATTAACATTAAGGTTTCTCCTTGTTTTACACTTTGATATTTTTTTGTTGAATTTATTCTTTCTTTATCAAATGATAACAAATTGTTTAACAATTTGTTCCTAAAAGGTGGTAACCGTAAGAACAAAAAAGTTTAAGAATGATATCAAGAAAACAATTTGGTTACTCTAGATTGCTACATTGTTTTACCTATACGTTTTAATATATTTTCTAACTAAAAAAATAGCCAGCGCTACATTGCGGGTCAGATTAAATTTTTCTTGAACGTACAAAAAGAATGTCTAGGCCACATAAAACTCCTTGACATCGCCATTAAATCTGGCATAGCGGGTCAACTTTGAAACTTTCTAACCCAACTCTTTACCTAGCATGAACTTAAAATAAATTGTCTAGGAGTTGCCGCAATGTGACCTACTTGATTTGACGAATGTAAAGACAACCTCAATGACAAATAAAAATATGGTTTGAGTTTTTAAAAAATCCAAGATGACATCTTTTATATATATATTGAGACGATATATTGGATTGACTGAGTTAACCCATCAAACCTGTAAACCAAGTCATGGACACCACCAAGTTTAATAAATTTTTTTTTTAAAACTATTTTTTTTATTTAATTACAAGATAAAAAAACATAGACTCTAAAAAATTAAACACCAATCTAATGACAAGATATTTATTTGAAAACACGATGATCTTATGGAAAGCAAACTGAAACAAATCATGAAACTCAATTTTTAATATACTTTTTTTTTTCTAATTGAGAATTGAAAAGATGCTATTTATGCTTTATAAAATAAATTAAGAAGTGTATGAACTGATAAATAAAAAAAGTTAATAACACTAACTAAATATCAAAGTAGGAAGCTAATCTTCATAGTTTAAAGAAGAAATAGATGTACATGCAAATATTTTACATCAACTATCTCTTTTATATTAAGTGTTTCCATTCATATTATTTTAGCGGCTATTTATTGTTGCCTATAACAAATGATTTTTATTTTTATAAAAACTTGATACAAATATAACTAATTTGTATAAAATATAAGAGGAAAAAGATTCAATACAAATCAAACTAATCTCTTTAAAATATTATATAACTAAAAAAAATAAAAAAATAATCACTATTTTAAAAAAAACTAATAGGCTAAGCCTTAATAAAAAACCCCAAGCGTGCCTAGGCCTTATTTTTTTTTTTTTTTTTTTTTTTTCCGGAAGTGTGCTATTGTTTTTTTTTTAAGTGGGTGAGAGGTTGCATGTAATGAAAGGCGATCTGTCACTCATTATTACGTTTTACAGTCACTTCGAGTCATTGGAAATTGATGTTCAAGTTTTTGGACATTAAAAACTTAATTTTAAATCTTCTTTACATGAAAACAGTTGAAACACATTATAGAATCCTCCACAAACCACTTACATCCTCTAAAACACTCTAAAATCACTAAAAAAAAATAAAAACCAACCGAATGAAAAAAATCTAAATAAAACCCGATATGCTTTTTAAGATATGTTTATAGAAAAAACCATCGCTATCAAACCTCTCTCATCGAATGAAACCCGTTGACATTAAAAACGATGAGTTTCATCATTGAAAAATAACTATTTGCCAACTTTCTTTTTTCTTCACAATTTTCATGCGACCTTTTCTTTCATATATCAAACTTAAAGAATGGAATGTTAAGATAAAGAATTTTTGCATCAAAATTAAGATTTTAAAATTGAAGGGATTATAGAGTAATAAAAAGAAAAGTAGGTGGACCAAACAAAACTTTTTTTTTAATTAAATTTGAGATTGACCTTAGATCTCTTCTTGTTCACACTTTGGTCATCTTTTGTTAATTTATTTCTTTCCTCAACAATTTTTAATAAATTTGTCATTAATTTGTATATGAAATGAAACAAAATATTTGAGGATAAAAATAATTTTTTTTAATTATGAATTACTACGGTGCTTTAATAAATTTTGTAATTTTATAGTTTATCATCACATTTTGACACAAGATTTTGAAAAAAAATAAAAAACCTGTTTGTTAAAGCCACCGCATCTACAGTAACACTGTACAAACATTTTCAGAAAACATTTTTGCAAAACACCCCTTTGACACACTCAAGTCTCAACATAATGGCAAGCGCGTACCTTTTCTTTAAAGTCACCAACCATGGCCAAAAAGTCTAGACACGTAGCGGCCTTACCTTCTAATTGAATGGCAACGGCTTCGACTTTGAAATCGTCTTCGTTCTCAGTTTTTCCATCTGAAACAATTTTCCTTTATAAAGAAGATACGTGATCAAGGAGTCCATGCTTGCTTATTATATATACGTATGTTCTTAACAAACGTGCTTTGTATTACAAGAAAAATGGCTTCTAAGAAATTTGTGTGTTCTTGGAATGTTTTCTTGATTGTCATGCTCCTTCTGGTCTCTGCAATGGGATCAAGGGATCTGCCAAAGACCACCATGCCTCGTATGACTCGTAAGTAGTGTCTGCTCTCTTTCTTTGTTCTTTAGAATAGTGAAGTTCTTGCAAGTATATAAAAGAATACTTGAAACAGATTATTTGAACATCTTCCTAATAACATATCTTATAACAGTGAATTATATGATTTATTTATTTGTGTTCATACAGGCGAAAAGGCTTATCATCCTAGGATACTTCAGGGATGGAAGAGTCCTAGAGGAGGAGTTCCTAGGGATGGCCATTACTAGGCTTCCCTTCCTAGGGTTCAATTAATTATATTTTCTTACCTCCTCTCCTGATCTGTGCCTGGCATTGACTATGCATAAGGGCTGAGCCTGATATCAAAAAATCCTGCCAGAATTGTAGCTGGAAAGAGAGAAATAAATGACTGAAGATAATATCTTTTTTTTTTAATAAAAATGTTGCAAAATATGCCTCTTCTACCAGCCAAGATTTATTAATTTGTTATGATTTGATGGTTAATCTTAACATCAACGTACAGATCAGACCATGGTATAATAAAACCAGTTCTTAATGATCTCCTGGCTGCTGCCAATTTCTGAACCGAGAATTGATCGCTTGCATTGATGGATGGAAGACAACTATCTTATTAATGGCTCGCAAAACAACATGTTAAACTGCAGATTCAAGACTTTTCATTGTATAATACATGCTTAATGTGCAACACACAAATTTCCTCCAAAAAAAATACATAAATAATTTCAATTAGGAACGAGGAGTGTCCCCAGCATGCACCCATGCACCGTCTCAAATGAAATGGAAATCTCTGATCTAGTAGATCATAGGCTTTCGCCGCTTATCAACTCTGTTTGAGTATGGAGATGGGGGAAATGGAACACAAAGTTATGCAACTACATAGGAAAATGTATGATTAAAAGCTGACTGTTCTTGATATCTCTTTCTGGTTTTTAAACGTTAATTCCCCTGCTTCGTTAACTGGAGCAATGTGTCAACAAAATAAAGGTTTTCAATTTTAACTTCTCTTTTGGCCGGTGTCTATATTATGTCACAGGCCTGCTATCTTCCACTAAGGCTTTTTCTGTTAGAGTTTGCTTGGGCGGACAGGGAAAGAGCTCAGGTTGAGTCACTAATGGCAGCATCCGAGTCACCAAGCAGCGAAGGGCACTTAACATGTCTTGAGAATGTTTCTGATAGTGCCAGATTCAAATTCAGGTTTTTTGTTCAATCAAGTCCAGTGCAGTGATCCAAAAAGCTTTCGAATTACTAAGTTCTAGAGCTTGAATAACCACTACTGTTGAGCATGAACTCAATGCAAGGCCCTCTATTTTATCAATTATCAACGCATCATTAGGGTTCGTATGAACTTGTTCATCCTATTAATTTGAGCATCTTTCTTCTGTGTACAAATGACTTTAAATTATCAACCGAGAAGATGACATCAAATTGAAAGGAAAGGGGAAGGAGATTATCAACAGGTTGTATCAGATCACATAAACACAAGCCAGAATGTTTTTTGCACCGAAAATGAGCCTCCTTCAAAAAAGAAAAGCTTATTGGCTTCTGTTCTCAAGAGAGTTTTTATTTCTTCAAAGACCTTTTAAGCAAAGTAATAAAATGTTTGAAAGGAAGGATACACAAGTCAAGAAGACAGGGCTGCAATTTATATGTCTGAAATATCTTCGTCTCATGTGAGCAAAGATAATTTTGTAATTGAAAAGGAAATAGTGCCTTCAATCGAAAGGAAAAGAGAAAGAAATTACCTGAGGGTTATCAGACACAGCAGAAACACAGGCCCGCGTGCATTCTGTTTGTGACTTCGTGTACCAGAATATAGGCTGTCGAGAGAAGTTTTTATTTCTTGGGAGATCGTTTTTTAACCAAGATAATAAAAGGTCGAAGGGTAATCCAGTCACAAGTGCTACGTCCAAATAAAAAAACTGCTGTTGATAAATTGATATATAATTTTGTTATCCAAAATTCCAAATCAAGTCATGTTCCTGTTTGCAGGTTTCATGACAATGAAATCAATTGTGATCTGCCATGTAAACACACAGTATCTGCCGTGTAAATTAGGCCAAAAGATACAAAATTCAGAAAGATTATCAAGGGAAAGAATTTTGCCAACAGATTCTCAACCACGTTACTTTTGGTTCTAGAGTGAGTCCATCCTTGCAAGTAAAGAAGGGACATCAATCAGGAGTACACATCAAAATGAATAAATAAAAGAAATGATATCGGAAATAGCTTAAGTGCTGCTTAAGATTGGACCTTCCCATAGGCAATGAGCCGAGGGCGTGATAACTTGAGTTCTGCCTGGCGGCGTCTTCTTTTGGCTTTCCTGGATAAGTTGCCAGTATCCACATTTGATTCGTCCAGCTTTTCTGTCCCATCTTGTTTGGAACCCAGAACTGAGGATGGCTTATCTTTCTTATGTTTTGTCTTGTTCTTCTTGTCAAATTTCTCCTGCAAACGCTCCCTAATCATCATCTTTTGCTGGTGTTTCTTAGTACTAGGCACCTTCCATTCCTTATCCATATAGGGTGCAAGTTTTTTAATAGAAACATATTGATTCAACTCCTTGTCATCCATCTCTAATATCTCTTCCGTCTTCAACCCAAACTTGTTAGGATCCACTTTAGCATACTTAAACCTCGTCTTTAAATCTCCAATAGTACCCTCATAGTCCAACTTGTAGTATTCTTCCATCATTTCCTCTTTAACTTTCTGCACAAGTGACATTTTTCGCTTCCTCTTCCGCTTACTTTCATCACTCCGTTCTTCTCCACTTCCTTCTTCTTTCTCATAGCAGTCGTTCCCTTTCTGCTGCTTCAGTTTCAAACTCCTTTCCCTTGCAGCTAAAAACCCATCACTAGAGTCAATCATGTCCCAATCTTTAGGAAGTCCAAGCAACTCATCCTCCTTATCAAAATCTGGCTTCTCCATCTCATCATTATCATCATCACTCCCGAACCCCGGCTCCACATCCTCTGCTTCGTAATACTGCACATCGAAAGCCTTCTTCATCATCTTATCATACTCATCAGGATCAAATTCGTCCTCCAAATCTAACGGAAACTCATTATCATCCTTAAACCCTGCAACCTCCATGACTTTCTTCATCTTCTCCTTCATCTCCTTCTTCTTCAAATTCTTCAAATGCTTCAACTCCTCTTTCCTCTCCATTTCCGCAATCTTCATCCTCTCCTCCTTGTTCTTCCTCTGCTCTTTCCTCGAATTATCCTTCTTCCTCACCGACCCCTCCACTTTCCTCGAATGACCCAACACTCTATCCCCCACACTCTCCTCATACCTAAAATTATAACTCTCCTCGTACTTCTCTTGCCTCTCAACCTCCTCCTCATCTCTCAACAACTCATCCACCTCATCTTCCCCAACATCATCCCTTTCATCCTTACCAAGCCACATCTTATTCTTAAAAAAATCCCTCAAAAACATGCTTCCCTCATCCAACTCCCCTTCCCCACCAAAATAATCACCCAGCTTCTTCTCAAAGTCCACACCATCAGCATCAGCAGCATTCCCATCCCCACTCACCTCCTCATTCTTCCTCTCTTTCAACTTCAAAAACTCCTGCTCTCCATCCTCTTCCTCATCCTCCACCGCATCCAAAAAGGCCTTCCTTAACTCCTCTTGTTCGTCGTTATAACTCTTATCAGCCCTCTTAGTCTTAATTGACGACCCTTCCTCATCATCAAGCTCAGGCCCTTTCTCAATCAAATGCCTCGCCATCACATCCTTCAAATACATAGGTTTCTTTTTCGTATGTTTTTCATTACCAACCTTAATATCTTCCTCTTCTGTATCACTACTATCAGATTCAAAGAGTTTGGCGTTACTATATAGAGAAGGATCACGATTTTTTACCTTGAGTAAATTATCAAAAAACTTGATATCAGTCTTCTTAATGTCTGTCTCATCCGATGATGATGACTCTGACCCTGATTCGGATTCATCAACCAGTCCTTCCTTTTGCAGCTGTTCGTATCTCTGGAGAGCTTCCCGTTTCTTGTTGTGTTCGTATCTTTTAGCGAACTCCTTGTCAATTTCAATCTTCGATACGTCGTCGTCGTTGTTGGCATCGTCGAATAGCTGCTTCAGCGGCATCCTCTTCTTGATTTGAATGAGGATTGTTTATTTGTATTGGAGCTAGAAAAGAGGGGGGAGGGAACCGAGAGAGATAGAGCCGGCTGCTGATAAATGTTAGAGAAGAAGCAAAAGGAGTGAAGCGGAGGGGTTTTGGCTTTTAAAGAATTAGGGTTTCTGCGCTTGCGCTTTTTTTCTCGGTTTGGTCTAGGTTGAATGCGGACCTTTCTTTAATTTTTCTTCCCTTCTGGTTTCTTCTATACCCCCGTACTAAAAATATAGAGAAAGTGCTGACACGTGTCATATAAACCTCTTCACATCTCCGGCTTATTAAAATTAAATTAAAAAAAAAAACTAAAAGATTTTACTGCTCTGGCTACTGATAACACACAGATACACTTGAATTGTTATTGCAATGCCAAATAAATGTTTAATAGCGTGATTTACAATGTGGTTGCAGGTGATTTTCAAATAATTTTTTGTGTTAAAATATATACCAATGATGTTTTTTTATTTTTTAAAAATTATTTTTAACATCAGCACATCAAAACGATCTAAAACATACAAACCATATTAAATTTTAGCAAAAAAAAAACAATTTCAAATTTTTTAGGAACGCAGCCGCAGCCGCGTTCCCAAACAAGCCCTAAGTCACATAAAATTATAATTGATCCTTTAATCTTTTTTAATTTTTGCATTAATTGTTTTTTATATAATTTTAGATATTTACATTTTGATCGTTAAATTCATAATTATTTTGTTTTAGTCCTAGACGCTGATGAAAAAAGAAAGTTATTAAAAACAAAAGATAAGAGAAAAAGATTTTGACCCACTATATTTCAACTATAAAAAAAATTAATTTTGATGTAAATTGATTTGTCTTCCAGAAAAGATGTCAATAGATATAATTTTATTATTTAATCATGATAAAAATAAATAAATTGAGATAGTAAAGTTTTTTTTTAGTTGGGTGTGATAATTGGTTTTTAGACTTATTTAGGGGTGTTTTAGGGTTGGAAATAGAGATATTAAGTTCTAGAGTGTTTTTTTAATGTCCCTTTATCTTATTTATAACTTTTTCTAAATTTGTTTTTTGATTTTAAAATAAAATTCTCTTTGAATAAAATTATTAAATTGGTAGTTAAAAAAGTATCCAATTATTCAATGGTTTTCAAATAATATTAGACCTTTTTATGATATTATTAACAATTAATTTATAAACAATTATATATGAACCTAATAATTATGTTTTTTAAAAACATTTGCTCATAAATATTCAGTAAGAGTGAAATATTTATTTTTTATTATATTTTTTTTAAGTTTTTATTTAAAAAACAATTCTTCTCATAAAATAAAACACGTTTTCATCAAAATAAAAAGCATAAATGCATAAATAAATAAAAAAGAAGTTTTGATTGAAGAGATATTTTTTCTTTTTAATTTGAATCATTTGATTTTTATGAATATTAATTTTAGTTGTCTTTAGCTTTTATTAAAGAAAATTACTTATAAAAAAATATTTTTGTCAAAATAGAGAAAGAGAACGTTTTCTTCGAATTTCTTTTTCTCTATTGTTCCTTTTATTACAAATAACTATTTTAATTTCCATTGGATTAAATAAAAATATATTTTAAAAAATGCATCTTGTGTTATGCTGACACACTAATTAGTTACTATTAAATTATTGGTCGCACTACGCTACGCTATAAGTTAGATTAATATTTTTTTTGAAGCAAAAAAAAAAAAAAAAGGCAAGCATTGCTAACATATTATATAGTAGAGAAAAATTAAATTGTGTGAGAGTTAATTTAATATGATATAATTGATTTGATGAGTTCAAAAACAACTTGAACATCCAAAAAATCAACCAATAAAAATAAATGTTCGTAAAATTAAACACCAATAAAATAAAATAATATTTTTTTAAAATCGTGATAATTCCATAGAAAACAAAACAAATCATGAAAAACAATTTAAAATAAACCAAATGTTAACAATGAAAATGAAAAAAAAATTAATAATTTTTTTTTAAAATTAAATAATAAAATGAAAAAAAAATCAAAGTACCTAAAAGAGGCCTAGGCGCACATGTATTCCAGCTTAGGCATGCGTGCCTTGGCTTTAATTATTTTAATTTGGTGTGTCAATTAATATTTTTTTCTTTACTATTGTAATCTAGTGATTTTCTTTCTCTCATCTTAAACTATGAGTTAAAAAATAAAAAAAATAAAATTTTAAACCAGAAGTGAATTTAAAAAAAACTGAAGGAACTGAAATGAGCGAGTTGCGAAATAAGAGGATAAAAATCAACTCTTTTAGTCAATTTTGAAACGACAATCTAATTTGTTCATGGTTTTTGTTTTGATTTTTTATTTTTTTATTTCGCCGCCTTTTAGTTTTTTTTGTTAATTACTATTATTCTTTTAATTAAAAGAAAATCATCTGCCTTCTTATTCATTCACCTTCTTCACCTACAATCAAATCGATCCCTTGTTTCATCCCTTTCTCTCTTTGTTTTCACAAATTAGAAGAACAACATCAAGAAATAAATCCATGGCACACAACATTACACTCGTCTGTTCTTTGAAATTATACTAGTAATAATTTCACTGTCAATTTTAGGTCTGCAAAAGGAAGGCAAATTTTGGCGACTATTTTGGTGGTGAATAGGAATAATAGTAAATTCAAATTTTTATAAATAATCCCTAGTCTCCCATTATTATCAACTCTTCCATGTTCTGATCTAAATTATTGATAATCAAAATTACTTTGTTTTCAATGCTTTTATACATTTCATCTTTTTTCATGGGTTTTTTTATGAATAATAAAAATCACCAAAATTTATTGTAATTAAACACTGGATACTACTTCAAGTGGTGAGACAACATGGCTAAGAGCTACTTTGGAAAGTATAAAAGGAGAGCTCGCTCATGAAAAAAACACGAGCATGAGAAAGAAAAGGAGAGTTGGGAAACAAACATACAAATCTCTTTGCAATGATACAATTTTGTTTAAAAAAACATTATTTTTTGGTCATAATTTTTTATTAATATATATTAAATAATTATTTTAATTTAAAACCTTAAGTTATTAAATAAAATTTTAGCTAAAGTTTTCTAAACTTGAAATTTGAATTAAAATTTATACTATATGCTGATAACTGCCACCGAATATGAAAAGAGGCTTTCTAGTTGATGTTATTCGGGCAATCACCTATTTACTCCCTATCTCCACTTCACTGTATCCTTGTCAGCGTCTGGTTTTGCTGCTTCCTTCCTCGCTCTTTTCTTTGATTTTTTCCCAGTCCTTGCATGGTGTTGTTGACTAATTTTTCATTTTTCAGACTAGAAATCATAGAACAACATTCTTGTCACGCTTAAAGGAGAAATTATTACTGCCGCAGACTGAGGCTTTGCAGGCTGGAACACGTTACGATGTACCCTTGATTAACCCCCTTGTGCAGTATATAGGAATGCAAGCAAGCAACTTGTTTCCCCACCTTGTTTAAGCGTGCTCTCATAATTTTTATTTGGAAGCAGGTGTTTGTTTAAACTTT
>Ga0307517_10010265_pt1 | contig 13132 bp, 7 predicted proteins | sample 23_EM_MG_FD_194515 | JGI IMG/M metagenome (GOLD analysis project Ga0307517, IMG submission 194515) | Populus trichocarpa ectomycorrhiza microbial communities from riparian zone in the Pacific Northwest, United States - 23_EM | ecosystem: Host-associated > Plants > Roots > Unclassified | place...
TCTAGTACTAATTCTGCACAAGAGTTAGCCTCCCTTCAGGTGTGATCATGCACTTGTACCTCCCGATCGAGGTTTCAACAGTACTATCATCCTCTTGATCATATCGAAGATAAGAGGTCTTAACATGCGGAAAACTTGAATTTTATGAATGACCCTACTGCATGGGTCCAACATAAAGCATTGTTATAATATATATTATTTTTCGTTGTGGTTTTTTCAGAATCTATAAAATCAAGAAAATATCTCTACCAACAATTATGAAAAAACAAATGTCAAAGGAATATGCATCCTTCTTACAGGGATGATAATTATATATTTCTTTATAAACAGATAAATCTTCTAATTTTTGTGGTCTCTTTAATTGTTTTAATTTGCTAATATATAGTTAATTTTTTCGTAATGTTTTCGGCAAGTGATGTATATATTTGCATTCAAAATCTTTCGAGCTATTATTTATAGATCATATATAGGTGATTATATTTAATGCCATGTTGAGTTCTTTCACCTATGATTTTTTATTAAACTAAATTATCATAAGATTGAAAAATATATACGAAGGTACCTGGTAGAAGCATGGATGGCAGATCGGTCCACAAAAACACCACTAAACAATCCAGTAATTTGGCAATGATAACGAGTCAAGGCATGGAAATTATATTTTATATTTGTTTTTTTTTTCAAGGCTCTTCTTTAGACAATTTAAATTTCTAAGGGCCAAGACTTAAGTAGTAGTATTTAATATTTAGCCCCTCTGGAAAAACAATTTCTAATCTTGACCTCGCTGAAAGTATTTTCTGGCTCCGACGCGGAGAAGCACCATCTCACTCCATCCCGCTCCATGTTCTGATGAACTAAACCAAGGATTTTATATATATATATATATATATATAATAAAAAAATCAAATTAAAATTAAAAAAATATAATAAAAATATAAATAACAATAAAAAAAATAGTGATTAGATTTGTTATAAAAATCAAATGTCAAGAGATATGAAATTAAAAATATATATATAAAGAATCCAAGATAAAATACATTACAATCAAAAAAATAAAAATTTATTTTGATTCCATAAACAAATTAGTAGCCTTCTTTGTTTTTCTATGATGCCCACCATATTTTTTGAAAAGGAAAAGGAGAAAAAAAAAAACACACAGTCGAAGCTCAACCGCAAATCATACGGTGGCACACGCCTACCACTGTGATAGTGTGATGGGGACGACGAGCATCAAATGCCATGCCAGAAGATGATGTTAAAAGTTCTTACAGCCTTGCGCTCCTCAAATTTTTATTTAATTATATTTTATATATATTAAAAGAGTCAACTACACCGACCCCACATGAGAACAATAAAAAAATCCAAAATGAATTGATGAAGGCGCCCTTGCATTCAAAGCCCATAAAGTTTAATTTTAAAGGACATTTAAGTAATTGCATTCTATTTTGAAATATGAGATGCTCCATGATAAAACACTAAACTCTATTTGTTTTTTTAATGCTTTCTCATATACACATTTAGTAAAGTGAAAATTAAAAAGTGAGTGTTGGGATTTTTGTAATTTAAAACATCAAATTTAAAGTCCAACAAATGAAAATGAAAAACATGAATAGAAAAGATAAAAACAATAAAGATATAAACATGTTTGATTAAATAAATAATAAAAAAATATAAAATAAAATTGATACAATTCCACAGTGAATTTATGTATTATTAAAATAAAATATATAAAAAATATGTATTTTCTGTTTTCATTGTCATTGGCTTTATTTGAAGATAATAACCAGATATTGGTAATTAAATTCTTCATTTGGAGTGTGAACTCAACTGGGAACATCAAATTAAATGATTATTTCACATTGTCAAAGCATTCATTTTGAAGGGCATGAGAATCTGCGACATGGTTGCCTCCCTCACCTTATTATTATTATTAATTAATTAATTTTGATGATCGGGTCAGCTTGCGTGTACTTTGACTAATTCCACGGGCCCTGAATTAATAACTATGTAAGCCTTAAGTGGTTCTTAAATGACTCGAACTCGTGACAATTGAAAAGCAAACCCAAAACTTGACTTTCAGCTACCCTTCAAGGTTGCTCCGTCACCTTATTGCCAATATGGGAAGAAACATTAATTTAGGGTTCTTCCAATCTAATTCATGTAAAATGCAAATAAATGGTGAAATATAAATATAAGCAAAAGTTTTAGTGAAATAGTATATTTTTGGATGTCATGATTGTGAAACATAATAAAATTTTAATTGGTTTTGTAATTCACAACGGCAACATCTATTTAAATTCAAAACTAATTGGTTAACTAGTTCATTAAATCAGTCAACCGATTCGTAAGGAAAATCACAAAATTATCAAAACTAGGGCCCCAAAGCAAGATTTTTGAAATCTAATGATACGACAGTCGGAGCAGCGATTCCTTAGCTATTTCAAAAAAAATAGCCTCTACAAACTCTTGTAAGAGCATGATCCAACAGTCAGATCAAAAGTCACGGTCCTTTTGAGTCATCATTCTAGTCTGGCGAGACCAAACCTCCTTCTAGATCTAAACTTATGTCATTGGTCTATAAATGCATATGTTAGGCCATTCACATAATACATCAGTGATATATCATCATCCAGTTATGATAGACCCATACCTGACTGCTCAAAATCACTCGTGAGAATTACTATATAAACAATAATTTTTTAAATTTTTTAATCATAGTCTGTTTTTTAGTCTACAAGTTGGATAAATATGTGTATTTTTACTCACAAAATATACTTGAATGATTTTTTTTTAAATTATGGTTTCTATGTGAAATGGTCGATCGATTTCACAATAATATCCAACCGGCCAATTAATTAGCAATTTTCGTGTTTTAAAAGTACAATATATTTAAATATTGTTATTATAAAGAGTAATAATTATTTTCTCGTGCTTAGAAATATTAAAAATATTGATATTGAGTAAATATATCGTTTTAGAAAAACAACAAGGTAAAATTGTAGTATTTCACTTTTTTTAATTTTAAAAATGTTACTTTGCATAAACTTTTAATTTACGGTTATAATTTTTTAAAAATAATAGAGGAATAAGGCCGACCCATAAAAATCCTACGGTCAAAACACACCCACGTGTCACAACAACAACAGTTTAGCTAAAACATTTGGATTTGCCGCGCTCAAAGTCAAACGAGGGAATCAAATGGAAAACACCTGTTTTTAGCTTCGGCTTTTGTCATTTCAGCAAACCCAAGGTTCGGTTTCACTCCGAACCTAAACTCTCTGTCACTATCTCTCTCTAGCTTGTCTCTGTTTCAGACATGTCTTTTTATAAAACAACAATAATAAAAAAACAGCTTTGATTTGATTGGATTTGTTTTCTTACTTGCACTAATTGACAATAAAATTAAAACCCTAAATTCATGCTCTCCGTCTGATTTTACCCAACTCCCAATCACCATCGCTGGACGATCCATACATGGCAATAACAGAACCTTAAGCTTGCCAAAAAAAACATTCCATGTCGTTTCTCTCCTGTCTCCTGTCTCTCTTTTGCTGCTGGTGGGTTTTCTTTCTTTCTTCTTGTTTTGTTAAGCAGACATGTTTTCTGTGATCTCTATCCTGTGTCCTGTGGGTAAAGATAAGTTTTTTTTAAAGAAAGTTCATTTCTTTGCAGAGACCCCTTCGAGTCTTGACTTGGTTGTGTGTTGTGTTCTAGGTTGCTTGAATCCAGCTTAAAGTTTGAATTTTTTTTGTGTTTTAAGCAGACCTTCCTTAGATGATTCCTTATTTCTCTCTCTCTACGTTTATTTATTAGTTGAAAGCGACACACCCTTTACGTGCCCCTCTCTCTCTCCATTATAAATTTGGTCGAGATATTATGCATTATTTTGTGCCATAAAAAATAAAATAATAAATTTCAATTTTATTTATTTTTCTTGGACTAGATCAAGGCAAAGTATTTGAAATTGAATACAGTGGTTATTTATGAATTTGAACTCATGGGGTACCCTTCAAATTAAATATTTTCACATGCAGACACCAAAGGCCATAGCTTTCGCTGCAAGCACTGCATAGACCAAATCATAAATCTTTGATTTTGTTTTCCTCTTTAGAAAGCAAGTTTTGAGTCAGTATATGCATGTGTTATCTGTATCAGATCTTTGAGCAAAGATTCAGTGTAGTTGCTGTTTGATCAAAATCACCATTAAGTACTGATGTCAGTTTTGGAGAAACCATCATCAATATCTTCTTCTGTAAGAGAGACTGATCCTTTATTGAAGGATTTAAATGAGAAGAAGCAAGGTTTTAGGAAAAATGTTGTTTCTTTAGCTGCTGAGTTAAAGGAAGCACGCAACCGCCTTGCATCTCAAGAGCAATCATTCGCTAAAGAAACAGTAACTAGACAGGTAGATGATTTCTGGTTTTGGTTTCTTTTTGTATGTTTTTTTTGAGTTCTTTAGATTTAATCATTGCTTTCTTTCTTTTCGTGGTCCTTTTGATTGTGGGGTCATTAGGGGTTTTGTTTATTTTTTGGAGTCAATTAATCAGTGGTTGTGTGTTTTTAACAGGAAGCAGTGCTTTTGTGTGTGTTTTGATTTTTAACAGGAAGCAGAAAATAAGGCTAAAACCATGGAAGTGGAGATTAGCAGATTGCAGGAGCGATTGGAGGAGAAAAATGGCCAGCTTCAGGTGACAGCTTCTACCGCTGAGAAGGTTCCACTCAATATCCCAGCTTTGACTTCACTTTTTAGTTTCCTTTGATCTGAAATTCAAACATGAGTACTTATCATATTGGAGTTATTTGCTTCACGGAGTAAGTTGATCTGGGCTGTGAGGGTGTTTTTTTCTGTGCATCTTAACACACAATCCACATATCTGATCCTCATCCTTTTGGATGGCTATTGACCTTTTGGCCCTTTCAATTTGTTTTCCTGGGTCGAGCCTTAAGGGGGAAAGGTCACCGGAATGTTTCAATTTTTTTATTGTTGTCCCCCATTGTAATCTATTAGCGTGAATGCTTTAAGATAACCTTTTGTTATGTTGTTGTCGGCGACCCAACTTCTTAGGTTTTTATTTTGCAAAATTATGGATTGTATTAGAAAGTTGGTCAAAACAGCTTCCTGCAATTTCTTTAGGATATTCTTAAGACAAAATGCTTTGTTTGGACGGTGTTCAAAATATCATTTAGTTTAGCTACCACTTTCATTAGGCTGTGTATTGATTGCTGTGATTCTTGACGGGGCTGCATTAATTGAAACTTTAATTGACTATGTAATTTAAGGAAATCATGTAGATTTCATATTTAATTCTTGGAAGATTAGTTGAACAGTAAACGAAATATCTCATTTGCAAATTTGAAGGTGATGGTCGCTCTTGGAATCATTAAATTATCACAAGATCCATGTTATGTTGCACTTATCTCTGCCCCAATTATTTTGGTGATTTATTCCAAATAAATCCCAATTGAATGGCTATGTAAAATGGTGATGACTTCATACCAAATAATCCTGGGAATTGGGATCCTCTGCACGTCAGCACCATTGCAGTAAAACTTGGTGAGATGAGTGATGAGATGTCAGTACAAACCAATTAAGCCTGGGCTAGTTTCTCTCTCTCTCTTTATGTTATGCCCCTTCCCAACCACAGCAAAAGGAAAAGGTAGGAGGAGACCTGTTTATTTGTGTTTGTCTCTATGTCTTTGATACATGTCTATTCCAATCATGGATAGAAAGCAATTGAGGCATTTAAGGCTACCATATATGTGTAGTAAGCTTGTCACATAAAAAGAAGCCATATAGGTTGCACTTGATGCCATCACCATCATGTTGGCAGATAGCATCAAATTTAACTACCAAACCATTGTATACATCCCCTTTACGTAGGCAAGGATACTGTAATTGCCTCTTTACTTTTGACATTTCATAAGAGCACGTGAGACACTTTGTAATAGGAGTTTCATTGAGTTTTTCATGTGTTAGTAACTTCTCCAGAGTTGTAGCATGCTACTAAAGGAAAAGATGGAGGTTGAGGATAGAGGACTGACATTAGTAAATCTAGGGTAACACAATGATGTGAGATGCTATCTGTGGGGAATTGTACAAAAGTAAACCTCTTTAGCTTTTGTGCATTGATTTATGCAATCAGATAAGAGTACAGCAGCTTATTATTGTTTCATTTAGAGCATATCATTCTTTAGAACCTTCAGCTTTAATTGAAGACTTATTGTAGACAGTAGGAGTTTCTAGATCTGATATAATCTTTAAGCACCCATCATTTTGTAACAAGTCAATCTTTAAGCAACCATTGTTACTCTCTTTAAAGGGATTACCTTGCAGGCATTTATGTACTGGTGGTCACCTCCTTGCACATCACAGTATGTCACTTTTCAGAAAACATACACGCATGAAACAGTTTATATTGACTGGATGATCATTGAGGAATTGGAATAATTAAAGAGAAAAAATCTCTGTGCTCCTAGCTCAAGACAACCTTTTGAATATTACAACATGGTGTCACATTATAGTTTTCATGTATCTAAGAATTAACATACCTGTCACCTCTTGATATTGGGATGAGTTTTAAAAGACATTTAGGGGGTGTTTGGGAGTGTGATAGCGGTTTTTTAAAATGTTTTTTGCTCGGAAATACATCAAAACAATGTTTTTTCATTTTTTAAAAATTAATTTTGATATCAGCATATCAAAACGATCCGAAAACATAAAAAAATATTTAATTTTAAGCAAAAAAAACCCTAAATTTTCATGAAATGCTGTTTGGAATGCAGTTAGTTCTAAATGGCGCCTTAATGGAGATTGCTCATTGGTAGTTGTGTTACTGTATGATTTGCAATATAACCATCTCTGGATTATGAACCCTTTCCATTTTTATATTTTATCATCTGCAAGCTTCTTGCTTGTTAAAACTTCAGTTATTCTGATTTTTATTCTTTTAATTGGCCACAGTACCTCACAGAGTTGGATGGTCTCAGATCACAACTTGCAGCCACTCGAGCTACGGCAGATGCGAGTGCTGCCTCAGCTCAGTCAGTGCAGCTTCAATGTTTAGCACTGATAAAAGAAATAGATGCAAAGAACAGCTCATTAAAAGAGCATGAAGAGCGTGTAAGCAGGCTAGGAGATCAATTAGATAATTTGCAGAAGGATCTTCAAGCAAGAGAATCTTCCCAAAGGCAACTGAAAGATGAAGTTATGAGAATTGAGCATGATATTATGCGAGCTATTTCCCAGGCAGGAGACAGTAAAGATTGTGAACTGAGGAAATTATTAGATGAAGTTTCTCCTAAAAACTTTGACAAGATGAACAAAATTTTAGTTGTTAAGGATGAAGAAATAGCCAAACTGAAAGATGAAATAAGAGTTATGTCCACTCACTGGAAGCTTAAAACCAAGGAATTAGAATCACAGGTGCATCCATCTTTAGCTGTATCTATAATCTCTTTAATTCTATTGTCATTTAAGGTCCACGGACCTGGTAATTTATGAGATTCAACCTGCTTGTTGGCAGTTAGAGAAACAACGACGAGCTGATCAGGAATTGAAGAAGAGGGTGTTGAAGTTGGAATTCTGTCTTCAGGAAGCTCGCGCTCAGACTCGAAGGCTTCAGAGGGTAATTTTTGTCTTTACTCTTTTGCCTGGAACTGGATGGTTGCATTGACTGCTGTGAATAAGACTTCCTCCTGTGTTGTTGGCTTTACCTTATCATTTTGCATATCAGAAGAGCACCATGCTTGAAAATGTTCAGATGCCTCCTTGCAGTATTTAGCTGTTTCATCAACTAAGTGAACCACATCAATGCATACTTGTCGTGCGCAAGTAGCTGCATTTTGACACGGGCTCATTTAGGTTCAAATTAATTGAACGTTTTACAACATCAAAGTTTTTTGAGTGGTTATTGTTGTGCTCTTCTGTTGATATTAGACGAGTCCTTTTTTCTCTGTAGTTTTTGGTGGTCATGTTCTTTCAATATGCTCAAGTTATTTCCACTGCTAGATTGCACTTTCATGTACTATTATTTAATTGTGTTTATATTCATCTTAACAGATGGGAGAGCGAAGGGACAAAGCTCTGAAAGAACTCCGAGATCAGATAGCAGCAAAACAGCAGGCTGTATCTGAGGGAAACAATGAAAAGCAAAATTTCTGGGAGACATCTAACTTCAAGATTGTAGTTTCTTTGTCTATGTTGATCTTGGTTGTGTTCTCAAAGCGATGAAATAGTAGGCTAGATTGTTGTAAATGTCTTGTTATCATAGGTTTTGGGGAGCTTCAGAAGCCATTTAGCTTGTAGAGATAGCCTAGAGTGGAGTACCTTTTCCTTGTGCAGTCTAGTCAAAGGTGCGTTTTTTGTTCCCGTTAGAACTAGAGTCCTCTAGTTATGCTGTACGTTTTAAATCTATGTACAGCCGTTTGGCTTCCATATTTGAACCCATGACTTGAAAAAGATTAGCTCTTTTATGCTGTTGATTTTACCAGCTGGATGGCATGATTATAACCTGCCTTGTGCAAGCTTTGCTATCATTTTTTCTTGCATTAAAATCTGGGTTTATATATATATATATATATATATATAGTTGTAGTCAAACCAGGACATTATTAATATTGTGGGGACAGGAGAGATCATGCTACCAACAGAATATGTCATCTGATTTTCAACTGTAAGCTAGGCTAGCTAGCTGATGCTGTGTCCTGATTCAAGTCAAGCGTTTGGTGCATATTCTAAACAAAATGATTTGAGAATATAAATTGGCATCTAATGCATTAGAGCATCAAGTCCTCGTTAATCCTATTAGCCGTTAGGAGATGCTTTTCATCACCTGGCATGATTCAGGCTCTGGCGGGGTCGGCCTTTGTTGTTTTTCCCAGGAAATATGGGGTGAACTTTTTGACTAATTTGTGTACTGAATTAGCATTTTTCCTATCTGGAATGGAAATTGAACGATTAGAGCATCTTAACAAATATGTTAACTGGTGTAAATTTGGTTTTTGCCAAAGAAGTCACGGGGCGATTTTGACAGTCGAGAAAATCTTGTATCCATCGTATGTGAAACTAATTCACCTTGTATAAATCTTTTTGCATGCAAAGACCATGTCTCTTGCTTGCTAGTTTGGTTTTAAACAGGTTGATCATATGGATTTGAAGCTTGGACGCTAGCATGGGAAGCAGATCCACTTACCATCTGAACTGAGCCTCCATAGGTTCTTACCCTGTAAAGGTAAGAGCTAAACTTTAGGTTTATCCTCATAAATCATCCACCTAAGAAACTTCTTGTATCCCTGCTCCTACCATGCACTCCTCAGCCATCCGATAAAATTGCTAAAATAAGTGATCACAAATGTGAATAATTTAACTAGATTAATCAGAAACTCTAAACTACAAATTCTGCAACTTTGTGAAAATGTACAGGAACAAAATTGCCATCGTACATCTAGTACTACCCAGCCTCATTAAATTTCACTACTTTCAGCCTAATACTAAACATGTAAACATAGAAGTTGATTTGTACCTTCGGCAGTAAAGTCTTACATTCTGCGCAACTTCCGGCCAGCCAGAAAATGTTATCAGGATGTTGGTGTTGTAATTCATTCTTTTGGAACTTCCCTCTAGTTTCTTTTTCTATGAAAGATGGTTCTGTACAGAACTTGGAAACTGCTGCAGTTCTGATCTTCTGCTGAAAGCATGAGCTTCCAATCCATTTGGTGTACATAAAGAAATTCTTTGTTCTACATGTCTAGAATGATTGTTCTGGCAACAAATGATGTTACCAAAATGGCACAACCAATAAATGGCTGCAAATTAGCTGACATGGATGCTGGAGGGTTAAGAATGGGAGGAGTATCGAACCCAAAACTTGAGGCAGGGTTGGTTGATGAGTTCAAAACTGATGGAGTGCTGCGGAAATCAGAGTGTTAGTTTTTGAGTTATTGAATTTGTACTAATGAGTTCCTAACTCACGGATGATAAAGAAATTACCCTGACACGCCGACAACCGGTGATGTTGTTGCTGGATTTGCAGATGAAGTTGTTGGCGCTGGCAATGATGGAGTGCCTGATGAAGATGATGATGTTGGATAAATGCAGGAACCAGTGCCTGTTTCAATGTTATGTGAGTCTGTGAATATTCGGAATATTAATTTTAAGAACAATCCCAAATCTGTGAGTCAATCAGATTTCTTACTTGGATTCACATTAACTATAGTGGCTGTTCCTCCAAAATCACAGCTGGTTGCCGCAGGATTCTTCTGAAAATAGCTGTTGAATGCAAATGAAGCGTGGTTTTGAAGAGAGTTTGGATTGTAACAATTCCCTCCTTGCTGGATCTGTGAACAATCTGCACCTCCCATTCCACACGCATAATCCAATGCTGATTGAAGTGCTGTCTCCGTCACTCCAGACCTGGCCACACACCAGCTCTGTCCTGGTATTGCTGGAGCATTTGTCGTTGCAGGAGGCGCCACAGGATTTGTGACTGGTGCTGTGACTGGAACATTGCCTGTTGGGGCTGGATAGGTTGTCACAGGATTAGTCACTGGCTGTGCACCTGGAACTGTAATAGGTGCTGGTGTTGTGACTGGATTGCTAATTGGTACTGGTGGATTGACAGAAGGATTTGCAGGGGGGAAATCGACAGGTGTGGTGTAGGGGAAAGGTAATGGAGTGGATACAGGATTGGTCGGTGTTACAGTGACTGGATTGGCAGGATTGGTAGCAGGGACAGTGACTATTGTTGGTGCTGGAGTATCTGGCAGGAGAGTCCCTGGTGGTGTTGATCCGGGATTTGTCGGAAAAACTGTAGGTGTATTGATTATATCATCATGTAAAGTAGTTCTGAAGTTTGTTAAGAGCTCTCTCCGAGATGAAGGAAAGATTTGTTCATGTTCCCTCTTCAGCTCCTTTTCCATGAAATCTTCTACCGAAGATACTTCTGCATACAATCCAGCTACCTGACCTGTGATCTTACTGTTTTCTAAAGATTTTGAAACCTTCTCAGCAAACTCAGCTACTTCTTTTGCACCAGGAACAACAAGGCTCCTGATTGTCATAGCTATGAGAACATCATAGGGAGAAAGTAGAGAAGTGGCAGCTGTGACTTTTTGGATCATTGATTGAATAAAAAGATCTTTCATCCCCAGTTCTACATCCACATCAAGACTGGTTTCTACAGTGACAAAAGACTTGGTCCTCTTGATAGATCCCAAAATCCCATGGAGGTCATTTTCTTGTGTTCTATCCAAATTTTCTAAGAATGACAACGAAAATGCTACCGAGACCTTAACTTCACTGTCAACATGAAACCTATTCAGGACTGAATGGATTGATTTCAAAGTGTATAAAAGCTTTGGCAAGTCATTGTTGCCGCTTACAATGATGCTTTTGATGTTCACATGGGGTAGAAAGGTCACTAATAGGGTCTTAAACCAGGAGATAGCAGATGGTTTAGAATTTATCAAATTCTCAACCAAGCTGTCATCTAAATAAAGATCAACAGACACATTAAAGTTGGAAAGTGCACTCAAAACCTTGTGATCTGAAGCAAAAACTCTTAAATGACTTGCAAAGACCTTGTTTAGCTCAAGAAATGATACTGTTCTGCTAAGTGAAGAAGCTGCGGTGATTCCTCTGGCATTGTAGGAGAAACCCACTAGAGTTCCTGTAACAAAAAACAAGAAATGATCTAGTTCAACAAAGATTCAAACTTCAAAAAGTTTGAGCTCATCCATGAATTCAAGCAGCTAGTACTTCTTATTAACAGTGAATATGTGAGAGAGAAAAAAATAGAATAGAAAAGAAAAACTATACAGCTTTACACAAGTGGGGTAGGGGTAGGCTAAACTCTAACTCTTCTTTGCACTGAATTTTAAGGAGAGAAAAGGTGTGAACAAGAAATAAAAGATACTTACCAGAAGAGCTAATAGTGAGAAGAGACAAGAAGAATAAGAAGAGGCACTTTGATGCTACTCCGGCCATTATAATGAGAGGTGTTTTCTGGGTTGCTGGAGGAGAACCCTATGGATTTTTAAAGAGATTCATACAATGGGAGTGTTGTTTAAAAGAGAATGCTCATAGAATATTGAGAGAGATATAGAAGGGGAAAAGGCGTTGCAGATAAAAGGTTAGGAGAGAAAAGAAGAAAGTTATAAAGGAAGGAAGGTGTTCCTTTGGCATGAAGGATGGGACTGGAAAATGTGCTGTTTCCCAACAGTAGAGAGAATCAAGTGATCAACCACTGCTTTTATAGCTTCTTTTTTTATCTTTCCCGAAAAACACAATTGGGCTCAAAACTGAAAGCATCTTCCTCCACACACCAAGACAAATTCCATAAGATATGCCCGCCCACATGCATGTTACACAGTACAAATATAATAAGCAAAGATGGCATGCCTTTGTCTGCTTGTCCCAAAAGGGTTTCACAATACAAGGATGGCAAGACCTGCCCTGTTATGTTTCCCCTCATAAATGCTCTGCTACTGTTTTAAATTACCACAGTAAAATGTTTTTCATTTTTCTTGTATCCATCAATATTGCACTGTCCAACAAGAACTTATGCCATTGTTTTCCACTGACGGCTCTTAACAAGCTTAAATTTTCTTTACTATATGTGCGAAGATTCTTCTGCAGAACCTGGGCAGACAGCTAAAATATTTAAATATTATTACTTATGAGAAAATTGATTTTTTTTTTTTAAATTAAGACAATAAATTAAAAGTTTGGGCAGAATAACAATATTGAAAAAGATGAGGTGAAATAACATATTTTCACCTTATTGTGTTTCTAAAACGTGTATAAATATTGCTATTTCTAAGTGTAAAGAAATAGTTGTTGCGTTTTAGAATAATGACATTTAAACATGTTGTGTTTTTGAAGCGCGACAAATGCTAATTGGTTGGATATGGATATATAATCGGTCAACTGTTTAATACAAAAATTATAATTTTATGATTTTTTTTTTTCAAAAATATTTAATGAGTAAAAATATAAATCTTTGTCCAACTTGTAAATTGAAAAACAGATATTGTTCACACAACAATTGTCATGAGTGATTCTAAGTAGTTAGATGTTGGTCTGTCATAGCTAGATGAGGATATACTCTAGACAGATTATGTGGATGACCTAACAAAT
>Ga0307517_10010266_pt1 | contig 13132 bp, 9 predicted proteins | sample 23_EM_MG_FD_194515 | JGI IMG/M metagenome (GOLD analysis project Ga0307517, IMG submission 194515) | Populus trichocarpa ectomycorrhiza microbial communities from riparian zone in the Pacific Northwest, United States - 23_EM | ecosystem: Host-associated > Plants > Roots > Unclassified | place...
AATGATCCTATAAGAAATTAACCTGGTATGATGAATATGGGTGGTAGGTAATTAATTGCATAGGATCTGAAAAAATTAAAATAATCTTGCCACACGTGAAAATATTCTAATCATAAAAAAAAAAAAGTACAGTATCTGTATTCGATACGCATTTGTATTTTTTTACAAGCTTAGAATATATATCCACTGGTGTCAATGATTCCCAAGATGGAAAGGGAGTCCTGACCCCCGAGGGCTAGCGTAGCTTCCAGTCTTCTTAATTCGCTGCCTATCTAGTCTGGAGGGCACTACTTTTTTTCACCAAAATTGAATAACTCTGCAGAAAGAAAAAGTTTCCGAGAAGATCACGTCAATCTCCCATAGAGTTATTTGAAACGATTACCTTTTCTCGAGCTTTAGCTAAAAGCTAATTGCATAATTTACTTGGTTTAGCTTAGTGATTAAGGAATTCAAGAAGAAACACCTCTCAAGATGCATGAACAATCATTAAAAGTAAGAGCATGTACTGGTGATTAAAAAATATATACACGATGATAAACAGTGTTCCGAATATAAATAAATAAATAAACTAAATTATCAAGAATGCACTAATTGCCAATTAACACCAAAAAAAATAAAAACCCAAATCCTAGCTGTATTGAACTGGAATTTATTAGGCAGTCAGGCCTCCTGCATCAAGAACAACGAAGAGGCTACTGACACGCACATATATTTATTGTCAGGTCAGGACTATACAAAATATCAAATGAAATTAATACACAAATCTTACTTAAAATCAGAATCTTAACTTCATTTTAATACTTCTAAATCTAAGGAAGGATGATGGTGAGCATGTTAAGCAATCCAAATTAAACAAAAAAAAATACAAAAATGAAAGAGAATGGAGGCTAAAGGTGTTAGGCTTATTTTGTGTGCCAATTAACGTGTAGAATTCGGTCTGAGATGGTTGGACGAGACTAGGGGCGAAGGCCCCTTTACTGTGGATGGGAATCCCCTGCATTAGGGGGTCCGAGCGGTAGGCGCTTCCAGGCACCCAGCGCTTGGGCCTAGCCGAAGTGCAAGAGTTTTTTTCTTAAAGTAGTGTACCGTCGGAATGCCATCCCTCGAGAAAATCCACATAAAAAAAAAAACCTAATCTCTGTCAACGATTATTAGGACACGCTAAACATTGAAATTCAAAGAACAGAGATGTTTCCTCGCAAAACTCCAAATTATAGCCGCCCGCATTCATTAACCAATAAAACCAAAAAAAAAACGTATATTTAGGTGTACGCGCACAAAAATCACACGCAGCCAAAAGTGTATAAGAATTATCCAAGATTCAACCAGGGAAGAGACGAAATTAGAATATCCAAACGGTTCTAATAAAATACATACGATCCTGTTTAGCAACGCGCGGCCAGCCGCTTGTTTGTTAAAGAGTGTGACCCAAACAGCAGAAGGAGAAGGAGTGTGTGTGTGTGTGTGTGTGTGTGTATATACCCCTTTGTGTCCGAACTTGAAAGCAAAGCACTTTCTTCTCTCTCTTTTTTCTTGGTAAAGACCGGTAGATAGATTAGATTGATGGGTTATCTTCAAACCTCTTCAACTTCTTTCAAAGCTACAAAATGGCTAGGCTTTGTAACTGCTGTTTGGGTCCAAGCTATTTCAGGCAACAATTACACCTTCTCAAACTATTCTGATGCACTTAAAACACTTATGAGTTTGACACAACTTGAACTCAACAATTTGTCCGTTGCTAAAGATGTTGGCAAGGCCTTTGGTTTGCTTGCTGGTCTTGCTTCTGATCGTTTGCCCACTCCTGTTATTCTTCTTATTGGTTCAATTGAAGGTCTTATTGGTTATGGTACTCAATGGCTTGTTGTTAGTAGGAGAATTCAACCCCTCTCTTACTGGCAGGTAAAATTTCACACCACCCTTAATCCCTACTTATCAAATAGTGCAATTTAGAACCCTTTATCATATGATGGGGTTTGGTGCTTTAGTTATGGCATTGATTATGTAATTACTTTCAGTTCTAATGGGATCATGTGCATTAGTGTTGTTATGATCGTATCGAGTAACTATTTCTCCAATGTTGAATGCAGATGTGCATATTCCTATGTCTAGGAGGCAACAGCACCACTTGGATGAACACGGCGGTTTTAGTAACCTGCATCCGCAACTTCCGCCGCAACCGCGGCCCTGTCTCTGGAATCTTGAAGGGTTATGTAGGTCTAAGCACCGCCATATTCACCGACCTATGCGCAGCTCTATTTGCGGATGACCCTGCAAAGTTCCTTATAATGCTTGCAGTCATCCCCTTTGCTGTCTGCCTCACCGCCATCGTCTTCCTCCGCGAAACCCCACCTGCCGCCACTATAGAGGAAGAAAAGGAAGAAAGCAAATACTTCAATTTATTCAACGTTGTTGCTGTTATTGTTGCTGTTTACTTGTTGGCATACAGTTTTATTCCAAATCCTAGCCATGTTCTTTCATCGGTGTTTTCACTTATATTACTAGTTCTTTTAGCTTCTCCATTAGCAGTTCCAGCTCATGCTTTTATTAATAGCTGGAATCTGAACCGGTTCAAGAACCAAGAAGATGTTGAAAGACAAATTCAAGAACCTTTATTGAGAGAAGATAAAACCCAGGAGAAGATTCAAGAAAAGCCAGCGGAGGAGGCTGCAAAAGCAGTGGTGGAGCGAACACGAGCTGTAGAGGAGGAGAAGGCAGTGGAGGTGGTGAAGAGGAGGCCGGTTATTGGAGAGGATCATACAGTTTTTGAGGCAATGTCGACTGTTGATTTTTGGATTCTGTTTCTGTCTTTCCTTTGTGGGGTTGGCACAGGTTTGGCTGTGATGAATAATATGGGACAGATTGGTTTGGCTCTTGGATATGCTGATGTTTCTCTCTTTGTTTCCATGACAAGTATATGGGGATTCTTTGGAAGGATTATTTCTGGTACTGTGTCTGAGTACTACATCAAGTAAGTTTCTTGATTCTCTGTTTAATCTTGATTTGTTTCTTTATTAGCTTAATTAATTAGGATTTGCTGTTCCTGGTGTTTTTAGTTGACTTCTGTCCTTACTTTGGATCTGTGGGTTACCATTTCTTAACCCTTCAAGGCCATGTTGGTGTCAACTGTTTCTAAACTCGGTTGCTTTTTTTTTATATTTTTTTTTCTTTTCCTATATTTTACAGGCAATGAGAATGAGATGCTATCGCTTACTTCTTTTTTTGGGAGTTTTGATTAATTGATCCAAAATCAGTTCCCAATTTGAAATCACGTTGTGAAATTGAAACAAAGTTTAGGCTAGTCATTTCTTAATCTCACATGGCTGCTGGTTGGACCAACCCCACTTGGCTCAGTTCCCAATAAATTTTGCTTTAAGCAATATCCCTTCTCTTAATGTTGGGTCCAATTCTTGATTATTATTTTTTTTTATAATGTTGGGTTCAATTCTTGACTTTTTTTTTTTTTTTTTTGATTTACGTGGATGTCCGGGCTAGCTTGTGCGCACCACGATTAATGGATGTTGCGTTCGTCACAGTTGAGTTTGGATTTATATCTGGGGCTGTTTAGCGTCCTATCGAATAAAGAGAGACCTTTAACTGTATACATCAAGAGAGAGAGTTAAATTTTATACCATTGAGTTGAGATTTCAGTGGTGCAGCTTTCATCAGAGAAAAGATGGTTGAATGAATGAATGTCAGCCCCTGTCTATATAAGGTCTTATATGTTTTAACAGAGACATTCTGATCTTTTCTCATTTTAATTTTTGCAGGAAAGCGGGAACACCAAGGCCTCTTTGGAATGCAGCATCTCAGATTTTAATGGCTGTTGGCTACATCCTCATGGCTGTGGCTTTGCCTGGATCCTTGTACATTGGTTCAATTGTTGTTGGCGTCTGCTACGGAGTTCGTTTAGCTGTCTCAGTCCCAACTGCCTCTGAACTGTTTGGTCTCAAGTACTTTGGTCTAATTTACAACATCTTAATCCTCAACCTTCCTCTTGGTTCCTTCCTCTTTTCTGGTCTGCTTGCCGGACTTTTATACGACGCACAAGCTACCCCGACACCAGGAGGTGGCAACACTTGTGTTGGTGCCCATTGTTATAGACTTGTGTTCATTATCATGGCCGTTGCATGTGTCATTGGGTTTGGTTTGGATGTCCTATTGGGAATCAGAACCAAGAAGATTTATACCAAGATTTACATGAGCAGAAGATCAAAGAAATTGGCTTCAGCATCCAATCTACAGTGATATGAACTTACACGAGGAACTCCGAGATAAAAAAAAAATGGTGGGATTGAAGGGCTTCTGCCCAATGACATCCCTAAACTCATCATCAGAGGATCGATTTTTCTTTTTATTATTACTACATGGTCTGGTTTGCAATCTGCCTATGCTACTATTTGATTTGGTTGTATTCTAAGCAGACAAGTATGCAAGTAATTAATTTTGTTTCGAAGATCAGAGTTTTTTTTCTGATTTACAAAGGGAGTTATGAGTCATGCAATAAAGTCTGCCATTGCTTGGACAATTGGACTCCATGTCAATGGCATAATTGGACCGAAGGCTGCAGCATTAATAGATGACGAGCTGTAAGTTTACTAGAGCAGTAATAAATTGGGTGGTTATCATCTTGGGTTCAAAATATAGCTAAGGCTATGAGAAAATTCTCTTGTGAATAGACTGATTAGGTGTATACAGAAAATAATAATAATATATATATAAAAAAAGATGCAAATTAGGGCTCTGATGACTCCTGAAGGAATACTTCTCGATTTCACACTAGCAAAAGCTAATCCAGATCCAGTTTGAAACGAGCGCCATTTTCTCCCTGTGCTTCGTTTTTTTTTTTTGTGGTCCTCTCAATAATTTAGATATTGGATAAGGAAAACTTTTTCTTCTTTATGTGTTTGATATGTTTGAGATAGTGTTTGGTTGCATTATATTTAAATTGGAAAACTTATTTTATATTGATGATCATTTAACGATTATACATGAGCCCTAATTCCTATCAAGGCAAAGGAGATTATAAATTAGGAAAGGATCAGGAAAGTCAGATGATAACGGAATTATTAATACCTACCCCACGTACGCTATTAGGGACTCGATTCTAAGCCAGATATGATCATAAAATGAACATTCAGCAAAGATTAGTATTGAAGAAAGATCCAAAACAGATACAAAATCCACTGTATAATGGAGGGATATTCAAAGATCAAGCTCCACCTACCCAGATCAGAATTAGTGATTTTTCAGATGGTTTTATACACCAGCTTTGATACTGCACAATCCCACTCAAGGCATCAATTATTGTTTTTCCAGTTGAGTGATCATTTCTTGATTGCACTTTCCGAGTATACTCATCAAAGGCCAAGCTTCACACATCATGCCATTATGCAAACATTGATGCTGTGCACTGTATAAGCTATCAGGAAACATTTTTCCAAACATCATTTTTTGAGTTCTATAATGTGGGATGCTCCCTGAGGTGTGTGCAATTTCGGTGCAAGGCAGTTTGGGTCAAGATACATGGTGCAGATTCAACTCCAGTAACTGCAAGCCTAATGGCAGATAATAATTCCACATATGATTGTGTGGGGACTGTTTTGCCAGAATGGATGCTGGTCATTTCTCAATGGAGGATTCATTCTTGATACCCTTCAAGTTTATCAATACTATACTTTCTGATAAACTCAAAACCTTGTTATATGAATAGTTAATTGTCTGGATTAGTATGACTCTAATGTTGGGTTGTCCTAACATTAAACAATCATGTAAAATGTTGATACCTCTGTTACTTTATTAGAGACATTGTTTTCTGTTTTTGTTTTGGTTACGCAGGGAACTCCTGACAAAAGTATCAACATTACAATTGCAAGTGCTTCATTACAATCATTTACTGAGCAGCAATGGAGAACAAATCAGCAAGACATAACTAACACTGCAAGTACTGGTATCACCTGATGTTTTCATGGGCTAACATGATTTGTTTTTCTAATCCTAGTCTGCCGAAAATTTGTAATGCCAAAACCTCAGAAATAGTTTCAGATGAAAGATGCAATTCAGCTTAAGGAAGCGTGCTGTGAAAATACATGTGTCAGATAGTCATGGAGATAGGTTGCAAGGAGCATACATTACGATAGAACAAATCTCAAAAGATTTCCCATTTGGATCAGCAATAGCAAGTACCATTCTTGGAAATTTACCCTACCAGGTAAGTTCAATCCTTATATTAGTCTTACAGAAGATAGGAAATCGAATAAATGGTAAAGAGTGCTACTTTCTGATTAGAAGACTGACTAAAAAAAAATTGTTCTGATTGTTTCAGAACTGGTTTGTTGAGAGATTCAATGCAGCAGTCTTTGAAAACGAACTTAAGTGGTGTGCGACAACGCGAACAAGTGAAAGTCAACTATACCATAGCAGACCAAATGCTGGAACTCGTTCGAGCCAACCAAAATAATTGCTAGAGGCCATAATATTTTCTGGGAAGACCCCAGATACAATCTGGCATGGGATATAATATTTTCTGGGAAGACCCCAGATACAATCTGGCATGGGATCGTAATCTTTCAGATTCTGCAATAAAATCAGCAGTCAACTCACGGATTCAAAGCCTAATGAGCAAATACAAAGAAGATTTTATACACTGGGATGTTAGCAACGAAACGTTACACTTTGATTTTTATAAAGGATTGATCATGATGCCACCTTACATTTCAATCAGACAGCACACGAAGCAGACCCCTTTGCAACATTTTTTTTTTTAATGAATTTAATTAATGTGCTGGAAACTTGTACTGATGTGAAGGCAACAGTTGATATCTACATTTCAAAGATACGAGAACTTGAACGCGGAGGAGCATCAATAAATGGAATTGGCCTAGAGAGTCACTTTTCTATGCCAAATCTTCCTCTAATGTAAGCTATTCTAGACAAGTTGGCTACACTTAAACTTTCCATTTGGCTTACAGAAGTAGACATCAGCAATAAATTTGATACAGAAACTCAGGAGCATCAGAGTATTCTTCTTCTTTTTTATTCTTTATTTATCAAGAATTTAAAATGGATATTTTAATTCTAACATTACCAGCTCGTGGTGTCAACTTTGCAGGCTATTTATCTAGAACAAGTTTTAAGAGAAGGCTTCTCCCATCCTGCTGTGGATGGGGATCATGCTATGGACTGCACTCCATCCTAATGGGTGCTATCAAATGTGCCTTATAGATTATAATCTTCAAAACCTACTGGCTGGTGATGTGGTTGACAAGCTGCTAAAAGAATGGAAAAGTGGGGAGATAATTGGTCGCACAGATGATCATGGATCATACAGCTTCTTTGGCTTCTTACGTGAATATAAAGCAAGTTTGCAATATGGAAACCGAACTGCAAATTCAACATTGTCACTCTGTCTAAGTGATGAAACGAAACATTTTAACATTCAATTGTGACAAACCTCGCTGTCACAGCATTATCGCCATATGAGGAACAACCGAGGCCGATTGTAAGAAATTGTTTTATAAATTAAAAATATTTGTTATGGCTTACTGCTCATGAACTGACATGGAATTTCAAACGATGTTGGAGTATAGCAATCTGATGTATTGCCAAGTGTTTGGGCCTCAGCCTTGAGCTAACGAACATTTTGATTCTTTAAGAAAAGGCCATCAAAGAAGTTCAAAGGTTGGGCTTATGGCTGGCCACACCTGTCCTGTCAACGAAGAGCTTACATTTTATGAGCCCAATGTCACTGCAGATTCCTACGACGCTACAACCACCAATTTACAACGTTCAGCAGTTCGTTCAGGTGGCAAGAGATTTTCATTAATACATCACTTTTTGGTGTGAATGTTCTTCCTTTAATCTGATTGAGACTGTCTCTATGCTAAAAGAAACCTAAAAATACCCAAATGGTTAAAAAAAACTTGAAGCAATGATTGATACCTACAAAAATGGATGAAAATATTTATCACGTTTCTATAACTTCAGCAAGAAGATCAAGAGAGGTTCGATTTCTTTTTTCTTTTTTTTTCTTTTTTTAATTTAGTGGGTGGATGCCTAGATCGTGCCCTCCACGCCGTTCGACAAACACTTAAATAAATTAAAAGTAGAATGCATCCTCTAATAGGCCTTTAGCAGGCAGCTTGTGGCTCACTTTTCCGCCTCTTCAACCGCTTTTTATTTAACTAATCCCCTTTTAGCTTTAAGCAGGCTCAAGTTTCACATTTAAATTCTTCAAGAACAAATCGCTTTCTAGTTTCTTGTGGCCTTTTAACTGTTCAAGTTGAAAAATTTTACTCAGACATTTGAATTTATAACCTTGAACTCTGTGTGGCTACAAATAATTCAAGGCTGTGTTGAAAAACTTCTCCAGGTAACATGAAGGGTCAGCAAATAAGATGACAATCACTATGGAAGGACCCAGAAGAAAAATAAAGAAGTCACTTCAATGTACAAAATTTATTCTCAAGATTGGTGATTGCTTTCTGATAATTTAGCTTACAAAATGAGATCAACTTCTGGAATACTAACCTCCCATTATAAATTGGTGAAAGTCATATGATTTTATTGCACAATTAGCTTCTGCTAATCATTAGATTGAATCTTCACCATCACAATACAATGAAGATACACATCCAGTATTTGCTAACCAACAGCTTCTGGTCCATGGGTGAAGGTTCTATCTAATAAAATTGTGGGGTCTAGTTACTGCCAACAAAATGTTTCAATATTGAACGATATCTATGGAGATAAGGAACTCTTTGCACGCATCAGTGTGTACATTCATTTGAGACTGAAACCCTTCGGACAGGTTCAGGTTTCCCCTGCTCGGTTAAGCATGGAACATGCTAGATTCATAAAATTTTCAGGCAAAAAAGTCCCAAGGCGGTAACATCACTATCAATTAAGAATCCCACTGTGCTACACTTTATTCGCTTCTGAAGTCAACAAAATGATGAGATTCGCATTTGGCTTTTGCCCCACTTGACAATTTATACATCTTGACATCCTACTGAATACAAATGATACCATGACGCATTGGTCCTCAAAGAAATCCACTTCCATAAGAAACAGAAGACAAAAGCTAAGCCAAAAACTTGCAATTCCAGCAAAGAGATCCTCCTCTTAGACAACAGCCAACAATCTTATTCACGTATTCACATAACACATCACTTTTTAACACAAACCTAAACTCTCTTTCTTTACAATCCCTTGGACACAAGAATTGAAAAGCAAAAACAAAATTGCAGACCAAAATCAGGAACTTGTCTTTCATTTTAAATGGTAGCTTTAACTCTCACAAAAAGAGATTAAACATATGAAAGCAAAACGAGAACCTAATAATCCTCAAATAATATAATAGAAAAACCAACACTTTCTACGTATATAACATTTAAAATTTAAAAGTAGAAGATAATCTTGGAAGTGGGTGGTTTACAATCTGGATAAGAGAATCTGTCAGCCTTCCTGACAAAGGCAAAATCCAAGCACCCATCAAGGCTGCAAATCTGTAAAGAATTTTCATTCAAGAGCAGGAGCCATGAAACAGAGAGAAAGGTCCTAGTGCTACAAGAAAACAAAGGAAACAATAAGGACTAGAGATGTGGTAAAAGCCATTATTGTTGATTGTAGAGCAGAAGGAGAAGCAGTTTTATATGAGTCTCCCATGGCTAAACCAGCTAACCATGACCCGTCTGCTAGCATGGTTTCTCCTCCAGATCCAGTTCCAGATCCCGCCCCAGATTCAGTACCTGAACCAGTGCCCGCGTACTCCAGCCCGGATCCTGTACCAGACCCCTGTGATGTTGTTGTTCCTTCCGTCGTTGGTGTTGAGTAGCTTGAAGATTTCTGACTGCTACACCACATGTCAAGGAAAACTATTATTAAGATCCTAACAGGAATAGTTAATATTTTTCAGATTCTTTGGTATAAATTAAAAGCCAGCATTGATTGCAACCCAACAACCTCCATTAATCCTAGATAACTAAAACAATTAACATACAACCTAAACTAATAATTCAAAATGGAATCTTTCACGTTGCCAGTGTGCTGGTAGTTGTTTCCATTTTGCTTTCCACCAAATTGTTAACAAACAGAAAACGATTATATTCACTTTCCAGAACACAGATGCTACAAAAAACAAAATGTTAAAGAGCACCAAGACAACTAGCCCGCAACACCTAATATTTCCACATTTGGATAACATCATTGTGATTTCACCCAAAATCATTGTTAAGGCAAACAAAACAAGGGATTTCCCAAGGACAGCCGCAGCTATATGCAGTAAAAAACCCTAACCGTGAGAGGGTTAGACTAACTTTTATCTTTAAAACATCATAACAAGGAATAACTTCCAACTAAAACCAAAAATCAAACATCTGCAAGTCCATAAAAACAACACGAGAGCCAAGAGAAAAACTTTTACCTTGGAGAGGAGGGGCAAAAGGTCACTGTATAATCAGCGCCACTACAAGTAAAAGTGCTAGTAGCATCATCATAAGCGTAACTGTAAGATTTAGGGCAAGCAGCCTTAAACATCTCTGAATAAACAGAAGGTTTACAAGTGGCAGGCGTATTAAACGCGCCACTACAACAGTACTCAGGGCTCCCAAAAGCTTCACACGCGCTCTTACACGCATCACCTTCACCACTTCTCAGTTCTTGTGGACACTGTATATTAAGATCCGAAACGCAACCCGTTGAAGCACACATACCCGACCCACCACTACCTTCAACAACCATTGGTAAATTGTACCCATCTACAAGACTAACATCATAAAAGTCTTGCCCACCCGACCCGAGTGTGAACTCTGCTAATGTTGCAGGTGGAGAAGCTCCAAGTCCGTTACATTCAACTTGACCTGATCCGCAGTCACCAGTTGAGCATGACCCAGTTCCGGACTCGTCAAAATTACAGCCGGTTCGAGCCCAGAAACGACCAGACCAGCCTGTTGGGGCTATAAAAGAACGAGAAGAGTCTTTTAGGAGTTCAAATCCAGTGCTGTCAAGTCTAGGACTGCCAGCATTGGCAAGAATTCCAGGCCAAACTGTGTACTCACATTTGTTTACAAATGTGAAAGTAGCAGCTAGGACGCCACCTGTATAAACATGGTAAGTCACATTAGTTGGTAACTATTAGCAGGAAATGCAAAAACCTTCAAGGAAAATAGAGACAACAGATAGGTGGCTCCTAAAAAAGTAGTTCTTTAGGTCGTTCTCAGAGAAAGATTGTGACTTGAAGAGAATGGGAACAAAGCATTAATTAGTAACTAAATATAAACATGAAACTATCCAAAATGCTGTTGAGATTTGGTTTCTTAAAAGTAAAGATAGATATTTTTTATACAAGACTAAGCCTAACAAAGAAAATGGTTAACTTAACCACAAAATGAAATTAGTAAAAAAGGTGTAGTTTTGTTTATGTTAATAAAAATGTGAGAGAGACTGGCTAGTGACAATGGAGAGAGCATTCTTGTGGGATCATTACCTTTATAACTCACTAGAAAAAGAAGAACGAGGGTGGAAATGAGGCTGGAGAAGCAGCAAGAGAAGTGATCCATGAAGGTTTCTTTCTTTGTCTCTCTTTTTTTTATTCCCTTTGAGTAACTCTTTTTACTTTGATCAGTGGTTTAGTTGGTAGTTGCAATGGAGAAGAAGACAATGCAGGGACTGATGATGCCCCTGAAAGGAAGCAGCAGCTGTGAGGAGTTAAGTGTAAAGAAAGAGTGTGTCTTCAATGTCCATAAACAGACAAAGAGTTTCTGGGAAGAACCAGAGAGGAAGAGAAAAAAACAGGAAGGACAGTGAATGAGATGTGAGAGAAAGCCCAAATTAGCTCCACACGTATAATAAAACCCCTCTCTCTCTCTCTCTCTCTCTCTCGGACAGACTGGCCCTATGTATCTCCTAGATGTCACTGTTACAAGAGACCTTGTAAAAAGTGATTGGAGCTCAGGTCTCGATTTTCTGTCATCAACTCAGAGAATTGTTAAATGATCTTGTTTTGCTTTTCTAAGAGCCCAGTAATGGAGAAATATTTGCAAAGACAGTGAGTCGCGTTGCTCTCTTCTTCTACCACTTTTTTTAATTACAGAAGTTTCCACTCAAGTTTGGAAAATTGCAGCTGATTCGAACAGGGGGGTTAAGTTTGGAAAATTGAAGTTTCCGCTCTAGTTTAGAAAATTCCAGTTGCTTCTGATGGGGTTAAATTAATAAGATATATATTTTTTATATGTAAATTAATAATATATTTGGTCCTTGTATTTTTTATATTTCTTAGTGGAGCCCGTCTAGTCCTTTTTATTTATTTCTTTCCTCTATTCAAGCAAATTTCTTAATGTGGTTCTTCGGTCTAATTTTCTCCACTTTACAATTGATTCTTGACAATATAGGAGACTAACAGTAAAGTGAATGGAAATTAGATAGAGAGAGTGGCCAAATAAATAAATATACGGCCCGTATTAGGAGAAAAAAGAGTTAACAGGACCAAATACATAATTAGTCCGATTTGGATGATAAACCTTACTTTTTTGTATAAATCATACTTTAGTCCTCTTAGATTCCAAAATGTTCTATTCAAGCTCTTTTAAATTAAAATTACTCAATATTACCTTATAATTTTTCCAGAAGTTTCAAATTGACCTTGTGCTGTTAAATAACAAACACGGCTAAGGAACAATAATTTTCACTTTTTTCTCATGTTTTCCCTTTTATATTAGATTCAAGCACTCAATTAAAGTATTTTGGAACTTTAATCCTTATATATTTTATTTTTTCCTCTTTAAACCCCTGAGAAGATTGTGTATTGAGCTAGAAAATGCAAATTGTCAACTCCCTAGGATATTATGTAGAATTTCAACATCGTGCAAGAATATTTTTTCTTTAGTTCATAAAATAAATTAATAAATAAATTCACAATCTTGAGAAAATAGCTATCTAGTACGTGAATCCCCATAGCTAGAATGATGGGGCGCCGTTTGATTCATATACAAAAAAAGAGGGGGTAAAAAACAGCAAAGCTTTAAGATTAAAGATTGTGTTTGTTTTTACTTTAAAAAAGTATTGGTGAAGAAGAAAAATTAATTAATTTTTTTTTAATTTTATATGTTAATATATTAATATTAAAATAAAAAATATT
>Ga0307517_10010267_pt1 | contig 13132 bp, 15 predicted proteins | sample 23_EM_MG_FD_194515 | JGI IMG/M metagenome (GOLD analysis project Ga0307517, IMG submission 194515) | Populus trichocarpa ectomycorrhiza microbial communities from riparian zone in the Pacific Northwest, United States - 23_EM | ecosystem: Host-associated > Plants > Roots > Unclassified | place...
AATTTCAATTCCTGACGTATTGCATTTCACAGCTCGAATGGTTTTGCGGGATCCATTGCTGGCGCTATATTAGAAGCACCAACTGAGGACATGCAACCCCGTTCGTCTGCGATCCCAGAATTGACGCCTATGCTGTTCGTCGTCAGCGCCAAGACCCAGGATGGCCTCATCCAGTACTTGAACAATTACTTGGACTTCTGCCTCAATGCTCCGGCACCTCTCTTCCATGCCATTTGCTACACGACCTGTGTTGGCCGCGAGCATTACCGTTATCGATTCGCTTGTGTTGTTCATAACATGCAGGATCTTATCACGCACATCGAGGGTCGCCTCCAGAATATCTCAACGGACGCAGCTCCTGGAAATGCTCGCCGGATTCTGCTCGCATTCCCTGGCCAAGGTTCGCAATATCAAGGCATGGGCCGCTACCTCGCCGCCCAGTACTCTGGATTCCAGCAAATTATCACGGATGCAGCGAACAAAGCGGCTGCGTTGACTGGTTACCCCATCCTTCCTTTCCTCGTTGAGGAATCCGCGCCTGGAGATCTCACAATTGACAACAGCGAAGTTGCACCAGTGTGCATTTTCGTCTTCCAATATGCTGTGGCGACTTGGTTGGAAAGCCTTGGAATCCAGGTTCATGCTGTGATGGGACATAGCTTAGGGGAGATTGCTGGTGCAGGTTCGTGACTCTATTTTTTTTGATAGTGATTTAACTCTAATTCTGGGATCAGTGGTTGCCCGTGCTTTCACCTTTGAAGTTGGGTTGCAGTTCGCGGTGGTCAGGGCCAAGCTGTTACGTGCGAACCCTTCTAATCCTGCTGGCATGGCCGCCGTAGCCGCTTCAGAGGAGCGCATCGACCACTATATCGACAGCTTGGGCCTAAGAGATCTTGTTGCGATCGCTGTATATAATGGAGCTGAGGCCCATGTTGTATCGGGCAACTTGAAGGCGATTGAAACTCTGCTAGTCGCTGTAAAACGGGATGGTTTGAGGTGTACAAAGTTGAATGTTGATCAAGGTATGATTTTACATCGTCCCTCGTCTTCTCAAAAATTCCAACTTGGTTCTAGGATTCCACAGTTCCGCAATCGCGCCTGCTCTTCCAGAGCTTAAATCCTGGCTTGATGCACACGAAGATTCTTTCAAAAACTTGGAGAAACCACTCTTCTCTACCCTCCGAGGCAAGGAAATTCCCAAGCACGACCGTCTCAGTTCCCAATATTGGGTAAGGCTCCATGTTGATCATCACCGACCCATCTGACCAAGCTTTCTGAAGGTCGATCACGCTCAGAACGCCGTCAGATTCGTCCAAACCGCAAGAATCGTCCACAAGGCCTCCTCTATCGACATCATTTTTGATGTCGGCCCACAACCAACGATTTGGTCTAATTTGCAATCTGCGGAATTCTCTGGAAAGCCGCGTCTCGCTTTCACAGGCAAACGCGGGAAGGATCAAATTGTCGCTATGCTTACAGCGTTATCGTCGCTATTTGAGAAAGGCATCGCTGTGGACTTCCAGGAGTTGTACGGGCAAACATCGCACAAGTTTGCAATGACCGATGTCCCAACGTATCCCTTCCAACGCATCCACAACTATCCTTCCTACATTCCCACTCGGGCGGAGTTCATGGGGGTTGCTCCTCAGAGGACTGAACCCAAATCCTTAGCTCCTACATTTGTCGTCGACCAAGTACTTTGTGACTTTTTGGACCTTCATCGCATCGAGGGCCGTCGTGTCCTCCCCGGCGCAGCCATGGTCGATTTCTTCGCTCGGGCAGCGCCTTCAAAGTCGGTCAGGAATATCCGATTCCAAGTGCCGTTGATCCTGGAGACGCCCAAGACCCAAGTGCGTGCGGCAATAGACGGAAGCGGCGCCTACAAGCTTGTACTGCAGGAAGACACCCATACCCAGATCTGTTCTGGCTTCATTTCCGATAAACCTATATCGTATTCTCCCAAGAAGCTCGACAAAGAACCTGAAATGGTCCCACTGCAAATGATGTCCAAGGATCAGATCTATGAATGTTTCAAGAACGTTCAATTCGGCGAGCCATTCCGCACCGTCCAGGAGGTTCGAATCTGGGCGGACCACGCTGCTGGCGATGTCAAGATCACAACGACTGGGAATTTAGAACACGACCGGATCAGGAAGTTGGATGCTTGCTTGCACATGTTTGGGGCCGTGACTGCTCGTGTTGCACCTGAGATGGACGAGTCCGCTGGAGCATACCTTCCTGCCTCCCTTGAAGACTTTGTTCTTCACACGGACGACCTGCCCTACAACTTCACCTGCCGTTATCATCTCCCACTTGAAGTTGGCCGCAACGCTCGCGTTCTCAGTGCTTCATTCGACGTGGTTTCGGAGACCGGCGCCCTTCTTGTGTCCTGCAGGAAATATTCGGTTGCATGGGTTCCTCGTGGCGTTGTTCACAAAGAGCAAAATTTGTCAGCGACCAATGTTGATAATTGGCTTCGAAATGGCTGGAGTGTGCAGAAACTTTCCCCTCAGCACGCTTTGACACATACATTCGACGAATTACTGTACCTGGGCAATGGGGCGTCTTCCCGTGTTTTGGCAGCCCTCTCCTCATCTGCCAAGGATGCAATCTCTGTCGAACTGCAGGGCCTGCCCCAAACTAAATCTGGACGAGCAAACGAGAAGATCAAGTGGCTCACAAGCAACCAGATGGACACCCTTCCTTCCATCTTGCGAGGCAAAGATACCCTGGTCGTACTGGACCTGTCGATGGCCAACAACTCTCCTGGATCCGAAGACTTCAACTCCCTCTGTCACCAGGTCTTCTCGTTCCTGAAATTGGCCTCTTCTGAACACCTTCGAATTTCCAGTTTCCTCATTCTCACGGCCTGGTCAACCCCTGTTGATCTCTACAGAGAAGGTCTCGATATCTTCTCCGATTCCAAGGCACCTTCCACGTCTCTTGTAGGCTCTGCGGTTCAAGGAATGGTTCGTGTTTTCCAGCAGGAATCCCGCCTCGAAATGTCTCCTTGGGTGTTGGATCTCCCTAACCCTGATATCCTTAACGATGACAGGCTTCGAGGGATTCTTATGGACGAGATTCATATGCGCCAGAAATCAGCTCTCTCCGATAACTTCATCAGTTATCGCGAGGACTCCTCCAACCAATCACTCTCTCGAGTCGTTGCGGTGCTGGAGCCGATTGACCCTATGCCTTCGAGATCTCCTTCAGGAACCACTATCATTGTCGGTACCGATGGTATTGGAATCCAAATGGCCAGTCCTTTGTTCCAGTCTGGGTGCGGTACAATTTTCTTCTTGGGACAAAACCCAGAGGGGCACGAGGTACTTATTCTGGAATTCCTTATTAACACGTACTTACAAATTTTTGAAGGTCCAGAAAGCACTCGCGAGCCTTCCGGAGGCTATGCACGGCAATTGCCACTATCGCCAAGTGGATATGCGGGACTTGCTCCAGGTCAAGGGTGCCCTGCTTAACATCGACTCTATTTATGGTGGTATTAAAAACATCATCCACACCTCCACACCCCCAAATTCTTTATCTCTTGATGCTGCCCTTCGCCATATGGTATCTGGCTCCTGGAATCTCCATATCGCGAGTCAAGAGCTGAACCTCACTCCGGATTCGTTTGTTCTTCTCAGTAGCGCTGAGTAAGTCCTGATAATTTATTCGCCATTAATCACACTCTAAATCTTGTTCAGTGTTATCTTGGGCACTCCGGGCCAAATGGCATCTGTAGCTGCGCACTCATTCATGGATTCCCTTGCCAGTTACCGTCACAACTGCGGTTTGCCCGGGATCTCTTTACAGCTCGGCCCATTGGAATCCAATGCGAACGAGAGCGCCGCACAACCAATGAAGAGCAGCGAGGTCATCTCCTCAATCATGAAGGCAATGATGGTCCCTATTCCTCTCCAAGTCATCGCTCGGCTGGATGGTGCCAAGCTCGCTGCGAACCCCACATATGTCAAGGACCCCATTTTCTCGTCTTTCTTGACCGCGGCATCGTCGAAATCAATGCAGGAAAACAGCGGCATGTCCAAGCGTTCGCCCAAAGATGCTACCAAGGCCATTGTCGAAATCCTGCGAGCGGCACTGGAACTGCAACCCAATGAAAAGCTTGGTATGTATATTCCCCCCTCCTTCAAAAGTTCTGCTAATAAGCAAAACCTATAGACCTCGCTGAACCACTAACTTCATGTGGAGCCGACTCAATCACCTTCGCGCAATTCAAAGGCCAAGTTCTCAAGGACTTCGGGGTCGACGTTCCTTTGGAGTATTTGGCGGAAAGTTATTGCATTATGGACATGATCAACCACGTCCTCGATGCCTCACAAGTAAGCGCTGGCCAGTCCGGCCCCAATCAGTCCAACCCGCCCAAGCAATCCGTCGATGAGGCCACCAAGACCATCGTCAACATGCTGCGAGATGCTCTAGAATTGCAGCCCAGTGAAAAACTCGGTACGTGATCGCTTTCTTCTCTGTTTTTGACCCCTTATACTGAGAACAATTTCTTTGTAGACCTTGCCGAGCCCCTGACCTCGTGCGGGGCGGACTCTATTACGTTCGCGCAGTTCAAGGGTCACATTCTGAAAGATTTCGAGGTGGATGTTCCCTTGGAGTATTTGTCGGAGCAGTATAGCATTATCGATATGATTAACAACATCCTTGAGGCCTACGCAGCAGTATAATGGCGGTTTTCTTAGGATACATAACCACCGTTCTATATTCCCTATTGTATACCGTATATGTTCCTCTTTCATGTTTGCAATCTCCATCTCATCTTCCAATCATTGTCATTAAATTGATTACATACTTAAGAAGAAAAAAACAAGAATAATCTTCCGTGTTCGAAGGTCAAGACATACAAGAACTGCTATGATTACATTTGCGATGTTACACTCCGGAATTATTGTCATTCAATGGCAGTATAATTTCCTAGATGTAGATAGGAAGCGTTGGGTTGAGAACGGTCCACTCAGGACCAGAGACGAGGGTCTTATCGTCGATAAGGAAGTCCTAACGGTGACGAACATCAGTGACCGAAAAATGAGGCAAAGAAAATCTACGGACCAGAGGGCACTCGACGAGGGCCCCTTTAACTTGGTTCAAACGTGTCTTGACGCGAGCCAATGGAATATCAGGAACCAAATGTCCTGTCTTTGTCTTGGGACGGTAATTCTATGAAGAGAATACCCTAAGGCTCGCATAGAAAATGAAGAGATGTAGAATACATACGTCGTAAGCGGGCCAATCACGAACGAGATTGGTTGGCAAGGGCCTGAAGAGCTCCGTGAAGATCTCGCGGTTTCTCCTCGCAGTTTCCTTCCACAACGCGTCGACCTCGTCAGAGATGGGATCAGCAACGAGACGGTCCTCGCGAGAGCGAGTGTCATCGCTGTTGGGGTGAGGTGCAGGGCGCATGGAGGCTGTAACCTCGGGCTCGCGGTCTTGGGATGCCTGAGGCATGATGAGACCAAGATGTTCTGTTGGAAACGACGGTAAAATACCAAGCAGAATTATACAATACGAGGTTCAAACCTTTATAAAGTTGACGGCGGAGCGTGGCCGCAAATCGAGAAACTTGATAGGGCTCGCCATCCATAGTTGAGTTGATCATGTCATCGTCTTCGACGACGAGTGCAATCTCAGAATCGCCATCACCTTTTTGGCTGCGATCGTTGATGTTGGCAGATCCAATCTAAAATTTTGTGAAGGAAGGAAGGAAACGAAGAACGACCGATCACATACAATAACTCTTCGATCGTCGACAATCATCAGCTTGGAGTGGATGTAGAGCAGCTCAGAAACATAGCTAGAAGGCAGAATTCAGGGTATGCATCAATGAACGCGCAGGAAAGTACTCACGCATTGAGTTCCTCCTGCTCGGTGCCTAGCCAAGCCTCATCAAATAACGAAGTCCTATCGGCAAGCATGTGCTGTGAAACCGTATCGGAGACAACATCATCGGAACGGAGATTCGTCGCGCCCGCCTCGAATCTCGCCACAACTCGACGGGCAGCCTCATCATCTACAGGGATCGGAATTTTCTCGGTGGCAGCTCCCTGAGGTTTACCAGCAGGGAGGAGGTTCTCCTCCTGCGGGATGACGATGACGATCTCTTTCTGCGTAGTCAGAGAGTCACCCGCGACCCATTGACGAGACAGGGCGACTTGAGCTTCGTGGAACTTGACTCCCGAGTTTTGTTCCATCTGCTTGATAAAACCTAGATTGTATTTTATAAACATGAAGCCGAAAGAAAATGAACAAAAAAAAAACCTTCAGGGGCATTAATTCTATCATAAGAACGAAGATGATAGAAGCGAATGTAATCCAGCCTAAACAATACAAAATAAATGGACGCCTTGGGAGAACCGAAAATCACATACGGCTCATAGCCAGCTTTGCGAACCTCTTCGTAGATACTGCTTCCACCACGGTTCATAGAACGATATTGCGCCGCCATGATCGTCTTGATCGCACTTTCTGCCTTGATGTCGCCAGCAAACCCAGGAACTTCTGGGATGACAACAACAACCTGTAAATAATCCAACAAAAAGTTAGGTGGCTACAATTATCTACGATGTGCACCATTACCTTGAACTTATGGCCCTCTCTGCCGGCGCGAACGATTCGCTCAACAAGGGCAGCACCGATCTGGTTGACAACAGAGCCACCGGGTTTGGTTGCAGTGATACTGAAAATGAACTATGTAAGGATCGAATAAAATTAGATTTGGTCTCAAAGACCCACAAGAATTGATTCTCTGTTATCATTAAACATTCCGCGATTAAACACTAGGAATGTGCGGAATCAGGGATGACATACCTATGTAGATGTAGTGCTCGGCCTCTTTGATCAGCTGGAGGTCTTTTTGGCATTGGTCAGAATTATATCAAGAATCGTTCACTTGAGCGAAACTCACAGGCGTCTTGGATACTGTGCTCTGTTAATACACCATGAGACCAATCCGACACACTGCGAAGAACTTGAATCCGGCTCGTCTTCTTGGCTCGCGAATGGCTAAAACCACGGTTGCGTTCTTCACGTTCCTCATCCTCTTCTTCTCTAAAAGTTCCGTGCCAGCATTGTTTATACTTCTTCCCAACCGCTTTCCACTTCTCGAGATGAGGGTGGCCTGAAAATGGTATTAGACCGCTAGGGCTTATCAATAGAGTTGAATGGTGACTTACGAGCAGCTGCCTCGTTTGGTGCATACTCGGGTTCGTGGGGCAACGCAAGCCATGCGATATTACTGAAAGTTGGTGTTGACTTAATTGATGAGCTTCGAACATGGTTAATACGTACTCTTTGTCACGATACTGACAGGAAGAGAACAGAGTATGTCAAGTCAAGGAATAACAATATGTATGCGCAAAATACCTTCCGCTTCTTGATTTCGTTCCAGCGTTCGACGAAATGCTGGGTAATATCCAATACGGCTGGACCCTCGAAGGTCATATGAACCTGTCAGTCAGCCATGAAGTGTAAAAGATGCAAATACACGAGGAAAATAACGAAGACAAACATCGTGCCAGGGCATCCTTGCGTTGTCCTGGATAGAGAGGGCATTGCTGACATAGTCGTATACATCCTTGAAATCCATGATGCGAGCGTTATTATAATCCTGGCCCGGGAAGAGGGTCCGGGAGAAATCGGTGGGATGAACATCGGCAAGGGGATGCGTATGAGTGTCCCAACGGCCAAAGCAGAGGTCTAAACCACCGATAGCGGCGTAGCGGTTGTCGACCACGACGATCTAGGATTTACAACATTATTTAGGTTTAGTTATGCAAAGAGATAAATTTTTACCTTCTCGTGATGAGACCAGAATTGGATGCTATCTGAAGAAGGAGAATGAGCTGCAAGTTCTCCTTTTGCCTCAGACAAGGTTACCTTTCGCGCCGATGTGGTCGGGATGACGCATACAAGTGATGTTTGGGTGAAGTGCCTCCAACTTGGCCTAACAAAATGATTGAGCAGCTGAGGTACAAATGCTAAAGCTTTCCTGCTACCTTGGTGTGCTTAGAGCTCATGTTCATGGTTTGAGTAACCTGGTATTATAAATTAGTGATTTTGCAAAAGTGTTGTGTTAATAAAACAGCGCACCTCCTTGTATACGATAACGTGAATCTTTACGCCCTGTTCGGCCTTTCGCTTCAAAAGGTAGTCCAGACGCCATTCCGGGAAGAAGGCTGGAGGACGACGAAGGTATAACTCGGGGGTAAGCCACCAGTCCTTAAGGTAACCGGTCATTAATAGGTCTGGGCGATGAGGCGTATCGAGTATACCGTGATGAAGATGACTTCCTGTGCTCGATCAATCATCTCTGAGAGCGCCCACATATAATCATGCCCGTCAACGTGCCTACGAGAAATGTTTAGATAACAGAGTCGTGCGATCGATAAAATGAAAGCGCACCATTTAGCACTGTTTCCACCTCTCTCTGCAGCAAAACTTTCAAATCGATGGCCCCGCCTGATCTCCGCCCTCAAATCATCCTGTGCCTGCTCTTCTGGATCATCGTGGCGACCTTATCATATTTGTGAGATCGTTATTCTAGATTGAAGGAGAATGGCGTACGATTGGGGTTTAACAATCCTAAGAAATATATCGTCAAGATCGCTCCTGAGGGTCATAACAATTAAGCATTTCACGCACCTATAACTTCAGCACGCGCATGGCCAGCAACTTTGGTGAAGATATTCATCTGATTCGACGTATGTTGCCCAATAGGACTGCTTTTAAGGGCGTTCAGCCCAGCATCCAAGTGTTTCTGGAAAGGCATCCCAGTGGATGATGTACAAGAAAGAAAGACGTACCGATTTCACTCAGACTGTTCTGGCTTGGCTCCGTCGACGATTGAATCCTGATCGCAAGAATGAAAGACAAGGCAACGGATCGCGACACAGCCACCGGTTGCATTCCTTTTCTGACATCATATATGGACACAAATCTATTCTTGCCATATGACAGATGGCTCAGTCAACTTGATATCACATCGTATTATTATAATACGATGTGATATAAATAGTGCTGGGTTTGTTATGATAATGTTAGTGGGTGACTTTCCATAAGGCTAACTTGAAATTTCAACTCTAAATTGGTGGGTCCTTTGCCGAAGTGCCGGATGGATACAGGTACGAAAACTGTCAGGTGGCGCTTGGGTACACAGTCCGCCCAAAGTTTTGTCAGCATTCCCACAAATTTGTAAGCTGATCCGCGAGTTCGATCGACAGGCGCCGCACAGACTCGAGGTTTCCTGCGCACTCCAGGTGTTCTAAGTCTTAAAAAAAATCAACTGACTCTCAAATATGTACTGCTCATGCGCGACAAAAATATATTTTGTGAAAAGCCATGGTTATTTGATTATCAGCAACCAACTTGAAGTATGTATGTAGTGAACTTGATATATAGAAAAGTCAAACAAAAAAAAATACTTAGGTGAGGGATTCGAACCACAAACATCATGCATAACGAGCGGCATAGATAACTGCATTCATACTTTCCATTACACCAAGAGGTCTTGCTAGGTAAAGTTGATTCCTTTATGTAATTATTGGGCTTCTAATTTTATTTTCCTTTCCCAGTGGCCATTTTCGCCTGCTTTTTTTCATATCCAGCATTATCGGGCCCGAATTATGGCATTTTATGTCGCAGAACCTCATTTTTTTTACTATGGAAAGCATGTACCCTTCCCCTTGTGTTCAGCCATCCGAACTGTGTTCCATCGGAGTTCGAAGCTGCTTTTCTGCCGAAAGTCACTGAAGCTTCGTGACAAGAATCACCTGTCAGAACCTGTCAAGGGAAGCCAGAAATGAGTGTGGGAATGCTGACAAAACTTTGGGCAGACTGGGTTTTCGTGGCACTTTTCAAGAGGTTTCTAAACCTTAAATCTGGAGGAGGAATATAAATTATTTGTAACAAAGGTAAAGTTAATATTTATTCGGGTACGTACCCCTCCTCCAAATTCTGAAAGCCCTCCGATGCCCAAATAAGGCTCGTTGGGTGTCATCCCATTCCTGCTTTTGGCTCGCGGGCTCTAGTACATTGAGGAAGGCAACCCTCTGTTCAACAACACTTACGGCTTGCCATGCAGTGTCTGTTCGAGGGTTTGGGAGGAGCTGGGGATGGCAGAGGTTAGATTTCACTGTTCATTGCGCAGAAGTCAGTCAACATCTGCTCCGGTGATAAACAGTGTTGCAGCCAGGTGAGAGTCGAACTCTTCATCACCAGCCCTCAGCAGCCTTGGTCTCACACCCCAGACTCCTGCACGAACAAGAAAGTGGCCATTTCTTCATCCATTGCAGTGGAAGAGAGCTGGAAGCGCTCCTTATCTGATGATAACCAGGGCCAACCCAATCAAGATTCAAGCTATATAATTGTTTGTTTCGAGATTAGGTCTTTATGGTTTAGAAAAAAGCTAAATATTCGTTGCCAGGTACACTTTTGAACTCCGAAATATGATGTTTGGACTTGAAAGAATCAAGTTACAGTCATCAACTGTCACATGATACACCCAAATTGGAATGTCGCGATATGAGTCGAAAAAAATAAGTTATATGAGATCTACAACAACCACTGAATGGGTATAGCAAATACGAGTGTAAAGCAAAAAAAATAACATGAAATGAAGGAGAAATGAAGTAGATACAGAGAAATCAGTGAAGGAGAATGAAAATAGCCCAATATGGCTGAGTGATACACTCATGTAACTCGGCATCACACCATCAATGTCACACGTGAGATAAGTATAGTTATTTTCTTAAATTTACCACCGGACCGCTACAGCGGTAAATCGGGTGGAGACCCTGATGTGAGAGCTCACAAAATTCAAAAGAGAAGGCCAGAAGCGAGAAACCGAGATTGGGAAGAGGTGCCATGGAATGGTAAGGACATTGCAAGGCTGTTTTTCCATTTTTTGGCTTCAAAACCAAGCCATTTTTGAGGTTTGTAGCACACTAGGTCCGTAAATTCAAGAATAAAAATTTATGACTGTGAGTATGAGTACATGGAGCCCAAGGAAAGCCAGCCAACATCTTTCTACAGGATTTCAGCATCCCACAGCCATGCGTTGATGAGCCAAAGAGGGGTGACAGGATCCAGGGAACCGAAAATAAGCAGACTGCATTGTGAACCAGCTCAGGTTCGCCATAAATTTAGTAAATTGAGCTGATTTATGGTAAATTTCTCAGAAATAAGTTCTTATGGCTACTTATGCCCCCAGAGCAGCACTTATGAGAGCGAACCGGGGGTGAACCAGGTGGTCTTTGCACCTTATTGACATATTGTAGGGAAATTTTGGGCCATTTAATCCATATAATGACTTAATCAAGTGGTATATTGCACATTACGGCTACTATACATTTTATCTATGCACTACGAATGTCTAGGGAGGGGGAGGAGGCTGAGAGCCCAGGAAGGGGAGTGTGAGGAGAGATGTCAGGGACCCGAAGAACAGGGTGCAGGCATGGTGGAGATGCTATTTTTGGACGTCGTTATCTCTGCGTGCCATCAATCTGTTGATCTGTCGGTCCCAGGCCAGCAGTTGAGAGTGTCGAGAGCACGCCCGTCGCTGTGGAAGGAGGAGAGCGCAGAGAGGCGTGCGGTAAAGTCGATCATATTAGGTAAGCTTACTTGCCTTATCGGGGGTAAATCCCATAAATTTCTCGGCATAAGTGGCGATAAGAGGCTTACTCATCTTGCTCATCGTCGTTGTCGTCTTCTGCGCCTTCACCATCTTTGCCACTGCCATCATCACTGCTGCCAGTGTTGCTGCCCTCCTCCTGACTCAGCTCGTCATTGTTCCTGGCTAAGAAATCCCTCAACAAAGGAGGAGGAACCCGTTTTGGAATAGTGGCCTTCTTCAGCTTGGCCAGGATTGTACCACCACCACCACCACGCCCTCGCCCACGCCCTCTCTCTCGCCCACGCTGTGCCCTCGCGTTTTCTGCCTCCCAGTCTGCCAGCCGCTCCACATATCTCACATCCTCCCTATCCTTCAGTGCAATGTGTGCTGTTGAGATGTTCAACCTCGTATATATCTGGTCACATGTACTTACATATTCACTCGTTTGTCATGTAGTCACACATGAACTATCTTTCCTTATTACCGTCATCTATTCGTCCTCGTGTCCACCTCAACACATGCATCTTCACCTTGTTGCCACTCCTGCTTGGCCTCTTTCCAGGCAGCCTGGGCATCCTTCTGTGCCTCCTTTGCCTTTGCCTCAGTGCGTTGTCCCTTCTCAAAATTGACGCAAGCCTCATAAAACTCATCCCCAGTGAGGACGCAAGCCAAGCCATCTGGGAGGGTCCCTGTACCCTTTTTCTTCCTCTTGTTCTCCTGTGTCTGCAAGGCTTCCTTCGTGTTGCTACAGTACACCTCATTGAGCAGGTTGCTTGCTTGCAAGGCAACGTTTCGGTTTGCAAGTGAGTCATTCATCTCCTGGGATTCCTGAAAGGCGGCAATGAGTAACAGCTCGGTTTCAGTTTTGGGTTGAATGGCGAGGAGGGGGGAGGGTTTGGAATGAGTGATGGTCTGGGTGAGAGTGGTGGGCATGGTGTCATTGGATGTAGTCAATGTGGCGGAAATGAGGTGCGCCAGTTTGGTTGGAGACAAACCATCAACAGCTTCGTTGATTACATTGTGTTTGGTGAGGTTTGATGGACCTGCCATCAGGGCTTCGGAAATAACATCGGGTTCATTGTCGGCCTCTGTTACGAACGCTCAATTTTTCATTTCTACTATGCAGTTATGATTATCTTACGGACTATGGACCGTTCTCCCGACTCATACATAGCTTAGCTGTGTATCCTTCCATTCCAGAACACCGCCGACACAGCCTAGCTGTGTATTCCTATTACCCAGAACATAGCCGCATTCCAAGTATCGTTCTACTAGTATTGCACTGCAGCATAGGTATTATGACTCATATTCCAAATATCACATAGCCTTGTAGCTGTACGAATAGCAGTATATAAACCTAGTGTAGATGACCATATTCTGTAGCTAGTTCTCGTTAGCAATACGACGAACTTGACCTCACGAACTTGATCTCAGACAAACGAACTCGACTCGAAGACGATCTCTTCGACTTGAAGACTAGTTGCTGAACGAACGACTGGT
>Ga0307517_10010268_pt1 | contig 13132 bp, 11 predicted proteins | sample 23_EM_MG_FD_194515 | JGI IMG/M metagenome (GOLD analysis project Ga0307517, IMG submission 194515) | Populus trichocarpa ectomycorrhiza microbial communities from riparian zone in the Pacific Northwest, United States - 23_EM | ecosystem: Host-associated > Plants > Roots > Unclassified | place...
GCCGCACCAGGCGCTCTCCGCTGAGTGAGCGATGGGTCTCAAGCCCTGTCTCTCTACCTCTGATCCTGGCCAGTGCTCCGCCCCTCAGGGTGGGGGTGGCGGTCATCCTTGGTCCGCAGGCGCGGAGCGCCGGTGTGCTCGGTGTCTGCGGGGTGTCGGGGTGAGGGTCAGAAGCGGCGCTGCTGGTTTTCGATGTACTGCTTGATGGCGGTCAGGTGTTCCGTCGCAGGATCCTGCGAAGTAGGAGCTGGACCAGAAGTGGCCGTCCCAGAGATGCCCCTATGGATGTCAAGCATCGGCCGCAAGGGTGTGGTCAGCCTCAGTGCTTGTCGGAACGGTGAGCCGGTAGATCTCTCGTGCGACGTAGCGCTTGAGGCAGCGGATGATCTCGCGTTGTGTCTTGCCGTCAGCCAGGCGTCGCCGGAGGTAGTCCTGGGAACGGTCATCCCAGCGCAGGCGGCTGAGAACGATCCGGTAGAGGGCAGCGTTGGCCTGTCGGTCGCCCCCACGATTCAGTCTGCGGTGCTGGGTTTTGCCGGAGGACGCCTCTTCCGGGCTGGTGCCGCACAAGGCGGCGAAGGACGCCTCGTTGAGGAGGCGCTCGGGATTGTCGCCTGCCGAGATGAGCAGAGCCGCTGCGCTGTCCGGGCCGACGCCGCGCACGTCGAGCAGGCCCGGGGTACTCGCTTCGACGGCCTCGGCTATGCGCTTGTTGAGGTCGTCGATCTCCACGGTCAGGTGCCGGATGCGACGGGCCAGCAGTCTCAAGGTGTGACGGGCGGCACCGGCCGGCCCGGAGAGCTGCGGATCGTCCAGCTCGGCGCACCGCTTGACAGCAAGCGCGCAGTGTTTGACGAGAACAATCTCGTGTCGCAGGCCGGCCTGATGCCGGTGATGGAGTTGGCCCGGCAGAGTGGGCAGAGGCGCTGGGCCCTGCTGGCACACCGTCCCAATGCCCGATCCACCCGGTCAGTCACTGCATCCTTGATAGGTGCTCGCCGTCGACGGGATCCGTGAGACGAGCTCTGGCGTGGATGCAGGAGCGCACCGGCCCCAAGGGCGAAAAGAACTACAAGATCTGCCGAGTCTGCGCCCGCAAGCGGCTCAAGCAGCTGGTGAAGAGATCGAGGCTGGCGGCGAGCAGCGCGGACGCGGCCAGGCCCCGCCGCCGCTGGCCAATCAGGGTCGTGCAGGAACCGATCGGTGGATTAGGCGTTCATGGGACCGATGGCGTCGGAGCATCAGCAGTGGCAGGCAGCGGGACCACTCCCGCTTCCCCTTCGTGGGCAGCGATCCGTGCCTGGACCCGAGGATCTGAGGCCAGCCGCTGCGGAAGCCTGGTCGACTCGCCAAGGCGTGCGCGCACCACCTGTCCCACGGTGATGGCTCTGGCCTCACTGAGGTTCGCGCTGGTGAGGTCTGCGCTGGTGAGGTTCGCCCCGCCGAGGTAGGCGTCGGTGAGGTCCGCTTCGATGAGGTTCGCGTGGGTGAGGTCTGCGTCAGTGAGGTCCGCGCCGGCGAGGTTCGCGTCGGTGAGGTCTGCCTGGGTGAGGTCCGCGCCGCTGAGATTCACACGGGGGGCGTCCACGCGGGTGAAGATCGCGCGGTGGAGATTGGCGTGGAGGAGGTTCGCGTCGGTGAGGTTCGCATAGGTGAAGTTCGTCTCGACGAGGTCCGCATGTGCGAGGTTCGCGTAGGGGAGGTTTGCGCCGTAGAAGTTCGCGTGAGCAAGGTCCGCGTTGGCGAGGTTCGCGCGGTGGAGGCTCGCGCCGTTGAGGGCCGCGCCGTAGAGGGTCGCTCCGTGGAAGTCCGCGCGGCGGAAATCCGGGTGGCTCTCTGCTGCAGGGTTCTGATCGGAAGGGAACGAGGCGAGGAGTGTTCCCCTCAGGTCGGTCCCGTGCAGGTCGACGCGGGCAGTGCTGTCCTTGCCCGCAGGCCGTGTGCGCAGGACTTCGAGGGCCGCCGCGATGTCCGGCGCGGGACCGGCAGGCCGCTCGCGGTCCTTTGTCCTGGCCGATGCAGGGCCGTGGACGCGGACGAAGGCGCTGAGAACGCGGATGACGGTGGGCTGGTCCCGGGCGGAGTCGGTCATGATGCGCTGGAGCGCATAGATACCGCCCAGGCGCATGTCGATGGCGGCGGCGCCGAGGTTGGTGACGGCGTCGTTGTACCGGCCGGTGATCTGGCCCTGCTCGCTGACACTCAACGTCTGATCGGCCTGCTGCACGCTGAGGAAGGTGAAGATCAGCGCGATCACGGCGGCGATCCCGGGCAGGCCGCTCGCGCCGACCATCGCCCACTGCGTCCGCAGCATCCGCCGTTCCCGCTCCGCCGCCTGGTCCGCGACGGCCTCTGGGTTCGGAGGGTCCGGCGGCGGGCTCATCGCTCCCCCTGATCAGGCGGTTGTTCGGTGTATTCACGCTACGATCCAGGACGATCGCTGGCCACCGGGGCTGGGCCATCGGGCGGAGCCAACCGCAGCTGGACACCGGTGCCGACTGACGGCAGCCGCTGCCCGGCCGTGCCCTCTGTCCGGGTGGTCGGTGCGCGATCGCCGCCGAGCCGCGCAGCGCGGGCAGCGAGGTGGTCCGTACGATTCGTGTCCCGCCGGTCGGCACCCTCGCCCTGAAGAGCACCACGGCGGTCTTTGTCCCGGTCCCGGCGAAAGGCCTGCGCAGCCGTGCGTGATGCGTCGGTCACGGGGCCGGACACGGCGTCGGAGGGGTACCGCCGCGTGCTCGCCGCCCACCAGGCCGGGCGGAGGAACTGGGTGGTTAACCCAGCGATCCGGGCTGCTGGGGAGCGGAAGATCCGCGAGCAGGCGCGTGAGCCCGAAGCGCTCTTCGGTGACGGCCGCCAGGCGCTCGAGGAACTGCGGGCCAGGGCCTACAGAGCGGGAAGGGTCCGTCGACGCGAACCGCACACGAGCCCTTCAGCGACTGGCAGCCGAGCCGGCCCGGCCTGCCCGACCGTGGGCTCTCTCGCGACGTCCCAGTGACTGGAGCGTACCGCGTGACGGCTGATCAAGTCCCCCCTGCCGGTGTGTCAGGACGAGATGGCGAGTTGGTTGCACTCCCAGCAGACGTGGGAGAGATGGATGTCAGTGAGCCGAAGGTCGTTCTACCTAGTGGCTTGGCTCAGATCGTTGGCCAGACAATCGGTCAACCCGCCGCTGAGGTGCGACTACGGCCCGGTAGCCTCAGAGGATGACTCGGATGGGCAGGTACCGGTGGCGCACGTCGATACGTCGGCGCCTGCCCTGGTTTCTCGTCAACCGCGGGCTCGCGGGTAAGGGCACGGGCGATTGCGGTGCTCACGACTGGTACAACCATGACGGGGTCACCGCGCTGTGCTATCACTGTGCCGTTGGCGAGCGTACTTACGCCGAAGGGCCACTGGACTCGCCATCTCCAGCAGGTAGTTGATCCCGCCCTGCTCGACCGTCACGCTGTCTCCGAGATCTGATCTTGGAGGTGGTCGTGGGACGTCGTCCGGAGGTGTTCATCCGCTCGGTGAGCATGGAGGAGGGTCGGCGACTGCAGCGGATCTCGCGTACCGCGAAGGATCCGGTCAAACTGCGGCGGGCGATCGTGGTCATAATGTCCGCTCAGGGGCAGTCAGTCCGCGACATCACCTCGTTGATGCAGGTCAGCGCCGACTACGTGCGCGACGTCATCCACTCCTTCAACGAGCGGGGGTTCGATGCTCTCGACCCAAAATGGAGCGGGGGACGACCCAGGACGACCAGCACTGAGGCGCGCGAACGCATCTGCCTGATCGCTCGGACGTCCCCCTCCGATTGGGGCATTACCGCCTTCTCCACCTGGAGCCTGACCAAGCTCGTCGAACACCTGGTCGAGCGCGCGGTGGTGCCCGCAATCAGCCGCGAGACCCTGCGCCGGATCCTGCGGGACGGCAAGGTGTCCTGGCAGGCCACCACCACCTGGAAGACCTCCACCGACCCCGACTTCATCGCCAAAATGCACCGGGTCCTGGAGATCTACGACACCCCGCCGGCAGACGGGCGAGTCATATCCGTGGACGAGTTCGGTCCGCTCAACCTCATGCCCCGACGCGGCAAGGCGTGGCGCCCTCAACGCTCGCCCCGCCGATTGCGGGCCACCTACAACCGCTACGACGGCGTGATGCACATGCTCGCGGCCCTCGACTTGGCCACGGGAAAGATCTACTACCGGATCCGGCCCCGCAAACGCGCTCGGGAGTTCCTCGGCCTACTCAAGGCCCTTCGCGCCCGCCGGCCCGGCGAGAAGCTATATGTGGTGCTGGACAACTTCTCCCCCCACCGCGCCCCGACCGTCCGGGCCTGGGCTGCGGCCAACACCGCCGAACTCGTCTTCCTGCCGACTTACGGGTCCTGGCTGAACTGGATCGAGTCCGAGTTCGCAGCCCTGCGCTACTTCGCCCTCAACGGAACCGATCACCGTAGCGACGCCGAGCAGAACGCCGCCATCAACGCCTACATCCGCTGGCACAACGCCCGAGCCGAACCGAAGACCAACTTCGCCCCTGACTCACCGATACGCACCTGGACCGATTACCCGACCAAGGTTGCGTGCTGAGCCACTAGCTCGACCTGGCTCCATTTCGCTTCGGTGAGCAGCGCGGCGAGACCTTCGTTCGGCTTGCGCTCGGGTACCCCCGGGCGGAGCCTGGGGGAGCGTCCTCAGCAAACGTCACGTCTCGGACGTGGTGCAGGGCCTCGATCTTCCAGTGACCACGGATCAGCCGGGCGAGCTCGGCGGGCGTGGCCCGTTCGGCGGTGAGGCTGGTGACGGCGTAGACGGTCTTGACGCTGATCTTGCCGGTCTTGCGCTCTACTCGGCGGCGCTTGAGCTGGATGGCCTGGCGGGCACCGGGGAAGAGCAGGTTGTTCACGGTACCCACCTTGATCCTGCGGATCTCACCCCGGCCGTGCCCGGCGCCGTGGGTGCGGTTCTGCAGTGGAATCTGCTTCCACGGAAGTGACTTGAGCTGCTTGCGGAGCTTCTTCTGGTTCCCTTTCACGATCACGATGTAGTGCGCGCCCCGGCTGAGCAGATAGCCAGCGTGCTCCCGCTGGGTGTGCATCGCGTCGCTGGTCACCACCACTTCCTCCAGGTCGGTCACGGTCTCAAGCAGAGGCTGGAAGCAGGTGATCTCATTGGTCTTCTCGCCGACATCGAGCTGGGCCATCACCAGGCCGGCGGCCTGGTCCAGCGCGGCAAGCAGGTGGATCTTGCGGCCCTCGGCCCGGGCCGCGCCACGCAGGGTTTTCCCGTCGACCGCGAGTCCGCGCAGGTGGCCGCTGCTGCTGACGCGCCGGTCGGCCAGCCAACGGCCCACCGCCAGGTCCAACGCGTCGCCGTCGATACGGGCCAGCAGCCGCCGGACCGTCGTCTCTGCAGGCAGGCACCGTTTTGGGCACAACGGATCGATCCGCACACCGAGGCGTTGAAGGACGTGCGGCGGGGCGTCAGCGATCCACTCGCCGACCGCCAGCACAGACGTCGCCCCGGCCAGCACCGCGCATGCGGCCAACGCGAGTACGACGACCAAAGCGTGCCGCACACCGCGTGGGTCTCGGGGGTCGGGCACCTCAGCCAGCCGCTCCAGCAGGCCCGGGATCTCCTCGGGTACGGCCTCAGGATGCTCGCGGAGTTGGTCAAAGGCAGGCGGGATCGGCGGTGATGCATCGACAGGCACGGTCTTCCACACAGGTCACGGGGCATAGGAACTCCATGATCTTGGAAGCCCGTGCCTGTCACGTTCCCGGAACCCACCGAACTGACACTTCAGCGCGAACCGGACGTCGGGCGACTACGCCGAAGCCCTGCCCTGGTAGCAGAAGGCCGCCCGCACGAGCACAAGGGAGAGTGAGACGGCAGGTCCCTGGCGCGCCATCTCAGCCGTGCCCCCTGCCCAGCGCCGTTCACCGGAGCCGGACTGGCCGAGGGTCAACCAGCCAGACTGCGCGTATAGAACGAGAAGCGTGCCAGCTTGGGACACCACTTCTGGTAGACGGCGGTGTCCGTGATCACGGGCATCTCGGCATTGATCTGCTCAATCAGATCTGCCGCGTCTGCGCCTGAGGCGACATCGACAGGAATGCCACGGAGGACCTCCGTGATCTTCGTGTTTGGAGGTGCTTGCAGGACGGCCAGGAAAACGGTGTTGGAGTGCCATGGATTGCCGACGAGTAGGGCAAGGAGGACTTGGACCACCTGGTGTTCTCCTGGCGCCTGGGCCGCTCCGACGAATGCCGGCAGGTCACCTCTGGATACGCCGATGCGTGCTAGACGATAGAGATTGACCAGTTTCTTAGCTGCTCGCGGTGTGCGGGTCAGGTAACCGACCCGGGACATGAACTCGATCTCTGCTCGTTGGAGTCGTAGTTGGACGGGGGTGTCGTCGGTTGCCTCGTCGCTCCTCGCCAGGGACGAGTGGCTTGCGTCGATAGGTTCGCTCGGCGAGGGCGGAGGCACCGGTGCACTCGCTTCGGAATCTTCTTCGGCCGAGGGGTCGGTGGCCGCAGAGGATGCGAGCAAGGCGCTGATGAGGCGTGCAGTCTTTTCTGGGGTTGTAGGCGGGACTACGAAGGGGATCTGAAAGATCTTGTCCAGGTAGTCGACAGGTGTAGCTGTGTCGTGCGTGGCTGCAAAGTTCGGTCCGCTCGCCGAATCGCTGAACTGTTCCGTGTAGTGGCGCTCCAGCGACGCGAGCAACCAACGGGGGTCAACCGCCACGACCACAACGAAGAGCGGTAGCGCAAGCATCAGGTGTACGGCAGCCAGGACTTCGACTACACGAGCCGGGGAGCACCGATCGAGGTCATCGATGTACAGAATGATCCGCTCAAGGGGAGGCGGCTGGTCTGATTGCGTGCTCGCCCACTCGGCATGGGCCTCCCGGAGCCTCTCATCGAGTTGAGACAGGTCGTGGTGCACCGTACCCAACAACCCTCTATATTGCTGGTAGGTATCCGGTGAACTGCGCTCTGTAAGGAAATCCGAGAGCCGAACAGCGGCGTCGATCTCTGCTAGTAGAGCACGGGCCGAGCTGACTTCTTCACGCAAGGTGCGTTGACGCTCCTCCATAAGATTGCGGAGCTTGCTGGTCAGAGTTATGTCCTTCTCGTGCCAGCGCCGTAGCACCATCCATATCGGCAGGGCCGGGGCCGCGATGGTCCCAAGAACACTGATGAGAACTGCGAGCCAAGTGGACAGCCAAGGTTTGGTGGCATAGGCGCACCCGAGGAACAGCACCCACCCTGCAATGATCAACCAGCTGTGCCGGATGTCCCGAAACATGAGACGGCTCGCGGTGTAGAGCAATCGGCCCCCCTCAGCGGGAGAACCCAGAGATGACAAGAGGCCCCTCGGCCGCGTTCTCGCAGTGCGGGCCAGCCGTTCATCGAGCTGCTGTTGTTCGGTCTCCAAAATCATCAATTCTGCGGCCCGTCGCTCGCGTTCCGCTGCCGTCGACTCAGCGGAAGGCGATTCCGTTGCGGGTGTGGGAGCGAGCGCGCGAAAGAGGTGATCGACCAATCCCGACCACACATGCTCGTCGCTGTAGTGCCAGGCGTTGAAGTGGACCTGCCGGACGGTAGCGGTGAACGCGGCGGCGTTTGGAGGGCTTTCGGCAGCAAGCGCAGCCAGTTCGTCGACTCTCCGGCTCATCTGGTGGATGAAGCTTGACTTGCCAGCACCCCATTCACCGAGAAGAGCGACAGCCAACGGCGGTGTGGTGCTCTTGGCAACAGCCAGCTGTGCCAACATCTCAACGTCCGCTTCGTTACTGAGGAGATCCTCAGGGCTGGCAGCGTCACTGTGTAGGCCCGGAAGCGATCGAGACTCCTCGCCAGGATCATCCACGTCGCCGGCAGCCGGATCCAGCGAGTAGCGCTCCTGCAGCAGGTTCGCTTCCGACTCGGTGAAGGCCTGGAAGCGCATGACGTTGCGTGTCGGCTTCCAACCGAGCAGGTCGCGAATCTCCTCCACGGGGATGTCGAAGTCGCGGGTGCCAGCGAGGGCGTACATGTACTCCCAAGTGTCGCCCGTATCGAGGTCTGTGCCCCACAAACGGGCCGCGAGCTCCGGACTGCGCCAGGTCAAGGCGACCATGCCCCCGAGGTAAAAACGCTTGTCTCCGCTGAAGAAGATCCAGGATCCGGGCGTCATCTTGCGGATCTCGGGGAGATTGGCTTCGTTCTTGCCAGGCATGATGCCCCACATTTGGGCGGAGCCTGTAGGGAAGAGCCGCTTCAGTGTGTCCAGCGTGGCCGGGTCCAGCAAGTCTGCATGCTGGCCGAAGACAACAGGGCGAGCGATGGTTTCCTGGTAGTGCCGTTCGACGGTCCTGTCCGAGCGCCGGGCTGGCTGCGCCAAAATCCGCATGCTGCTACTCCCCGAAGCTCGTGCACTTGTCCAGGCGTCCGTAGGCGAGGTCGACCGTACGGCGCATCCGATTCAGCTCGATCTTCTCGACTACAGCCTCGTCGAGGTCGGCGCCCGCAGTGTCGGCCATCACTTGGCCGACCGCCTGCACCTGATCGGACGTGGCCACGATGGCCCACGAGAGCTCCGGGGTGAGCCACGCGAAGATCTCGGTGAGTTCACCGGCCTCGCCAGCGGGCGCGACGACGAGATTCTTCGGCGTGTGGAACTGCTCCCAGTCACACTCGCGGGCAACATGCGTCAGCGCGTCCTGGAGATCTCGGATCGTCATGGGTCTATCCCTATCAGCTACCTCCGACAGCGGGATTAGATGAAGCCGAACTCCCGTGGTGGTGGCGCCAGTTGCAGCTGCTACAGACGACGCATACACGTCTTCGAGGGGACTGCAAGGGATACCTCGACCCGGCTCGACCGGCCGCCACAGCGCACCGGCCACGTCGCCCAGCCGTATCCGGACCGCAGCGACAAGGAAACCGGCCGCTGTCCGGATGCGCGCTCACGGCGACAGCGTCAGCCCGTCGTGCGCAGCCCCCGCCAAGTGCGCCAGCCACTCCTGACGCAAATGGCCACGCTCCGGACCGGCGATCCGAGTGGCGAGCGACGCCATCTCAGCTGCGCCGCGCTGAGTCCGCCGACTGGTTGCGGAAGGCGGATTCCCAGCCGTGCCCGTCGGCCTGGCAGTCTCTCGTAAGGAAGTGAGCAGCAGGCCGGTTTCCGCAATGACGATTCCGACGACGGCGATGCCGGCGAACAGACGCCCAGCCGGGATCAAGGTCTGGCCCATGGCGCGTAGGGGGTGGGCCAGGCGCAAGCCGTAGCCGACCAGCAGAAGGATGGCGGCTGCGCTACCGCTGAGGATCGGCGTCGGCACGACGATGACGGCGAAGGGCCCGGCGCCTTCGGCGCTCTTCGACGATGAACGGCATCTGGGACTGGCCGAGGTGCGCATGTGGCGTGAGAGCGGGGTTTCCGCTGCCACGCGCCACAGGTGTCAGTTAGCGGTGGTGGTGGCCGCCGCCCTGGTGTCCCCAGGAGGCGATGTCGATGGTGCGTCTGTGGTCGTTGCGCAGGGTCGCGGTGTCGGAGTCGTTGTTCCAGCCGTAGGTGCGGCGGTCCTGGTAGACGTCGTGGCTGGAGCCGGTGCGGACGCGGACGGTGGAGCGTCCGGTCAGGTACAGGTGGTTGAAGCGGTAGGTGTGGCCGGAGCGGTCGGACAGTGTCCAGCCGGTGGCCCGTTGCTCGCGCCGTTCCCGGGCCTTTCCAGGGGCGCTCAGGTGCCGGGCGGCAGTAGGTCCTTGGTGAGGGAGAAGGCTGCCTTGGCGGTCGCGAGGAGTGCGTTGATCCGGCCGATAATCCGGTCCACCCTGTCCGAATTCTCTGTCTGGACCGCCTCCGCCAGGTCGTCGGCGTACTCTTGGGCCCGTGCGGCTTCATCGCGATCCGCGTTGCGTGCGTCCTCTCGTAGCGCGTTGATCAGCTGCCGGTGGGAGACATCGCGCAGGTCGGCGCTGTTGCCGCGGCCTCCCTGGGCCACCGCGTGGGGGCTGTTGACGTTGGCGTGTCGACGGTCACGCAATTCGGCTCTGGCGAAGATCTTGTGGACCGAGGCGCGAGAGCTGGTCTCGGGAGGCCGAACGGGCGATGGCCTGTTCGACTACTCGTAGACGGTCGCCGCGCTGAGGGCTCGTGCGATGAAGGTCCAGTCGCCACCAGCCGGAAGCTCCTTGCCGAAGTTCTGGTACCAACCGTCTGAACTGGCCATCCATGCAGCGAGAGCCTCGAGGAAGCGGTCGAGGGTTTGGTTCTCCCAGTCGTGTCCTCGGCGGAGGTAGTCCTGGTGCAGGTCATGCACGAATGCGACCAGCTCTTCGCGACTGTGGACCTCGTCATCAGGGGTGAGCGGCATGGGAGAAACCTAGCGTGTGGACGGGCAGGCGTTCGTGGTCGGTCGTCAGATCATAAGGAGTATGCGTCGGCGGAGCAGGTCGAGGTTGGCGCGGCCGTACCCTTTCCGTTTGAGGAGCTTGATTCTCGTGACGTGGCCTTCGACCTGGCCCGAGCTCCAGGAACTGGAGAGACCGGCGGCGACGGCGTCTTGGTCCCGGCGTAGGCCGGTGACCAGGGAGTGCAGTGCCGGTAGGTCGTCGGCGAGGACGCGGTCCATCCAGTCGGGCAGCATGTCGCCGCGTCGGTCGTGGAGCATGGCGGCGAAGTCACGAACGTGTCTGGTCGTGGCGTCAAGGTGCGGGCAGGCGGACCGGATCTCCTTGAGCTCCTGGGCGTCGCCGGCTGGGAGACGGGTCGGGTCGGTCGTGATCCAGCGGACCACGCGTCGGGGCCGCGGGGCAGGCCGGGGCGCCACGGGCAGCCCGCGCTCCTTCGAGGGGCGGAGGTAGCGGCGGACGGTCTGGATGTCCCCGGGGAAGCCGAGTTCCTGGACCTCGCGGTAGAGCCGGGGGATGTCGTGACAGCCCTCGTTCCAGCGTTGGTGCAGGTGGGGCTTGTACTCGTCGAGGATGGATTGCCGGTTGACCGCCTTGGTCAGGAGTTCGTCGAGACTGGTCGCGCGGGCGAAACGGCGCACGGTGGAGTGGTCCAGCCGCAGTTCCCTGCCGATTGCGCCCAGGGACTTGCCCTCGGCCAGCCGTTCCTGCACTGCCACGTACCGCTCCTTGGTCCGGGCGACCAGGCGCCGCGGGCGGTCGAGGCAGTCGCGAGTGCCGTCCGGAGGGTCGAAGGCCTCCGCCGTACCGGGCCGTGTCGAGTTCGGCGGGGGTGCGGTGGCGAACGTGGTGCGGATGCAGGTGTGGTGTGATCCGACGGTCTTCTCGACGGCTTCGGCGAGGTTGCGCCACAGATGCCAGCCGTCGGCGACCTGGATGGCCTGTGGGGCGCCGATCCTGGCCCCCTCGGCGTAGGCGTCGGCCCGATCCCGGCAGATGATCTCCACCTCCGGATGCCCGGCCAACCACGCGGCCAGAGGTTCGGCGTCCCGGCCTGACAGCACATCGACCGGCCTGCGGGCCTCCAGGTCCACCAGAACGGTGGCGTACGAGTCTCCTTTGCGCAGCGCGAAGTCGTCCACGCCCAGCACCCGCACCCGTCTTTCAGGAGGATCGGGTACGGCGCGCAGCAGGTGCAGCAGGGTGTCCTTCGCGACGCGGATGCCCAGAAGCGCGGCCAGGCGGGCGCCGGGCCTGCCGGCGAGGGTGCAGGCGATCGACAGCAGAACCGATCTCAGCAGCGGGGTCTTGCGGGCGTGTGGCGTGGTCAGCCCCTCGATCTGCTCAGCGAACGTCACCGCGATGCACACGCTGTTCAAGCAGCGGAAGCGGCGCACGAGCAACTCGACGACCACGGCCCTGCCCCCGATAGCTGTGTCCGCCAAGCGCCGGACGTACCGCCCGTGCACCCTGCCCGACGTGCTGAAACAGTGCGGGCACGTCGCTGTAGCGGCCCGCGCGTGGGCGTGAAGGACAGTCTCGGCTGCCGAGTGCTCGACAAACTTGACTACGACACTGGCTAAATAAGGAAGAAACGTCTCAAGGTTCCGCGAACTGCACACCTGACATCATGTCAAATCGTCCTGATGCCACGGGCCCGATCACAAGATCTTCGCCAGAGCCGAAAAACTTGATCGCTCACACTCGTGATACTTCTTGCGACTCCCCACGAACAGCACACGCAGCGCCACGCAGAGGACGACTATCACGATCGGTTCAACCGGCACCCTCTCCCCCTCCCGCGCCGCGAAAATCCCCGGCGGTGTAGGGGAGTTGACGCATCGCAGGATACGGCTCGCTCAGCCCACCGCCACCCCCAATGACTCGCCAGCCGGTGGGCGGTCTCCGTGCGCTCGGCCGCGGGCCGCACCACGTCCTTCACGGCCCGCGTTCGTCACTCAACGGGAACGACTGATCAAGTCGGCGCCGTACCGGTCACCCAAGCGGAGATCGCCGCGAAGCTCGGCATCCTCCCCTCCGTAGCCAGCCGGGCGATGGCTCTGTTGGCCGAGCGTGGCCTGATCCTGCGCTGCAGCCACCGCTACGCCCTGAATTCGGCGATCGCCGGGTACAGCTCGGAGACCGAATCGCGTGCCAGCAGTGGGCGTGGCCTCGTGGGGGACCAGCTCGCAAGGCAGCGTCGGTCGCCTTCTTGTACAGCGGCTGCGGCAGTCTCCTCAGGGAAAGGGCAGCGGTAGGCCTGGCGGCAAGCGCGGCGTGTGGACGTCCGATCATTCGAATTCGAACTGCGTATCGAATTTACTTCGGGAAAATGCGGCCTTGCTCATCCCGTACTGCTGCCGACTGATCGTTGTGAAAATCTGGCTGGATACGACTCTGTGAGTCCCCTGCGTCATGGCCACGGTCTGTTACGCCGTCGCAGCGTGGTGATCGTGGCTGAGGCGCTTACGCCGGTGTCAATTGGTGCAGCTCGTAGGCTGTTTCAAGAGTCTCTCCACGGATGCGGAAGGATGTTGATGCGGGTCGGTATCGGTTCTTGAGCAGTGAGCGTTTTCAGCGTGGCCACTGATCGGGTGACGACGTCGGCGTCCGCAACGGACAAGGCTCCTACGCCGTTGAGGGAGGTGTTCGACGTCTCAACTCATTGGCACAGGAGCCTTGTTGGTTCCCTATCCTGCCGCACTCGACCTGCCTCACGCGCTGGTCGAGTGGGTC